>Ga0272448_1001571_pt1 | contig 30310 bp, 32 predicted proteins | sample YNPCB0191_FD_202220 | JGI IMG/M metagenome (GOLD analysis project Ga0272448, IMG submission 202220) | Hot spring sediment microbial communities from Yellowstone National Park, WY, United States - YNP-CB-019-1 | ecosystem: Environmental > Aquatic > Thermal springs > Hot (42-90C) > Sediment...
GGAACAAAACGATGGAATATATTACGGGGACGCCGGTTTCGGAAGTCATGGGAAAGGGGGAGCGGGTTTATTCTTTTTCCCTTTACGGGGATAAGAGGCCGATTCTTATCGATAAGGTTTTAAACCCGGACGTAGAGCTTGGAGATACATACTCTGACGTAACTTTTCGGGGAGATGTCTGGTACGCCCGCGGGTTTATGAAGGATTCGAAAGGGGTGGAATCTTTCTTCCTCGCGATGGCAAGTCCTCTCAGAGATTCGAATGAGCAGATAATAGGAGCGGTGGAGTCAATTATTGACATTACGAGACAGTACGCCGCCGAAAGGGCACTTAAGGCAAGTGAGGAACGCTTCCGGGCCCTGGCAGAGGAAACACCGGACGTTGTCATGCTCTTTGACAGAGAATTGCGCCACCTTTACTGCAATAAGGCCATAACTCGTTACACGAAGCTTCCGCCGGAGGCCTTTATCGGTAAAACCCATCGAGAACTAAATTTTCCTCCCGGCCGGGTGGATGAGGTAGAAGAAGCTTTAAGGGAAGTATTACGCACAGGACGAACGCAAAGGAAGCAGCTTGCCTTTGAAAATGGCTCGACCTTTGACTGGCTCCTTGCCCCCATTGCCTCTCCCGAAGGAATAGTTACCCACGTTATAACCACCGCCCGGGATATTTCCGAGTTGAGAAAGATGGAGGAGGTGGTGGTCCGGGCGGAGAAAATGGAGGCCATTGGCAACCTGGCGGGGGGCATTGCCCATGACTTCAACAATGTCCTGCAGGCTATTATGGGTTACGCCACCCTCATTCACATGAATCAGCCCGAAGGTAGTGACGATTTCACCCGATCCCAGTTGATAATAAATGCCGCCACCAGTGCTATGGAGTTAATCCGCCGCCTACTGGGTTTCGCCCGAAGTACCCCGGGAAAAGTCGAGCCTCTGGATGTAAACGAAGAGGTGGCCACGGTAGCACAGATGTACGGGCGAACGAAGAAAGAAATTGAGATACATCTGAAACTGGAAAGTGAACTGCCCACCATTGAGGTGGATCGGGTCGGGATAGAACAGGTTATCCTCAATATCCTCGTAAATGCTGGTCAGGCCATGCCGGAGGGAGGGGATATATATATAGAGACTTCGTCCGTCATCATCGATGAGAGGACGGCACGGGTGCATAAGGTAAGCGAAGGGCCTTTTGTGAGGATTGCCATTACAGATACCGGAATCGGGATGGACGAAGTGACCCTCTCCCGTATCTTTGAGCCTTTCTTTACCACCAAGGCACCGGGAGAAGGTACCGGATTGGGACTGACGACCGCCTACGGCGTGGTTAGAGCCCATCGAGGGTTTATAAATGTATACAGTGAAAGGGGGCACGGTACTACTTTCAGCATTTACCTGCCCGCCTCCGACGAAAGGAAAAAGGAAAGGGCCGAAGTAAGAGAAACCATACCCCGGGGCAGCGAAACGGTCCTCGTGGTGGATGATGAATTGCCGGTGCTTGACGTGGCGGCAGACATTTTGACTTATCTGGGCTACCGGGTTTTTAAAGCTGCCAGCGGAGAGGAAGCCATAAGGATATACCGTGATAAGAGCGGAGAGATAGACCTCGTTCTCCTCGATATGATCATGCCCCGTATGAATGGGAAGGAGGTTTTTTTGAAGCTAAAGGAGATAAACCCTTCCGTTTGCGTTTGCATTACAAGCGGCTACACGCAGACCCCTCAGGCCCAGGAGATTATTGACTTAGGAGTAAGGGGGTTCATCTACAAGCCTTACACCATAAGAGATCTTGCCCACCGGATGAGGGAGATATTAGCCAGAAATTTCTTTTGACACGGAAAGCCTATTTTCTTATGTAAGGGCGAATCTACCAGGAAGGAGGAGACTATGCTAAAGACAAAGATGACGGAAATGTTTGGCATCGAACATCCCATAATGCTCGCGGGCATGAACTGGATAACGGAACCGAAGCTCGTGGCGGCAGTATGCAATGCCGGGGGGTTGGGTATTTTAGCCGTAGCCCGCTATAATCCTAAAGAGACAAGGGAGTGCATTAGAGAGATAAGGAGCTTAACGGACAAACCTTTCGGTATTAACCAGATCCTCATAGGTCCGGGGGCAAAAGAGAATATCGCGGTGGCCATCGAAGAGAAAGTCCCGGTGATTAATTATTCTCTCGGAAAGCCGTGGTTTATCAAAGATGTCCATGCGTACGGCGGCAAGGTGATAGGGACCATTGCTATCGCCCGTCATGCGGCGCGGGCGGTAGAACTGGGATGCGATGCCGTTGTGGTGACGGGTCATGAAGCGGCAGCCCACGGGGCAGCAGCTACTTCTATGGTCTTAATCCCTATTGTAGCCAGCATGGTGAAGGTGCCCATTATCGCCGCCGGCGGATTTTACGACGGTCGGGGCCTTGCGGCGGCCTTAGCCCTGGGGGCAGACGGTATTTCCATGGGGACGAGGTTTATGCTGGTGAAGGAAAGCCCTGTCCACGATAATTTCAAACGTCTCTGCCTAGAAGCGACAGAGCAGGATACCCTCTACGATAATGTATTCGATGGCATGGATGGGCGTGTCTTGAAGACGAAAGCGGCCATCCAGATGACGAAGAGGGGTTTCCCCATAGTTGAGGCTGTTAAAGGGGCCTTACTCGTGAAAAAGCTTCTGAACCTCTCGTACGGTAAATTTATGGCCTCCGCCTTTGCCATGATGACGGCCGAAGAGGGGCACCCCCTCTGGGTACTGGCCCGGCAGGCGGTAGGGAATATGCGCCACCTCAAGGCTATTCAAGAAGGAGATACGGAGGAAGGTATCCTCTTCGCCGGTCAGTGCTGCGGTGGCATTTCGGACATACCCACCACCAAAGAAGTTGTTAACCGGGTTATCGCCGAGGCAGAAGAGACTATCGCGAAGCTAAACGCGCTTAAAAATTAATGCATCACGGCGCCGCCGTCCACGTTGATGGCCTGGCCGGTTATGTTACATGCCTCTTCGGAAGCGAGGTAAGCGACTAAGGAGGCCACGTCCTCCGGATTCTGGGGTCTTCCCAGGGCGGTTAAATTTTTTGTCCTCATCTCGAATATTTCGAGGAGGGATTTATCCGCCAAAGCAGAATAAGTCTCCTTGAGTGCCTGAGCTAACTTTTCCCATCCCGGCGTGAAGACGTAGCCCGGGCAGACGGCATTTACGGTGATGTTGTACCTTCCAAGCTCTTTAGCTAAAACCTGGGTGAGGCCAATCACGCCGAATTTAGCGGCGCAGTATGGACCGATCAGGGATTCTCCCAGCTTACCCGAGATGGAAGAGATGTTGATTATTCTTCCGGCCCGCTTCTTTATCATCTCTTGGGCCACCGCCCGAGAGCATAGAAAGGTACTCTTCAAGGTGATATCTATGGTTTGGTCCCAGCTACTCGTTGGGGTCTTGACGATGGGAAGTGGCCCGCCTCCTCCCCCTCCCACGTTGTTTACCAGGATGTCGATGGTTCCGTATTTCTCTATCGTTTTCTGGACAAATTCGCTAACCGCCCCTTCCACAGAAGCATCCGCTGCAATGGCTAAGGCTTCCCCACCTTTTTCCATAATTTCCCCTGCGACCTTTTCGGCATCAAAGGATACTAAATCTATTACCACTACCTTAGCCCCCTCCTCTGCAAGCCTGAGGGCAATGGCTTTTCCAATCCCATTTCCGCTTCCCGTTACGATAGCTACTTTATCCTTGATTTTAAGGTCCATTTTTGTTTACCTCCCTGCGAAGAACATTTGTTTTATCTCATAGCTTTTGTTTACCCGATTTTGTCAAGGGGCAATCATGGAGCTCATCCTTGTCCGTCACGGCGAGACATCCTGGAACCGGGAAGAACGTGTCCAGGGCATCAGTGATATTGAGCTGAACGAGCAAGGTCGCAAGCAGGCCGTCAAGCTTGCCGAGGCCTTGAAAGGGCGGCCTATAGAGGCTATTTTCTCGAGTCCTCTTGTCCGGGCCTTGGAGACGGCGAGAATCATAAATAGATACCATGGGTTGCATATCCAGGTGAGGGAGGAACTCCGGGAGATGGATCAGGGGATTTTTGAAGGTCTCTCCTTTCGGGAGCTCATGGCGAAGGAGGGGGCATTTCTCTCCCGCTGGGTCAAAGACCCCGCCTCTGTCACCATGCCGGGCGGAGAATCGCTCGCTGACGTACAGAAGCGCGTCTGGCCGGTAATGGAAGAGATAATAAGGGAAGGGTGCAGTAGCCTTGTAGTATCCCATAGTTTTACCATTTCTACTATCCTCTGCAAGATTGCCGGCCTTGACCTATCGCGTTTCAGGCGTGTTTCGGTGAGTCCTGCCTCTTTGACCGTTGTGCGCATAACGGATAGTGGAGGGGAAATAGAAATCTTAAACGATTGCCGTCATCTCACGTAACGGGTGGGGTCAGGGATGCCTGCCTCCCGGAAGCCTTTTTTCCTCAAGAGGCAGCTATCACATTCGCCACAGGCAAAGCCCTCTGGAGATGGATCGTAGCAGCTGTGGGTGAGACCGAAATCTATTCCCAATTTGTATCCCTGTCTGATGATCTCTCCTTTGGTTAGGTGTATGAGGGGGGTATGGATTTTTATCCTCATTTTCCCTTCTACGGCCGCTTTAATGGCTAAATTGGCCATCTTTTCAAAGGCTTCTATAAAGGAGGGGCGGCAATCCGGATAACCGCTGTAATCCACCGCATTGACCCCGATGAAGATATGGGGGATCTCCATCACCTCAGCCCACGCGAGGGCAAGGGAGAGGAAAACGGTATTTCTGGCGGGGACATAAGTAACCGGGATTTCTCTTTGCATCTCGGTTTCATTCCTTCCTTTGGGAACGGGAATCCCAGAAATGAGGGCAGAACGGGCAAAGATTTTGGCATCCAGGTCGTAAATCAAATGGTGAGGGACACGCAGGTGGGAAGCGATGCGCCTCGCCGCCTCCACCTCGCATGCATGGCGCTGACCGTATTGGAAAGTGAGGGCGTAAACGCTAAAACCCTCTGATGAGGCTACAGCACAGGTAGTGGCGGAATCTATGCCTCCGCTTAGAAGCACGATGGCCCGTTTATTCATCATTTACACACCCCGCGTTTCACCCCAGATTACCTTATGGAGGGGAATCTGAAACCTCACGGGCAGTTTGTCCGCGAGAATCCATGTGGCCAGCGTCGAGAGATCTATTTCGCCGTAAACGGGGGAGAAGAGGGGAGGCAAAGGACGGGTGACGAGGAGGGGATGGCAGGAAAGGATGTCGACAGCATACTCGTAGTCTGTGCGGTTGCCTATGACAAACTTTACCTCATCGTGTTGATTAAGGAGGTCCAGGTTCTCCCACCGCATCTGGGTATGTTCCCCACTGGAGGGCAGCTTGATATCCATAATACGCCGGCATCGGGGGTCTACTTTCTCTATGTTAAGGCTGCCGTTTGTTTCTAAGAGGACTTCCATCCCCTCTTGGAGGAGGTTTTCAATCAATTGCGGTGTTTCATGCTGGATCAGGGGTTCTCCCCCTGTAATTTCTACCAGACGACATCCGTAAGATTTTACCTGGGTGATGATTTCCTCGAGTCTCATCTGTTCCCCTTCTTGGTAGGCGTAAGTGGTGTCGCAATAAGAACAGCGGAGATTACAGCCGGTGAGGCGCACAAAGACACAGGGACGCCCTGCATGGGATGATTCACCCTGGAGGCTGAAGAAAATTTCGTTTACCCAGAGGCTCATTCTCCCTCCCAGTAGATTACCCCCGTCTCTGGTGTTTCGGCTACTTCCACCCGTGAGAGGCGTGGGCCCCCTTTTTCTAACCTCTTTTTCATTTCTCCGTAGACGTACCGGGCGATGTTCTCCGAGGTGGGATTCAATTGGGCAAAGGGAGGTAGGTCATTTAGAAAGGTATGGTCGAGGGTATCTAACACTTCCTTAAGGTGGGTTTTTACCGTTCTGAAGTCAATGGCGATGCCCAGATTATCGAGCTTTTCACAACATACATAGACCCGGACCTTCCAGTTGTGACCGTGAAGGTGAGAGCAGTTCCCCGGGTAGTCCGTGAGAGAATGAGCGGCGGAAAATCTTGCCTCGGCAAATAATTCATAATGTGGCTTCATGTGTTACTCCTTTAATATTTACTATCATATTTGTCCCCTCCGTACAATTGCCTTGACTCCCCTTGTCATATGAATTAATCAAAGAAAAGCCCTCTTTTTTGGTCATGGTAAAAAAACGGAGGAATAGTGGACCCTGAAAGAGTAAAAACTTTCCTTTTTTTTGTCCTTGTTTTTGTTTCCGGGGGGGTTTTTGTTTACCTTATCTCTCCCTTCTTCAGGCCCATCTTTTGGGCCGCGGTGCTCGCCGCCCTTTTTTTCCCCGTTTATGAGGGAATCTTGCTAAGGTTGCATTCTAAGAATCTTTCCTCCTTCCTCACGCTGATTTTGATTACTGCCGTAATAATCGTCCCTTTCTTTATTGTGGGAGGTCTTATCCTCATGGAATCGGTAGACTTATTCGAGTCCCTGAATCCTGAGGCCTCCCAGGCGGTAGATAAGGCCAAGATCTTCTTACAGCACCTGGCGAGATACCCCATTCTTAAAAACTTCTCCATAGATGCAGCGTCTATAACGAGGATGATGGCCGAAGGGACCCAGAAATTGATGTCCTTCCTCTTGGACAACCTACGTCATCTTACGCAAAATACCGTCGTATTTGTAGCCAAATTCTTCGTTATGCTCTATGTGCTATTTTTCTTCCTCCGGGACGGCGAAAGGCTGGGGGAAGAAATAAAGAGTTTTTTACCATTTGAAGAGAAAAAGAAAGAGGCCCTCTTCGATAGCTTTGCCCGAACGGCAAAGGCAACCCTTAAGGTGACGGTTATCATTGGGGGCGTTCAGGGGGCGATTGGAGCCGTACTTTTTCTCCTCCTGGGGGTTAAGGGAGCCCTCACATGGGGGGTGATAATGGCCGTCTCTTCCATTATCCCTGGTGTAGGATGCGCCATAATCTGGGCCCCGGCAGGGATAATCATGATTCTTATGGGTGAAGTGGTCAAAGGCATAGTGATCATCCTAGTTGGAGCCTTATTTATAAGTACAGTGGACAGTGTCCTTCGGCCATTGCTCCTCGGGCAGGATATGGAGATGCACCCGCTTATGATTTTTCTCACTTCTCTGGGAGGTATCGTTGCCTTCGGCATGACAGGTTTTGTGCTGGGGCCTATTATCGGGGCACTTTTTCTTGCCTTCCTCGAAATGTATCGCGAGTACCATACAAAAGGGGAATTAACTGATGTGGAATAAGCTAGAGCGGAAAGCTTACAACTACCTGAGAGAATTCTTTAGGGAGATGCCTTACCGACTGAGCATCTATTCTCTGCCTTCTCTTATCGCCTGGGGGGAGGGCTCCTATCATGCCTTTTACGATGAGGCGGGGGATGCTTTAATTCTATCTATAGAAGAGCACACGAAAGACAGGTATCTCCTTATGCCCATAAGTAAGGAAGTGTGGGCCCCCACCTGGCTGTATGAGCTCGCCCTTGCTACGGGGATACGACAGATAAGGTTTGTTCCCCGGGACTATATCCAGACGGTGGGAGAAGATAGCATCTGGCCCTGGTTTGAAATTAAGGAAGAGGTGGAGTATGCGGATTACGTCTATCTCACGTCCGATCTGGCGGAACTAAAAGGGAACAAATATGCTGCAAAGAGGAACTTGATCCATCAGTTTGCCCGGGATTATCTGGATAAGAATCGTGTGGAAGTGGGGCAAATAGCTAAATCTCACCGGCAGGAATGCCTCGCTTTCCTCGAAAAGTGGTGTGAGGAGCGTCATTGTGACGGCCAGGGGGAAGAAAAGATTCTTCTCTGTGAAAAGCAGGCCATTGCCTGTGCCCTGGACACGATAGAAGAGCTACCCTGGCGCGGAATTTACGTGAAAATAGACGGTGAAGTATGTGGATTTGCCATCATGTCACCCCTTACGGGCGAGATGGGGGTACTGAATTTTGAGAAGGCCTATGGTTCGATAAAGGGACTCTACCAGTTCCTGGACCGGGAATGTGCCCGTCGGCTATTTTTCGATCTCACCTTTATAAATAAAGAGAGTGATATGGGGCTCCCGACTTTAAGAGAGACAAAAAACTCATACCATCCAAGGGAGATGATAAAATCGTTTCGCTTGACGGCCATTTGAAATGATGGGGGGTCTGGAAAAAATTGGAACGGTACTGATGAAGCGCCTGCAGGCGCTACAGGATACCTTCGCTTTTTCCTATCAGGTCCTCGTACATATGCTCCTACCCTCTACGTATAACCCGGCGGTTCGTATGGTCTTAACCTATCAGATATACTTTACCTCTGTTCAGATTTTGCCCCTTTTCCTTACCATCTCCCTTATTTTTGGTACCATTATGGTGGGGGTGGCGGGGGATTATCTCCGCAGCATCGGGTTGTTCCAGTTTTTCGGAACGATGCTTATGGGTTTTATAATCAAGGAAATAGCCCCGTTCGTTACGGTCCTGCTTATAGCCTTGAGGTCAGGAGCGGCAATCAACACAGAAATTGCGGTGATGAAGGCAAACCGAGAAATAGCCGCCCTGGAGGCTTTCCATATCAATGTGGTGAAATACCTTTTCGTCCCCCGGGTTTTAAACGGTATCATATCTGTCACCATGCTGAGTTTTATCTTTTCTACTTGCGTCGTCTTAACCGGGCTTTTTTCTTCTTATTTCTTTTTCAACCTGAGCTTTGCCGACTACTTTTCCATCTTGGTGGATGCTTTTTCTCTGGGCGACATGGTGGTAATGGTAATAAAGTGTATAATTCTAGGTTTCTTTATCGTGTTTATCCCTATAAAATTTGGCATGTCTGCGACCCATGAGCTGACCTCCATCCCCATTGCCGTTTTGAACGGGATGGTGCAGGTTTTTATTTCCATCATTTTGATAGAGGTACTGACATTAATATTAAACTCCCTAATCGTAAAATTGATATAGCTTTTTTCCCCGATGAGGCTACCCTCGAGGAAGCCCGGGCAGGGCTCCAGGAGAAATGGGGTAGAGAGATGGGAATTGTTTCTCCCCTTTATCCCCTCATTTCCAATCTATCGGTGGTGCAAAACGTAGCTCTTATTAAGGAGTATCATGTCCGCTGGCCACGCCGGAAGGCGGAGGGCTTCGTTATGGACCTCCTCAAACGCCTGGGAATGGAGGAAATAGGGTGGAAGAGAAATCCTTCCCTTACGCCTGGGGAACGTTTTATCGCTATGTTTCTGAGGGCACTTATGATGGAAGGCGGCAAAATTGTCATTGACCGACCCTTCTTAATTATGCCCGATTTAGAAAGGATAGATTTCATCATAAAAACCTTGCAGACGGTAGAAGAATCTTTTAATTATGTTTTAATTCTCGACTACCTGTGGAACAGGGAAAGGTACGAGGGCCTTGAAGATGAAGCGTCTGTCCGTTGAATGGAAAGTAGGCCTTTTCCTTGTTGTTTCAACCATTCTTGTCATGGGGGGGATTACCTACCTCGCCTACAAGAAGGGTGTCTTCGAACGGGGGCACACCTTCACCCTTTTTTCTCGCACCGGTGAAGGCCTCTCCGTCGGGATGCCCCTAAATTTTTCCGGTTTTAAGATAGGAAAAGTAACAGAGCTCGAGTTGAATCCCGAGGGAATAGTGGTGGTGCAAATCAACGTCCCCTCGCGCCACCTGAAATGGCTCCGCAAGGATAGCGAATTCTTCTTGGAGCGTCCCATTCTCGGCTCCGCGAAGCTCACGGTGGTCACGAAGAATATGGCGAGTGCTCCCTTGGACGCGGCATCTCGGCCCATGATAACGGAGGTAAGTGACATAAACGAGGCCATCAAGAAGCTGGAGCCACTCCTCGCAAAAGTATCCCTTATCCTGGGGCATGTAGAGAGAGTAACGGGAAAAATGGCGGAGAAAAATTCTCTCCTCGAAATGGCGGTGGCGGACAAAGACGCCGTTTCGGCCGTCCATGAATCCCTGAAAAATGTCCGAAAAGTTACCACCCATCTGGATAAAATTCTTGCTCGTACAGAGATGGAGCTCTACGGTCCGGAAGGTATTAAACCGGCCGTAATAGAAGTGCTCAAAGAGGTGGTGATGAATCTTAAGAAAACCGAGGAGGTCCTCGATAACGTGATTAAAGTCAGTGCCGATGCGGCCAAAGCCACAAAAGACCTCGAGGTTTTGCGGGGAGAAGTGGACCGAGCGATGCACTCCTTAAACGGCCTGATAGAGGAAATCAGCCGTAAGATCCCTTTCAAAAAAGAAGAAAAGGTGGAGCTACCATAAGATGAAGCGGGCCTGGGTGATATGGATGATAATTACCTTGCTCTTTGTAGGTTGCGGGGGGAAGCCTACCCCCATCTGGGTTTCCAACGCCACAAGTCGGCTTGAGCAGTTCAAAAAGGAGTTCCTGGGTGGAAGGATGGATGTGGCTGAGATGAACTTTAACCTCGCCCTTTCGGAGATAAAGAAAAGTGGGGATTTAGAGATTTTAGGTCGGGCTTATCTGACGAAAATGGCCCTGGAAGCTGCCATTTTAAGGCCTCTTAAGGTGGATGATTTTCTCGCCCTGCAGAAAGCATCGCCTTCCTCGGTGAATGCCAATTATTATGCCTTTCTCCAGGGTCGCATGAGAGAGGTAGACGTTAAATTTATCCCCGAGGTGTACGGAAAGTTTGTGAACGCCTGGGATAAAGAGGGGGCGAACATGGTTGAGGTAATAAGGGTCATAGACCATCCCGTATCCCGCCTGATTGCCTGCGGAATATATACGGGTAGGCGGGGTGATGAAGAGGGCGTGCTTCTTTTAGCGGTAGAAACGGCTTCCCATGAGGGATGGAAGAGGGCCCTTTCGATTTACCTCGAAAGGCTTGCCTCTCTATATGAGAGAAAAGGGGAACAAGAGGCGGCAAAAAAGATCCGCACCCGCCTTTCGATCATAGGACCCGTTAAAGACTAAGCAATGCGGGTAAAACGGGTCCAGCTCGTCATGGACCAGGGCATGGATTCCCTTTGCCCCTCGTTTATTTCCAAACCGCATTTCCTAGAAAAATAGATGTGAAAATCCAGGGAGGGCGTAAGCTCAGGATGGAAGGCGGTAACCAGGATGGAGGCATCCTCCGCCGCCGCGATGTAATCTTCTAACTGAAGTAAACAGTTAACCCCCGGCCCGCAGCGCCGGATTTTCGGAGCCCGGATGAAAACCAGGCTGAGGGGTCTGGGTGAAACGGTGGGAATCACGGCTTCTGTTATGAAACTATCGAGCTGGCTCCCAAAGCCGTTTCGCTCCACCTCTATGTCTATAAGGGGCAGGTGGGGAGATTCCCCGATGAGCTTTCGGGCAACTAAAATAGCCCCCGCACAGGTACCCCATAATTTAAGACCCTGCTTGTGATGCTCTACGATGGCTTTATCTAAGCCGTTCAATTTTAGGAGACGGGCAAGGCATGTGCTCTCACCCCCCGGCAGGATAAGACCTTTTAGCCCTGCCAAGTCTTCGGGGGTTTTCACCCGCCGAGAGGCGATACCGATGCGCTCTAGATGATCGAGGTGCTCGACCACATCCCCCTGCAGGTCAAGAACACCTATCATTTACCAGCCCCTTACCGCCAGGCGCTTTTCCTCGGGTATAGTACCGATTTCCAGACCCGGCATGGCCTCTCCCAGACCCATAGAGACTTCGAGGATCTTTTCCGGGTCGTTGTAATGGGCAGTCGCGATAACGATGGCCCTTGCCCTTTTTACAGGATCGGCAGACTTGAAAATGCCGGAACCTACGAAGATTCCATCACAGCCAAGTTGCATCATCATGGCCGCATCGGCAGGAGTGGCGATGCCGCCGGCGGCAAAGTTAACGACCGGTAACCTTCCCAATTCCTTCACCCGTAAGGCAAGTTCAAATGGTATGCCGTTGGCCTTGGCGAACCCTACCACCTCTTCAGTAGGCATGGAAACGAGCTGACGTATCTCCCGGTTCATGGTACGCACGTGGCGTACGGCTTCCACCACGTTACCGGTGCCGGCTTCTCCCTTAGTCCGTATCATGGCCGCCCCCTCGGCGATACGGCGCAGCGCCTCTCCCAGATTCCGGGCCCCGCAGACGAAGGGAATGGAAAATTTTGTCTTATCGATGTGACACTCTTCATCCGCTGGGGTGAGTACCTCACTTTCATCTATGTAATCGATTTTCAAGGCTTCAAGCACCTGGGCCTCTACGAAGTGCCCTATCCTCACCTTGGCCATAACGGGGATGGAAACAGCCTTCTTGATGGCCAGAATCATGGAGGGGTCAGACATGCGCGCTACTCCACCTTGGGCCCGAATGTCTGCCGGCACCCTCTCAAGAGCCATCACGGCCACTGCCCCGGCCTCTTCGGCGATCCTTGCCTGCTCGACATTGGTGACATCCATGATGACGCCCCCTTTGAGCATTTGGGCAAGTTGAACGTTTAATTGATACCTCGCGTTGTTCAATTTCTTTCGCCTCCTTCTGCAATATTATACTATTTTTAATACTTTTGCGCCCTTTATTTTCCTCGCCTTCAATTCCTTGATGGCTCGGGCTGCCTCAGATAAGTTGTAAACCTGCACATGCGGCTTTAAGCCTATGTGTGCCGCTACCTTCAGGAATTCTGTTATATCTTTTCTCGTCACGTTCGCCACGGATTTTATTTCTTTTTCCATCCACAAGTCACGGGAATACTCGATGTTCAAAAGACATGCCTTGTCTGTTGATTCCTTGCGGATGGCATTGATCACGAGCCTTCCCCCCGGGGCGAGAAATCGCGCGGCCATTACAACGGGCAGCCAGGCGGGGGTAGTATCTATTATCGCATCGAGCTTTACCGGTGGTTCGTCTGCCGTATCTCCACTCCAGGTAGCCCCAAGCTCAAGGGCGAATTGCCTTTCCCCTTCGCTCCGGGCGAAGACGTATAGGCGCGTTTTCGGGAAAAGGTTATGTACCGTCTTCAGTACCAGATGGGCAGAAGCCCCGAAGCCTGTAAGACCCAGATTACGAACATTTTCCATGTTGGCGAGGCGCAGGGAGCGAAAGCCAATGGCACCGGCACATAAAAGGGGGGCCGCATATATGTCTTCAATCTCTTCCGGGATGGGAAGGGCAAATTCCTCGGGGACGCACATGTACTGGGCGTATCCGCCGTGGCGGTCCCGGCCGGTGGCGAGGAAATCACTGCATAGATTTTCCCTGTCCGTAAGGCAGTAATGGCATTTTCCGCAGGCATGGTAAATCCATCCCACGCCTACCCGTTCTCCCACCTTACGATTCTTCACTTTTGGGCCTAATTCGACCACCTTTCCTACCACCTGGTGACCCGGGATTATGGGGAACTCTAAAGGAGGGGTACGCCCTTCGATTTCGTCGATTTCCGTATGACAAACCCCGCAGGCTGAAACCTGCAAGAGAATTTCTCCTTCGCCAGGATGCGGATCCGGCATCTCCGTAAAGATTACGGGTTCGGTATCATCCTGGATGGCTTTTATTTTATCGATCACTACCGCTTTCATAGCTTTACCAGAGAACCCTTACTCTTATGCCCATCTTCGAGAGGAATTCCTTAATTTTTGGTATGGGATAAAGGTCATAGTGCACCAGGGAGGCAATTAGGGCCGCATCGGCCTGGGCCTGGGTAAAGACCTCGTAGATGTGTTCCGGTGTTCCCGCTCCCCCAGAAGCGATGACGGGTAACCCCACCTGGTTGGCGATTAGGCGTGTGATTTCCAGTTCGTATCCTTCCTGGGTACCGTCAGCATCGATAGAGTTGAGGCATATTTCTCCTGCACCGCGCGATTCCGCCTCTTTCGCCCATTTTAGCGCATCGATGCCCGTAGGAGTGCGACCGCCGTAAATCACTACCTCATATCCCGAGGGTATTTGAGTACTCTTTTCCGTTCGCTTTACGTCCATGCCAAGGACGATACACTGGCTGCCGAAGGCGGCCGCCCCCTTATTGATGAGCTCAGGATTCAGTACGGCGGCCGTATTGATACTCACCTTTTCTGCCCCCGCCCAGAGGACTTCCCGCATATTATCCACACTTCGGATACCTCCTCCGACACTGAAGGGGATGAAAATCGTTTCCGCTACCCGGCGGACCACGTCAATCATAATTTTCCTGCCTTCCGCCGAAGCCGTTATGTCGTAAAATACTATTTCGTCTGCTCCCTGTTCGTAATATACCCGGGCTGCCTCCACCGGGTCTCCAATATCCACGTTGTCCCTGAATTTTATGCCTTTTGTCAGGCGACCATTCATTACATCGAGGCAGGGGATTATCCTTTTACTCAGCATCTTTGCCCGACCAAGTACAAAAGTTCTCCAGTATTTTCAAACCAAGCCGACCGCTCTTTTCCGGATGAAACTGAACGGCCACTATATTTTTCCAGGCTACGACGGAGCAGAAGGTGATGCCGTAGTCCGTATATGCAAGGCACGAATCCTTGTCTTGCGGAATGGGGAAAAAGGAGTGGACAAAATAATATTCTGCTTCCTCGGGTAGCCCTTGAAAAACGGGATGGGGACGGTTAAATTTTACACGATTCCAGCCCATGTGCGGTACCTTGAGGCGTCTATTGCCCGTAGATAAATCGGGTGGAAAACGTTTCGCAACCCCGGGGATAAGGCCGAGGCAGGTGGTGTTATTCTCTTCACTGAAATCCATAATTACCTGGGTGCCCAAGCAGATACCAAGGAGAGGAACCCCTCTCTTAACTAAATCAATGAGTAGTTTATCAAGGCCGGAATTTTTTAAATCTGCCATGGCCTGCCCCGCAGCGCCTACACCAGGGAAGATGATTCGCTCGCAGTTCTCGAGTGTCTCTAAATTGCCCGTAATCACAGAAGGGATGGAAAGGTACTTAAGGGCCCGGTCAACACTGGTCAAATTTCCTGCTCTGTAGTCGATTATGCCAACCATATAAAAAATTTATGCTCACGTGGTAAAAAGGTAGATTAGCATATAATTTCAGGTTGGGCAATATTTCTTTCCCTGCCAGGAATTTCTCCTTTTCAACTCCAGGTCAATACCGTTTATGACCTCGAGTTTATGGGTCGCCCAGGCAGGGCCTAAGAAGATGTCCTTGTAGCCATCCGCTGTCAGACGTTGAATCACTACCCGTGGGGGAAGGATTTCAAGGATATCGCAGACCGTAAGAATGTACTCCTCCTTTGTCATCAGTGTGATTTCTCCCCCTTTGTACCTTTCACCCAGGGGAGTGCCGTCCAGGACGAGCAGGGAGTGGATTTTTATTCCGTCTATGGGAAGCCGGGCGAGGGCTTTGGCTGTATCCATCATGTCCTGCCTCTTTTCCCCCGGTAGCCCCAGAATGATGTGTACGCATATATTTATTCTTCTCCCGGAGAGGCGCTCAATGGCGTTTAGAAAGCAGGCAACATCGTGACCGCGGTTAATGAGGGAAAGGGTTTGGTCGTGGATGGATTGAAGACCTACCTCTACCCAGACGTGGTAGTTTTGGGCATAATCGGCAATGAGGGCAATAGTTTCTTCCGGTAGGCAGTCCGGCCGCGTCCCGATGGAAAGGCCAATCACATCTTCCTCTTTAAGGGCTTCATCGTATAAGGCCTTTAAGTGTGCAGGGTGGGCGTAGGTATTGGTAAAGGTTTGGAAATAGGCAATAAACTTTTTTGCCTGTCTGGCGTCCCGGTAGTACGCTTTTCCTTTGGTTATCTGTTCCCTGACGGAGGGTAGTGGGCCCTCTTGCCGTAATTTGGAGCCTCGGCTGTCGCAGTATATACACCCTCCCCACCCCACCAGGCCGTCCCTGTTTGGGCACGTAAAACCTGCGTCAATAGGAAGCTTGTACACGTTACAACCGAAGAGATTACGCCAGTAACTCTTCAGGTCGTAGTACCTCTTGCTATTTTTCCAGAAGCGCGGTCTTTCTTCCATGATTCCCTTGACAATTGAAATGCTAACAAAGCATAAATATGTCAAGAGGAACGAAAGGGTAAAGATGGCCCGTGATTACGATGTCATAGTAGTGGGTGGTGGTCATGCTGGGTGCGAAGCGGCGTTGGCTGCAGCACGCATGGGATGTGAGGTGCTTTTGTTTAATATTAACCTCGATTCCCTTGCCCTCATGTCCTGCAACCCCGCCATTGGGGGCATCGCGAAAGGGCAGTTAGTCAAGGAAATAGATGCCCTGGGGGGTGAGATGGGTAAGGTGGCGGATAGAACAGCCGTCCACTTTCGTACCCTGAACGCCTCCAAGGGACCAGCAGTGCAATCCTCTCGCTGCCAGTGCGATAAACGTCTCTACCATTTGACGATGAAGTCGGTTCTGGAGAGGGAGCACCGCCTTCATCTCAGGCAGTCTCTAGTAGAGCGGCTTATCGTCGAGGACGGCCGGGTAGTAGGGGTAATAGACAATATCGGGGTGGAATATAGGGCCAAAGCGGTCGTAATTACCACTGGCACATTTCTCAACGGGCTCATCCACATTGGGGAAACAAGGATTCCCGCCGGCAGGGCAGGAGAAATGGCTTCTTTAGGCCTGGCGGAACATCTGCGGTCTCTGGGGTTTGAAATGGGAAGGATGAAGACAGGAACCCCACCCCGTCTTAGGGCTTCGACCATAGATTTTTCGCGGATGGAGAGGCAGGACAGCGACCCGGACCCCAGGCCTTTTTCCTTTACCACGGAAAGACTGAGAGAAGAGAGATTACCTTCCTTCTTCACCTCTACCACGCGCCTCACCCATGAGCTGGTGAGGGATAATATCAAACTTTCCGCCCTCTATTCCGGCCGCATTAAGGGCATATCTGCCCGGTATTGCCCATCCCTTGAGGACAAGGTCATGAAATTCTCGGATAAAGAGGCTCACCCTGTCGTGCTGGAATACGAGGGGATTGATACGGAAGAGATTTATGCCAAGGGACTGGGAAACAGCCTGCCACCTGAAATACAGGAGGAGATAGTGCACAGCGTGCCAGGGCTGGAAGAAGCGGAAATAATGAGATACGCCTATGCCATAGAGTACGATTATGTCCAACCGACACAACTCAAAATGACTCTGGAAACTAAGCTAATAGGGGGTTTGTTTCTGGCGGGGCAAATTAACGGCACCTCCGGTTACGAAGAGGCGGCTGGCCAGGGATTGTGGGCTGGTATCAATGCTGCCTTGCACGTTATGGGGCGGCCTCCCTTCATCCTGGACCGTTCTCAGGCTTATATGGCCGTCCTGGTGGATGATTTGGTAACAAGAGGGGTGGATGAGCCATACCGGATGTTTACCTCCCGGGCAGAACATAGATTGATTCTAAGAGAAGATAATGCTATCTTGCGCCTTGCCCACTACGGGCATGGATTAGGCTTGATTAGAAGGGAAGTTTATGAACGCATTGTCGAAATGGCCCGCCAGGTGGAAGAGGGGATGGAACACTTGAAGGCAGCAAGAATTTACCCCGTTTCAGCGATAAATGAAACCCTTACACAAACGCTCCGTACCGACCCCATCCGCAGTCCCGTTACCCTGTTTCAAATCCTGCGCCGGGACGGGCTTAGGTACGATGACCTTGCTCCCCTGCCGGGATGGAAACCCATTGATGACCCCTGGGTGAAAAAAGAGATTGAAATTGAGGCCAAGTATGAGGGATACATAAAAAGGCAAAAAGAAGAGGTTATGAAACAAAGAGAGTTAGAGAGGAGGAAGATACCAAAAGACCTTAATTATGATGGAATTCCTGGGCTCTCTAACGAATTAAAAGCAAAACTAAAGAAGGTAGCACCTGAAACGATAGGGCAGGCGAACAGGATTCCGGGGATGACCCCCGGGGCCCTGACGGCGATAATGGTGGCAATTAAGAAATGGGAATTGGAAGCAAAAGCGGAAAGTTAGCACGGAGGTATGAGGATGAAAAGAAGGCATTTTCAAAGGGGTATATATCTTTTAATTGTCGTATTGGCGGTAACGATTCCTGCCTATTTGCTACAGGCGGGTGGACCTCCTTTAAAAGAAAAGCCCTGTGCGGTCTGTCACAAGGATTATCTCAAGATTCTCCCCAAAAGCCATCCGGCGGTAGGGGAGGCAGCGAAGAACCCTTGTCTTTCCTGCCACCAGCCGGATAAAGCAAGAAATGAGGCGACTAAATTTTCTGCTTTTATTCACAATGCCCACAAAGAAGGGGGTAAGGTAACTCTCACCTGTGATGCCTGTCATGCCCTTTAAACAGATAACAAAAATGAGAAGGAGGAAAAATTATGGCCAGTGTATGGGTAAACGAGCGGGATTATAAGTTTGTGCTGTTTGAGATTTTCCGGATTCAGGAGGATATTTTGGGGAAGGAGCCGTTTGCAGAACACGATGCGGATATGGTGAACATGGTACTGGAGGCGGCGATAAAGTTTGCTGAGAATGAAATTGCACCCACCTACCCCGATGAGGTACACGGCAAACCGGTAGAGGCGGTTTTCAAAGATGGCAAGGTTTATGCGCCGGAGGCTTACCACAGGCTATGGAAGCTCTTTCGGGAAGGGGGTTGGCTTACGGTCTCGGAGAGCCCGGAGGTGGGAGGGCAGGGTTTCCCTCAGCTCGTTGGGGCATCGTGCAACGAGATTTTCCTTGCTTGTAACCAGGCGTTCAATATGTATGCAGGTCTGACCCATGGAGCAGCTAAGCTTGTGGAAAACTTCTGTTCTGATGAGCTGAAAGCCATATACCTTGAGAAGATGTTTAGTGGTGAATGGGGAGGCACGATGTGCCTTACGGAACCTGGGGCCGGTTCAGATGTGGGTGCCCTGAAAACCACAGCCCGCAGGAATCCGGACGGGACTTACTCTATCACAGGCACCAAGTGCTTTATCTCATCCGGCGACCATGACCTGACGGAAAACATTATCCATCCTGTTCTCGCCCGTATTGAAGGGGATCCCCCCGGCACGAAGGGTATCTCTATTTTCCTTGTTCCCAAATACCGCGTTAATCCTGATGGCACTTTAGGGGAGTTCAACGATGTGGTTACCGGCGGTATTGAGCACAAGATGGGAATCCACGGTAATGCTACCTGTACTCTTAATTTTGGGGAAAACGGAAAGTGCATCGGATACCTTATGGGACAAGAGCGGGAAGGTATGAAAATCATGTTCCATATGATGAATGAGGAACGTCAGGCGGTGGGTATGATGGGGGTGGCTCTCGCCAGTGCCGCTTACCTCCATGCCCTCGATTATGCGAAACAGCGCCTCCAGGGGAGTAACATCATGTCGAAAGACCCGACCGTTCAGGTGCCTATAATTCAGCATCCTGATGTTCGGCGGATGTTGCTGAAACAGAAGTCTTACGTGGAAGGGATAAGACTCCTTTGCATGTTCTGCTACTACGCCATGGATAGGAGAACGATAGCCGAGACAGAGGAGGAGAAGGAAAAGTGGCAGGGGATGGTAGAAATGCTCACCCCCATTGTGAAGTCTTACTGCACGGAGATGGGGCTTATGGTGAACGACCTGGCCATCCAGACTTACGGTGGATACGGTTACTGCAAGGAGTACCCTGTGGAGCAGATGATGAGGGACCAGAAGATAAACACCATTTACGAGGGGACAAATGGAATCCAGGCCCTTGATCTATTGGGTCGAAAATTAGGTATGAAGAAAGGTGCCTACTTCATGAACCTCATTGGGGAAACTAAAGGGGCGATCGAAGAGGGTAAGGCTTCCGATTTTAAGGAAGAAGCAGAGATCGTAGACAAGGCGGTGAACGCCCTTGTTACCACGGCGATGACCTTTTCCCAGCTCATGAAGACTAATCCCTATGTGCCCCTTATCGCTGCTTGTGATTATCTTAACTGCTTCGGAGATACCCTCTGCGGCTGGTTCCATCTGCGGTCCGCCCTGGTGGCCAAGAAAGCCCTGGAGACGGTGGATAACGAGAAGGAAAAGATGTTCTACACGGGAAAGATTGAAGGGGCAAAGTTCTTTATCCATCGGGTAACGGCCCTGGTGCCGGCTAAATGTGAGGTTCTTACTAAGGACGAAATAAGCGCCATGCGCATACCAGAAGAGGCCTTTGCCGTTTAATTTATAGGGATGATTAAATCAGGCCATGGCGGGGTGGCGTTACCACCCCCCGTGGCCTTCGTTTATGCCTATGACAGAGATACAAAACAACAATGGGCAGGGTCCTGAAGCAACATGGCCGCGGGTAGTAAAGGCCATGGGGCTCGTATTCGGTGATATAGGGACAAGCCCCATCTATACCTTGACCATTGTGTTTACCCTCCTTCCCCCTAATCGGGAAAACGTCGTGGGGGTCCTTTCCCTCGTTTTTTGGACGATGATACTCCTCGTCACGGCACAGTATGCCTGGCTGGCCATGAAGTTAGACCGAGAAGGTCAGGGAGGGGTAATTATGCTAAGAGAGACTCTCCTCCGCCTGGTCAAATCAGGGCGGATGGCGGCGGTCGTTTCCCTTCTTACCTATATTGGTGTGTCCCTTCTTCTGGGAGATGGGGTTATTACTCCCGCTATTTCCATCATCTCTGCCATCGAAGGGGTACTTTTAATACCCGGTTTGGAAGTCCTCTCGGAAGACGCCATTGTCGCAATTGCCATCATTAGTGCCTTCCTCCTTTTCTTTTTCCAACAGAAAGGAGCCGACCGCATTTCCAGCGCTTTTGGGCCCTTCATGCTTGTATGGTTTGTTACCCTTTTTGTTTCCGGCTTTTTTTCCCTTTTTGAAGAGCCGACCATCCTTAAGGTTGTTAACCCTTTTTATGCCGTTAAATTTCTATACCAGAACGGTCTTTTGGGTTTTATCGTTCTTTCCGATGTTGTTCTCTGTGCCACCGGGGGGGAAGCCCTCTATGCGGATATGGGACATCTGGGTAAAAAACCCATCAAGCGGGCGTGGTGGTTTATCTTTACCGCCCTCTTCATCAATTATCTGGGGCAGGGGGTATATGCCCTACATAATCCTGATGCCCATACTTATCTTTTCGGTATGGTAAAAAGCCAGGCTCCTTTTCTTTACATTCCCTTTCTTTTGCTTACTATTGGGGCTACCATCATTGCCTCTCAGTCCATGATCAGTGGGGTGTTTTCTATTATCTACCAGGGTGTCACCACGAGGCTCTTGCCCTTGCTAAAAGTCAGTTATACTTCTTCACAACTTAAATCCCAGATTTACATCGGGTCGGTAAACTGGGCCCTCATGGTAGCGGTTATTTTTGTCATTCTTATCTTTAGGAAATCGGCCAATTTAGGTGCTGCTTACGGGCTTGCCGTGGTAGGGTCCATGACAGTCACCGCCACAATGATGTTTCTCGTTTTTTATCACCAAAAGAGCGTAGCCCTCGCATTTATTACCCTGAGTATCATTGTAATAGACCTCGTCTATTTTTCCTCCACCCTGACCAAGATTCCCCACGGTGCTTACTGGTCACTGATCCTGGCTGTCATACCTTTTTCTATCATCGTCATCTGGACAAGGGGACAAAGGCTGCTCTTTTCTGCCTTGCGGCCCTTGGACCTGGAAACTTTCTTGGTGAGTTACGAGCAGATATATGCGAAGGGGAGGGTAATCGAAGGCACTGCCATTTTCTTTGCCCGATCATGGAAGATAATCCCCCCCTACATTTCTCACTGCATCTTCAGCAGCAACATCATTTATGAAAAAAATATTCTTGTCTGCGTAAACCGTACGGATTTTCCCTTTGGTATAAAAACGAACTATATCAAGGGTATTGGCACCGGTCTCGACGCTTTGGAAATAGAGGCAGGGTACCTGGCAAGAATTAATTTTGAGGACATCTTCAGGACCTACGGTATAACCCCTAAGATTATCTTTTACGGGGTGGAGGATATAATCACGAGCAACCCTGTATGGCGGGTCTTTGGTTTAATTAAGAAGATTACCCCCAATTTTGTTCAGTTTAATAAGCTCCCCGCTTCCAAGGTCCACGGGGTCGTAACCCGCGTTGAGATGTGATTTTGAAAGAGAAGAATAGTATGTATCAATTGTGCACGTTTTATATAATGTAAAATAAGAGCTTCTTTTGGTTACCCTTCATAAGTTTATTCACGAAGACAGGGAAGTAGGACCCTTACCCCCTCGTTATCGTATTAGAGACCCCTAACCCCGCAGACCTCGCATTACAGGAAAGGGCCAAAGCGCTTCAAAGGAAATACGTTGGGCCTTAATTTTCGGAGACCCATTTTCTCTTTTTAAGATAAATATGCCATGATGTAGGGTATATACTGAACCCTATGGGGACTGGGCACGCCAAAGGTGTAGAGGTTAAACTTTCTCGATAAGCAGAGATAAACCTTTAAACTGGAGGTATAGAGATGAAGCAAAGGAAATGGACAGCAGAGGAGAAATTAGCGATAGTCCTTGAGGGGCTAAAGGAGAAGAGGTTTGTTGCAGAGATAGAGAGGCTTCAGAAGGTTATTGGCAAAGAGGCTATACAGATAGAGATTTTAAAAAAACAGAGGGGCTATCTGGAACAAGATAGAGGCAGTGGAGATGCTCAAAGAAGCTGGATATACGATTAAGGTGCCTCTTGTGCCTTAGGGATATCGAGGAGCGGTTATTATTCAGCGAAAGAGGTAAGGGTTATTGAGCGGGCAGGCGGAGACCTCAAGGACTGTGAACTTCTAAGGAGGATAAAGGCATAAGAGTTAATCACAAGAGGGTTCAGAGGCTGATGAAGGAGCATGGATTGACTGCAACTGGATATATCTGGTAATAGTGCTTGACTGGTATACGAAGAAGATAGTTGGCTGGAATATCTCATTAAGAAGCAGGGCAGTTGAATGGGAAGAGGCATTAGATATGGCAATACAGAGGGAATTTCCTGGAGGTGTGAGGGGCATGGACTTAAGCTTATAAATGGCAATGGGAGTCAGCTTATGACAATCCAAAAGGCAATGCAGAAACAAAATTGGGGTCCCCAAAAAATCGAGAGATTTTTTGGGGTGTTAGTAGGGTAATGAGGACGATAAAGGAGGAGATTATCTGGCTCAATGAATTTGCTTCCTTTGAGGAGGCAAAGGAGAAGATAGGCAGGTGGATACAGGAGGGCTATAACAAGCTCTATGTGCACTCACAGCTTGGATACATGAGTCCAGAGGAGTTTGAGGCAAAGTTCGAGGAAGAGAGGATAAGAAAGGTAGTATGACCTCTACAACTTTAGGGCATAAAAAATGTTTTGACAAATGGGGTGCAGTACAGTATTATGCGACCGATGATGATAATGCATCATCAAAAATAATTTTAATAGAAGGTGACACACAAGAGAACGTTTACTGCCGACAAATAAAAGGAAGTTCTTATCAATTTTAACCTTTATACTATAAGAGGAGGGCTAATATGAGAAACGGATGGAGAATGGTGATCGTTATGATTCTGGCTGTGGCGATGACCGCAGTATTTGCCGCATCGTCGCCGGCGCAGGAGAAAAAACCGATTGTCGTGGGATTCATTCATTCCATGAGTGGAGCAATGTCCATGTACGGCATAAGCTCCGAGGCCGGCGGTAAAATAGCCATTGAAGAAATAAATGCCGCTGGTGGTGTTCTGGGAAGACCGTTCAAGATGATTACCCGGGACGACAAGCTCAATCCCGAAGTGGGTTTGCGGGAAGCAAAAGATCTTCTCTTGAGCGAAAAAGCGGATTTCCTTACGGGGACAATAAGCAGTGCCGTTGCCCTGGCTATTTCCAATTATGTTAAAAGGGAGAAGAAGCTTTTCATCGTTACCATTTCACAATCTTCCAGTATCACGGAAGAAAATTTTCACCGCTACGTGTTCCGCATCAATACCAACGCTGTTCCATACTGGGGGTATGCTCCTGCAATAGCTCTGGCTAAAACGAAAAAGGCCAAAAAAATCATCAGCCTCGGCTTTGATTATGAGACCGGGAAAAATTCTCTGAAGGGGTTTAAAGAAAAATACCTGCAGCTTGTTCCGGACGCCAAAATCATCGATGAATTGTGGGCGCCCCTGGGGACAACTGATTTTACAGCATACATTACCAAAATTGCCAATTCGGGGGCAGATGCTTTCTTCCTGGCCTGCATTTACGGCGGTGGGGAACTGGCCTTTACCAAGCAGGCTTATGCTTTCGGTCTTTACGACAAAATGTACGCCATTCAGCCCTGCGCTGGCGACGTCGAAACCTGGTCCGGCGTGAAGAAGGGAGAGCCCTATCCCAAGGGAGCACTGGCTACGGCCCGCTACCCCTTCTGGGCAATTAAAGGCGCCCGCAATGAAGCTTTTGTGGACAAACATTTGAAGATGACCGGCTTCTGGCCTTCTTACGGTGCCATGAACCAATATGTTACGATGTATGCGATGAAAGCGGCCATCGAAAAGGCGGGCGGTGTGGACACCGAAAAAATCATCGATGCTCTGGAAGGAATGATACTGGATACATTCGTGGGAAAAATTCCCATCCGCGCCTATGACCATCAGGCCATGATGCCCAACTGGTACGGTATTATTGATTTTACCCAGAAACTGACGTTTCCCCATCTTATCGCTGCAGGTGTCATCGGGGAAGAAGGGTACCACACTGTTGACCAAATCAAGAAATTACGCGGCAAATAGCAAATCTCATTGGCTGATATAGCTGCTGGGGGAGGAAAAGATTCTCCTCCAGCAGAAACAAAAGGGGAGAATATTCTGTGACTCTTGAGGCATTCACCGGTCAGGCGTTAAGTGGAATAAGCGTGGGCATGGTTCTTTTTCTTGTTGCCGCGGGATTATCCATTATCTTCGGGACGCTGAAGGTATTGAATCTGGCTCATGGAACCATATACATGGTCGGCGGTTTCCTTTGCTATCTCCTGACTTCAAAATTAGTTCAGATTCCGGGGGCTTTCTGGTGGACTCTTTTTATTGCCCCTGTTGCCGTGGCGGCAATCGGCGGGGTTATCGAAGTATTGCTGCTCCGTCGGATCTATGCCCAGGAAATGCTTTACCAGTATATCCTGACCTTTGCCCTGATTCTTATCATCGGGGATGCCTGCAAGTTCTTTTTCGGTGTGAGTTATAAAACCGTGGCTGTTCCCTGGCCGGTCAACGGGAATGTTTCCCTCTGGGGATTATCGTTTCCTTTGTACAATTTATTTTTAATCGGCTGCGGCATTTTTGTGTTTCTGGCGCTTTCCGCCCTGATACGTTACACGAGCCTTGGCAGAATCGTTCGGGCCGTTACCCACAATCGGGAGATGGCCAGTGCTTTGGGAATCAATGTGCCCAGAGTATATACGGGGGTGTTCATGCTGGGCAGTTATCTGGCCGGCCTGGCGGGAACCTTGATGCCGCCCATGTCCGTTGTCGCTCTCGGGTCGGACATGGCTGTTATTATCGAATGTTTTATAATCGTCGTCATCGGCGGATTGGGCAGCCTGCCTGGTGCCTTTCTGGGAGCCATTATACTGGGCCTTCTGAACGCCTTCGGCATTTACATCATTCCCAAACTGGCCCTAGCATTTCCCTTTATGCTGATGATCGTTATTTTAATTATCCGGCCGTGGGGTCTCCTGGGGAAGCCTGAATAGGGAGAGAAAACGTGACGAAAAATCTAACGGACAGATTTTTTTCCGCCGCCTTGTGGATGATCCTTGTTCTACTGGCCCTCATGCTTGTACCTTTTGTTTTTTCCCAGAGCGTGGTGAGCCTGATTAACGAGATGCTCATTATGGCTTTGGCCGGTTGCGCCTTGAATCTGATGTTGGGATATGGAGGTATGGTATCCTTCGGTCCTGCCGGCCTTTATGCTGTCGGCGCTTACTCCACTGCGATTCTCCTGACCAGGTACGGAGCGCCGTTTTTTATTGCCGTTCTGGCGGCGCCGGTCATCGCGGCAATAATAGGAACTATTGTTGGATGGTTCTGCGTCCGGCGCAGCGCCGTTTACTTCGCCCTGCTGACCTTGGCCTTCGCTCAAATTATCTGGACCGTTATCTTTGAATGGTATGACTTTACAAACGGCGATAATGGCATCGTTTCCATCCCGATTCCCGAAGTCCTCTATTCCATCCGTAACATTTACTACTTTAGTTTGGCCTTTGTCGCCATTTGTATCTTTGTGCTGTGGAGAATAGTTCGTTCTCCTTTCGGTGCCACTTTGCAGTCTATTCGGGAAAACCCGATGAGGACGGAATTTATCGCTGTTCCTGTTCGGAGATATCAGCTGGCGGCTTTTGTGATCTCCAGTTTCTTTCTCGGCATCGCCGGATCTCTGTTTTGCGTGTTTGCCGGAAGTGTCTTTCCGGACTACGCTCACTGGGTGAAATCCACAGACATGCTAGTTGTCTGTCTGCTGGGCGGTATTCATAATTTCGCCGGTCCGATAATCGGATCCAGCGTTTATATTTTGATCAGCAAGGTCATTGCTAAAAATACAACTTACTGGATGTTTTTCCTGGGAATAATCATTGTCTTCCTCGTTTTATATATGCGCAATGGGATAGCAGGATTTGCTGCAGAAAAGTTATCTAGATGGAAGAACAGACTGCAGGGTACAAACGGTTAGGATGAAACATGTTTTTTGAGACAAAAAATCTGACAAAAAAATTCGGCGGGCTCACGGCGACATCCGATGTTAATCTACAAATTAAGGAAGGAGAGCTGGTTTCAATCATCGGACCAAACGGCGCCGGCAAAACCACGCTTTTTAATCTCATTACCGGTCACATCAAACCTGACGGAGGAAAAGTATTTTTTAAGGACAAAGATATTACCGGCTTCCCTCCCTATGTTATTTCTCGGATGGGAATCGGTCGTTCGTTTCAGCGGCTGAATATTTTCCCCCGACTGACCACATTTGAAAATGTTCAGGTGGCAGTTTTTTCCGCCCAGAAGAAAAGCCATCAGCTGTTTACCAGTGCAAGAAAGATGGTGCGGCAGGAAACGGAAAACATTCTGGAAAGTGTCGGCCTCCTGGACAAGAAAGATATTCAGGGTGGTCTTTTGGCCCATGGCGATCAGAAGCGGTTGGAGCTGGGAATTGCCCTGGCCGTTAATCCTTTACTGCTTCTTCTCGACGAACCCACGCAGGGCATGAGTCCCCAGGAAACTCTCGAGACGACGGCGTTGATTTCGAAACTGGTGAAAGAAAGGGGGTTGACCCTCATTTTTGTGGAACATGATATGAGCGTCGTTTTCGGTATTTCTGACAACATCTATGTTATGCACCAAGGCAGAATTGTTTTCAGTGGAAAACCGGAGGAAGTAAAAAAGAACGAGGAAGTTCAAAGAATTTATCTGGGAGAGGAAAATAAGTGATGCTGCTGGAAGTAAAAGAAATAAACACGTTCTACGATCTCAGCCACATCCTTTTTGATGTATCTCTTTCGGTTGACAAGGGCGAAACTGTCTGTCTTTTGGGACGAAACGGTGTCGGCAAGACGACGATATTCCGCAGTATTATGGGGCTTACTCCGCCCCGCTCGGGAAGTATAAAACTTTACGGCAATGAAATTGCAGGGAAAAAACCTTATGAAATAGCAAGGCTGGGTGTCGGACTGGTGCCGGAAGGCAGGGAAATTTTCCCCGACCTTACGGTTCGGGAAAACCTGGAAATCGCCAGCAAGAAAGGAATAGATGCCGAGAGGAAAGCCTGGACGATAGAAAAAGTGTACCGTTTGTTTCCCATTCTGGCGGACAGGGACAATCAATGGGGGGGGACTCTTTCCGGGGGTGAGCAGCAGATGCTGACAATCGCGAGAACTTTAATGGGCAATCCGAGCCTTTTGCTTCTGGACGAACCGTCGGAGGGACTGGCGCCGCTGGTTACCAAAGTCATTGAAGAGCAGATACTCGTTTTGAAAAAAGAGGGATTGACCATTCTGCTGTCCGAACAGAATTCCAGCTTTGCCCTACGTGTTTCCGACCGGGCCTACATTTTGGAAAAGGGGCATATTGTGTGGCAGGGGACTCCCGCCCAGTTAAAGGAAAAACCGGAAATAATGATGACCTATCTTGGCGTGTGAAGCAGTGCACAAGATGCATGTGCAGATGCTGGTGCGGGATATGAGGGGGAAATAAAATGAATTTAGCGAATTTTTTAAAGGAAGTTCATATCAATGGATATGAGGGGGAAATAAAATGAATTTAGCGAATTTTTTAACCGATACGGCCAAGCGTATTCCAGATCATACGGCGATTCGTTTTGCCGGGCAAAGCTTAAGCTTTCGCGAAATGAACCGGTTGGTCGATTGTTTGGCCCACGGACTTACCGGTCTGGGCCTGCATGCCGGCGATGTTTGCATTCTGATGATGCCCAGTTCCTTGAACTGGGCCTTGGTGTATTACGCCCTGGCCAAACTGGGGGCAATCGTCGTTCCCGTGAATTTCCTCTACCGGCAAAGGGAATTGGAGTATATCTTCCAAGACTCCGGGGCCTGTGCCTTCGTCGGACGTCATGACTATCTTTCCGAGGCGGCCTTGGCCCTCGACAATACCCCAGCCATCCGTCTGCGCATCGCCGAGGGCGATCATCTACCCGGGGGGTTCATTTCTCTCGATGAGGTCTATGTCGATGCGGGCCCCTTCCAGATCCATCCCACCGACGGCGACGACCCCTTCGCCATCATCTACACCAGCGGCACCACAGGCCGTCCCAAGGGGGCGATCCTGACCCATCGCAACCTCATGAGCGACGCTGTGGCCGTGACCCGGGTCCGCTATACGGAGCCCCAGGACATCGTCCTGAGCGTCCTGCCCCTGTTTCATATCTACGGGCAGACCCACGCCCTGAACATCTCCATCTATTGCGGATTGACCATTCGCATGTGGGAGGTCTTCGACGCCCGCCAGGTCCTGAGGGCCATTGAAGAGGAGCAAAGCACCATCCTCTACGCCGTCCCTACCATGGTCAACCGTCTCGTCGAACTGGCCGCCAGCGAACCTCCCCGGCGTTCGAGCCTCCGTTTCTGCATCTCCGGGGGGGCCTCTCTACCGGTAGAGGTCCTCCATCGATTCGAAAAGGTATTCAACACCAATATTTACGAGAGTTACGGATTGACCGAGTGCTCGCCGACCTGTATCGAAAATCCCTTTGGTCGGCCGACCCGGCCCGGTTCCATCGGCCTGCCCATCCCGGGCTTTCAGGTACGGATCGTGGACGACGAGGACAGGGATGTGCCCCCGGGGCAGGTGGGCGAGCTGCTCGTTGCCGGGCCCGGTGTCATGAAAGGCTACCTGAACCAACCCGAGGCCACCGCCGAGGCCCTTCGGGGCGGCTGGCTCCATACGGGCGACCTGGCCCGAAGAGACGACGACGGCTACATCTATATCGTGGACCGCAAGAAGGATATGATCATCCGCGGGGGATACAACATCTATCCCCGTGAAATCGAAGAAGTGTTCTATACCCACGAGGATGTCCTGGAGGTGGCGGTCCTGGGAATCCCCCATGCCGATCTGGGGGAGGAGGTGGCCGCGGCAGTGGTCCTCCGGCCGGGCGCACGGGCGACAGCGGAAGATCTTCAGCGATTCGTGAAGGAAAGGGTCGCCCCCTACAAGTACCCCCGCATAGTCCGGCTGGTCGACGAGCTGCCCAAGACCGCTGCGGGGAAGATCTTCAAGCGGGGGATCGTCCTGGGGCCATAGACCCGCCCTAAAACCGGCGGGAACTCTCCAGGCGAACGCTGATGGCCTGTCCGTGCCCCTCCAGGCCCTCCAGGTCGGCAAACTGTTTGGCTGGGGGGCCGTAGGTCCGGAAGGCGGGGGCTGAAAAAGACAATCTTCGAAAATTATACGAAACCACGATGGAAAATCTGGCGCGTTACATCATCCGGGCATCGTTCTCTCAGGAGCGCATGCGCTATCTGGAACAGGAAGGAAATGTTGTCTATACATCCAAAGATGGCAGAACAAGCAAGAACTTTCCTGCTTTGGAATGGCTGGCGGCCATGTGTTCGCACATTCCGAACCGGGGCGAGCAGATGGTGCGTTACTACGGCTATTACAGTAACGTCTCGCGCGGGAAAAGAAAAGAGGCTGGCGCGGACGATGCCATCCCTTGCATTCTCGATCCTGTGGAAAATTCAAAGGCCTTCCGGAAGAACTGGGCAAGACTGATTCAAAAAATATACGAAGTAGATCCCCTTGTCTGCCCGAAATGTCAGGGTACAATGAGGATCATCAGTTTCATCGAAGATCGGTCGGTGATCAGGGGTATATACTGAACCCTATGGGGACTGGGCACGCCAAAGGTGTAGAGGTTAAACTTTCTCGATAAGCAGAGATAAACCTTTAAACTGGAGGTATAGAGATGAAGCAAAGGAAAT
>Ga0272448_1001572_pt1 | contig 30310 bp, 22 predicted proteins | sample YNPCB0191_FD_202220 | JGI IMG/M metagenome (GOLD analysis project Ga0272448, IMG submission 202220) | Hot spring sediment microbial communities from Yellowstone National Park, WY, United States - YNP-CB-019-1 | ecosystem: Environmental > Aquatic > Thermal springs > Hot (42-90C) > Sediment...
TCGGCGGCTCCTCGATCGAGGCCTCCAGAATCGCCGGCCACGCCAGCACCAAGATCACCGAGGACTACACGGTCGTCCAATTGAAGCGGCAGGAGGAACTGACCCGCCGGATTCAGGACAAGCTGGCGAAGGCGGCCAAGCGGGCGAACAGGACAAACAAGGTTGCCGAAATCCGGGTGGAGCAGGTGGCATGACCGCGTGAGCCGGGCCGCCAGCCACAGCCTGCCGATGATAAACTCGAAGTGCTGATGCCCGTTGAGCTGCCGCTTCTGGTCAAGGAGATCCACCGCCAGGCTCGCTTGCAGGGCGTGGCCCCGCCAGGCGCAACGCGATTGGTGAAGCTGCTCTACCTGGCCGACCTCGAATGGCGGCGTCAACACGGCGGCGCGCCCCTCGCTCAGCTCACTTGGCGCTTCCTGCACTTCGGCCCTTACGCTTGCGAGCTGACCGATCTGCTGGACGGGCCAGACGTGGAGAAGATCGAGTTCCAAACGGGCAAGGTTGCCCATCGGCTGACTCTCGGATAAGAAGCGCTTGAGAGTTCCTAGATACCGGAGGAAATATGCGGGGTGCTTGCACGACTCGCGAAGAATCGGTATGCGCGACATCAGTTCGGTTCGATCCGACGTGTGTGGACTTCGTGTCGGTGATCCCTGTTAATGCCCGTTCTATCGCCAGCACCAATGGGACGGGCGCGTGGTCCCAATATGAGGGTCCTGGGAAATGCTGAGGCTCGAGATTACATTTGGCGACTTGCTCACGATCATTACGATTACACTCACGTTGCTCATATACTGGTACAGCCGTTCTGTCGAAAAGAGAATCCAAAAGGCCAGCTTTTTGCGGGATTACTTGACTCTCTTCCTTCAGTCGCCCCTGGCCGACACTTTTTCCGATGTGGACTACGGGAGGCTCCGCTTCTCGGCTCAACTGCTCGGTTCAAAAGACGAGCTCCGTTTAACACAACTGCTTGAATTCTTGAACAGCTTATGCTTCAATTACTACGCGGGCGTCATCGAAAAGGGTGATCTCCAAGGTACCAGTTTCGGCTATGCGGTTTTGCGGACCTGGGGAAACGCGGAGGTGCAAAAGTACTTGGCACACATTGATGCCCACGATAGGGAGAGCGGTTACACGGGCATGGGTTTTGCTTATCTACGTAAGTTCGCGTGCGAACTACAGCAGAGAGGTAGTCAATGACCACCCAACCTCCAGGAGATAATGTACCCCAAACCCCACTTCGGCTAGCCTGTTACTCCCGGGGGGCCGCACACGGCAGGCTAGCACCGCAACCGCGGTCGGATCCTCTGGCCGGTTGACCGGGGCGGGCTCGTAGAGTCGACAAGCGCCAATAGGGCACTCGCCCGGTCTCCACATCCGTGGTAGCCATGGTAGCCATCCGTATATAGAAACCAAAATGTTGTCTCCTTCTCCTCCATGGACAGGAAGGAGAGGACATTCGGAAGGCGTTCGCAACCGCGCGCGTGCGCGCGAAGCAACTGTGGTGCCAAACGCTGGATGTGAGGTCCAAACTCTCGAGCCGATCGAGGTCCACGCGAGGTCCAGACTCGCAAGGTAGGGCCCGTGAGGTCCAAATGCGGTCCAAATCGACTTCTCGTAACTCTTTGAAAAGGCGAGCAAGGTGTCTGTAAGTGATTGATTTGACAACCTTGACACGGTAGAGCTCTGGCGTTCGAGTCGCCACGGGCCCACCACACCTTTCATTACGCGCCTTTCGCCACCAAAACCCTCTGCCGTGAGGTCCAAATGAGGTCCACAGTTTCAGTGGCGTCGTGGTAGGCATCGGACCTCCGATCCACCCCGCCCAATGCAGGTGGACGGGCGCGACGCACCCAAATGGTGGGCGTGTCCCAAATGGCTCCAGGCGGTCTCGGCACTCGTTAGCCCTCCGGAGACCAAATGCTCCGCGTGGGCGACTTCGCGCGCCACCTGCCGGCGCCCGGCCAAGGGGCTAGCCAACGCTCGGTCGCATTCTGGTCGAGGCCGGAAGGCAGGTCGTCCACGATCCACAGGCATGGTTGCCCTCGCTCTGCGAGCCGGCGGCCCAGCGCGCTCACTTTCACCAGATCTCCAGTCCAGCCGAGGTGCTGCTGCTGGTCGCAAAGCATGCCGGGGATGTGGCTACGGCCAGGCTGCGGATCGGCCACCAGGACGCGGTTGTAGGGGCGATCGCCGATTCGCAGAGCGGCCATCCAGGCCGCGGTCAGTTCCTGCTGGCAGGCCCTGCTGAGAGGGTAGCTCTTCGAGAAGAAGGCCAGAAGAACCTTGGAAGCCGCCAGGGCGCCGCGTATGGTGGGCGTGATAGGATCGAAGTCCTCCACACGGGTAAGATCGCGCCAGACGCGCAGTCCGGTTCCTTCGAGCGCCGCAAGCAAGTCCTCCGCGCGCTTGAGGTCGGTGCGCCGGTAGCTGAAAAAGCGGAGGAGGATGGCGGCTTGGGGCGCGTGATTCAGAAAAAAGCAGGCGCACTGTTTGCGGCTGATATCCGCGCTTCTTTGAAACGCGCCAGGATGGAAATCGAGTTTTCTCCGCCTGTCAAGCGGGCGACGTTGGAGAAGCTGATCGCCGCCGGACTCCCCCGGCCTGCGCTCGAAGCGGGGCCCGAGCGCCATCTGGGCCAGGCGATAGCGCGGATCAAAGCTTGGCCTCTTAGAACGAGTCATCCCATGACAGCGATCACCTCCGGCCGTGAGGTTTTCATCGGACCAATTGCGCCGCGAAAACATTCTTGTGCCCACTTGCTTTTCGGGCTCGGGCGTCTCCAGGCGACGTCCTAGCTCAGCGAGCTTGGCCGCCCCGAATGGGCTGCCGGCGCCCCGACAGCTTCTCCGTACTCCTGGCAAAGCACCTCAGCCGGGCTGGGTCACCTTGTGCCTGGATAGGAAGAAAAAATCAAAGTTAGACTTGACTACTTTCGGCTTTTTTGCAAGACTTTCGGATTGGCCCAGTACGCCACCGTAATAGAGGCCGTCTTGTTCGGTCCGCTAGCCCAAACGGGCGGGGTTCGAGCCCTGCTGGTTGCCGCCGTCGTGGCCGCTGCCGCCCAGGCCACCGGCCCCGCGACTACCCCGATCCGGCCCGGGCCGGAGGATCTTCTGGTGTCGCCGGGAACCGCGCGGGCGGAGGGGCGGCGGCTGTTCGGCACTCTCCGCTCGGCGCTGGCGGCGGCGCGCCCGGGCCAACGCATCCTGGTGGCGGCGGGGATTTACCGGGAGAACGAGCTGCCGCTGGTCCCCGGGGTGGCGCTGTACGGAGGTTTCGATCCCAGCTTTCGACAACGCGACATCGTGCGCTACGCCACGGTGATAGACGGGGGCGGCCGTGGCCGGTTGTTCCAGTGCGCAGAGGGCGCGATAGTGGACGGCTTTCGCCTGCAAGGGGGCGTCGCGCGGGGACCCGGCGGAGCGATACTCTGCGACGGGTTGTCGCCCGAGCTTTCCAACAACGTCTGGCAGGGGAACCGAACCCTGGCGCCCGCCGACTGGAAGCCGCGCCACTTGCACGAGGATGCGCACGACGGCGGGGCGGTGGCCTGCTTGAACGGTTGCCGGGCGCTGATTCGCGCCAACCTGTTCCGAGGCAACCAGACCGAGATCGGGCGGGGCGGGGCGCTGGCGGCGGTGAGGGCCGCGCCGCGCATCCTGGAGAACGTCTTTTTCGACAACGAGGCGGGGTTGAAGGATCCCATGCGGAGCAGCGACGGAGGCGCCGTGTCGCTATATGACCGCTCGCACGCCGAATTCGCGGGCAACGTGGTGCTGAGCAACCGGGCGCTGAACCGCAACGACGCGGGCGGGCTGTTCGTGGCGCTGTGGTCGGCGCCCCGCATCGCGGGCAACGTCTTTGCGGGCAACTACGGAGACGACGACGGCGGCGCGCTGTTCGTCGGGGGGCAGAAGCACCACTACGAGACGCCGCTCGATCCGCTGCCTCCGGCCGAAGTGTTCACCGTGCGCATCGAGGGCAACCTGTTTGCGGGCAACCGCAACTCCAGCCGCAACTCGGGCGCCTTTCGCATCACGATGGAAAGCCGGGCGGTCTTGGCGCGCAACCTGACGGTGGAGAACGAGGGCGTCTATTTCCAGCGCAGCGAGATTCGCGCCTTGGGCAACGTCTTTCTGGACGATGTGCGGGTGACGGAGACCAAGGCGGGCCTCGGCGGATATCTGTTCCGCGGGAACCGCTTCGGGAAAGGTTTTTCGAGCGACGTGCCGGTGGTGGAGGAAGCCTCGGTGCACCGGAAGGCGGGGCCGGAGGAGCCGGAGCTGGCGGCGGTCGCGGTGTTTCTGGAGAGCGCGCGCTGGGAGCCGGAGCTCGGCATGACCATCGTCGAGCTGCGCGAGCCTTTCCGTACGGAGTGGCGGTTGCGGGTCCTCCAGTGCGGCGATCGCTGGGCCGTGATGGAATCGGGTGAGGGATGCCGGGCACGGCTCTGGGGCGAGCTGGGGGGCGGGCATAGCCTGCGGATTCTGCCGGCCGCACCGGCCGCTCCCGGCGGCGGCATCGGAGAGAGATGAAGCGGAGAGCTTTCCTTGGCTTCTCGACGGCGGGCGCGCTGCTGGCTCAAGGGAAGGCGTCCTGGACGCCCAGGCGCGTCAACAAATGCATCGAGCTGCTGGAGGCCGGCCAGCCGATCTATTATGCGGAGACCTACGGCGGCTACGAGGAAGGCAAGAAGCAGGCGCGCACCTGGGCGGACTACATCAACTACAACATGGAGCACGCGCCGCTGGACTTCGCTTTGCTGCGCGAGTTCATGCGCGGGCTGGTGGAGGGCGGGCCGACGCCCTCCGGCCACCGCACGCCTGCGGTGATCGTGGTGCTGCCGCTGTTGGGGCTGGACGGTCCCTCGGTCGTGGCCGGCAGTTGGATGATCCATCAGGCGCTGGCGCAGGGAGCGCACGGCATTCATCTGGCGCGCGCCCGGCATCCGGAAGCGGTGAAGCGCTACGTGCAGGCGGCGCGCTATCCTTTCGCCCGCGGCGCTACGGAGATTCTCGGGGCGGGCACGCGAGGCTGGGGCAGCCAGACCTGGGCGGCCTGGGTCTGGGGCGTGGATCCGAAAGAGTACCTGGAGATCGCTGACGTCTGGCCGCTCAACCCGAAGGGGGAGATCATGCTGGGCGTCAAGATCGAGGACCGCGAGGCGCTGGCGCATGCCGCGGAAACCCTGGCGGTGCCCGGGATCGCCTTTGCCGAGCACGGCCCGCGGGACATGGGCTTGAGCTACGGCTACCTGGAGGGCCGGGCCGACCCGCCGGTGCCGCCCGAGGTCCAGGCGGCCGGGCGGATCGTGCTCAACCTGTGCAAGAAGCACGGCATCGCATTCCTAGACAACGTGCTGCCGGAGAACGTGCGGCAGCGAATTGACGAAGGGGTGCGCATCGGGGCGGGCCGGCGCCAGGACTCGGCCGAAGAGGGACGCCGCTACACGCGCCGGCAAATGCCCTGGTGATAGCGGGCGGCCCGCTAAGGCACGAACTGCATGGCATAGAGGCGCGCGCCGCGCAAGCGGAACACCAGGCGGACGGTCTGCCCGGCCAGGGGCGACAGATCGGTTCCGCGGCGCAGGAACTCGACCGGCCGGCTGAGGAAGTCGCCGTTGATGTACACGCAGTCCTCCAGCGAGTAGCCTTCCAGGGGGCGGCCCTCCCGATCGGTGAAGCCCACCTGGGCGAAGCCGACCGCCCCGGTGTCTATGTTCAGCAGCAAGCGGCTGCCCTGGAAGCGCAACGGGCGGGTGACGAAGGAGCCTCCCGTGTAGGCGGCCTCGGCGGCCACGAAGCCGTCCAGACGCTGGACGAACCGCCACAGGGGGGAGTTCTCCTGCCGGACCCAGGCGGAGTGATAGTTGATGCCGTTGCCGGCGTGGCCGCCGGCGTATTGCCAGATTTCGTTGCCCCGGCGCACCATGCCATGAGTCATGAACATCATGTGGATGGCGTCCGCCCCCTGGGAGTTGATGGGGACGTAGGCCGGTCGCGGGTAGCGTTTCCAGCGGCGCCCGTCGCGGCTCACCGCCAGTTGCACCTCGACCACGCCGGAGCCGAGCTTGCGCCGGCTGTCGGCCAGAGTGGCGCGCGCCTCCGGCTGAGCGCCCTCGTAATGGAAATAGACGGCCGGGAAGGCCAGGTAGGCGTCCGGGGCCCAGGGATACTTGACGACCTTGGTGGTGTAGATATCGGTGGCGGGCGGATCCAGCCCCTCCTCGGGTCCGAGGATGACGGGCAACTCGATGCTCAACCCGCCGGGCGACAGCGGCCCGTTGTCAAGGAACCATGGATCGAGCACCTCGTTCTTGATCCGCCGCCGGCGGGCGACTTCGGCCGTTCGCTCGGGGGTGGCGGGGGTCCAGGGCCAGGGCTCGAGCAGGCGCTCGGTCTCGCTGATCAGGAAACGCCGTTCGGTTTTGCCCCAAAGCGTGCGGCCGTAATCGGAACGGTGGTGGCCGACCCAGAGGCGCCGCTGGTCGTCATAGTAGACGATGGACTGGCTGCCGGCGGCGAAGGGAAGGGCCGCGGTTTCATGCGGCCGGAAGCGCCAGCCGTCGGGGGAGACGAAGACGAACATCGAGTCGCGGCGAATGCCGCTGAAGTATTTCCAGCGCTGTTCGGGCGGGGCGGTGGGATCCAGGAACACGTTGCCCAAGCCGACGGGCGCGGCCAGCACCACGTTGCGCCGGCCCTGATATTCGAAGCCCAGATCGGGATAGTCCCAGTGCACGCCGTCGCGGGAGGTCACCACGGCGAGCGAGTCATCCGGGCCGCGGTAGTAAATGCGCAGCAGGCCGGTTTCGTCCTCCACCAGGCTGAGATGGCCGCGCAGGTTCTCAAAGACCTTCTCGCGCCGCTCGGGCGGATTGGGCGTGAAAGTGACGCCCTCGGAGCGCTCGATCAAGGCGTCGTCCAGGAAGAGATGCTTGCGCGAGCCCAGCTCGACGACCTCAGCCGGCGAGCGTTCGCTAGGAAACAGCAGGGGCGGGCCGGCGGGCAGCTCGGCCTTGGGCAGCCTGCCCGAATAGGTTGCCGAGAAGCTGCCGGGAGGCGCGAAGGCAGCGTCGTAAAGGGCCGCTGCGCTGACGCGCAACTCGTCAATGCGGCCGCTGAGCCGGCGGCCGAAGCGGCCGTCGCAGCCGATGGTGAGGTAAGCCTCTTCGCCTTCGGGGAGCGGCGAGGGCATTACCAGGGGAACGCTGCTGAGGGGCGCGCCGTTGACGAAGTGGCGCAGTTGCTTGCGCGCCGCCGAATAGCACAAGGCCAAGTGCACCCATGCCCCGGCCGCCGGATCCAGGCGGCGGCGGTCCGAGGGGGCCTCGGCGAGCGGCTTGCCTTCGCCGCGGTACAACAGCAGAGCGCCCTTGCGGGCGTCAATGGCCAGCCTGGTGAAGGCCTGGTTTTCGCCACGCGGCCCCGAGCCGATCTCGAGCACGGTCTGCTCTCCGGCGGACGCCTCGCGGGGCAGATACCAGAATTCGACCGTCCAATCCCGGTCGCCCAGATTGAGGCCGGATCGGGTGGGATTGCGAAAACGCGGGGCGCGCAGATGCCGTTCGCCCAAGGTGGCCAAAGCGCTGAACAGCGCGTTGCCCCACCACAGCGGCTCCATGGTGCGGCCGGCGGGTATGGGCGGCCTTCTCAAGCCGAACAGCAGCGAGCCGGCGCTTTCCTCGAAGTCTGCCTTATGGCGGACGGCCAAAGGCGCGGGCTCGACGACCTCCAGCGCCCGCCCGAAGCGGCCCTCCGCTATTCGGCCGGCGCGCCCCAGGGCCACGATGTGGCCGCCGGCGGCGTCGTTGAGGATGGTGCTCGGGTAGCAACCGAGGGGCTCGTCGAAGAGCCAGAGAGCGGTGGTGGGGGGATCGGCCGGCCAGAGGGCGGCGGCGAAAAGCAAAACAGCGAACATGTGGAAATTGTACTATGATTGTGAATGTTATATGGAGTGGTTTGCTGATCCAAGGAGTCTTCCCCCATGTCCGCTTCCCTCTCCCGACGCCATTGGCTGTTGAGTTCGCTGGCCGCCGCCGCCCCCGCCGGCGCCCGCCGCAATGTCTTACTGATCGTGGCCGACGACCTGAACTGTGCCCTGGGCTGCTACGGCCACCCGGTGGTGCGCTCCCCGCACCTGGACCGGCTGGCTGCCGGCGGCGTACTGTTCGAGAACGCCCACTGCCAGTTCCCCTTGTGCGCGCCCTCGCGGGCGTCGTTTCTGAGCGGAACGCGGCCGGAGACCAACGGGGTGCTCTCCCTGAGGACGCCCACGCGGCAGAACCTGAGCAACTGGACCATGCTCCCCGAGTTGTTTCGGCGGCAGGGCTACTACACGGCGGAGATCGGCAAGATCTTCCACACCGGGCCGGAGCATGAGGATCCGCGCTCCTGGGACTATCGGGTGCCGGAGTCGGGCAAGACGCCGCCGCGCGAGGAGATCCTGCGCGAGCATGTAGCGGGCGAGCCCCGCAACCACACGATGTCCTGGCACGTGCTGCGGACGCCGGATGAAAAGACGCCGGACGGAGTCCTGGCCCGCCGCGCGGCGGAACTGCTCGGGGAGTGCCGCGCCCGCGGCCGGTCGTTTTTCGTGGGCGTGGGGTTCCGCCGCCCGCACGCGCCCTACGCCGCGCCCGAGAAGTATTTCGCGCCGTACCGGCCGGAGCGCATTCAGTTGCCCTCGCGCGCGGGAGTCGAGAGCCTGCCGCCTGCGGCCTGGTACGAACTCGAGAACCAACCGCCCTTGAGCGAGCGCGAGCAGCGGGAGTACATGGCCGCCTACTTCGCCTGCGTCTCGTTCGTGGACGCGCAGGTCGGCGTCCTCTGGGAGGCGATGGACCGCCTGAAACTCTGGGAGGACACGGTGGTGGTTTTCCTGGGCGACAACGGCTACCACATCGGCGAGCACGGCATGTGGCACAAGATGACGCTGTTCGAGGAGTCCACGCGGGTGCCGCTGATCATCCGGGCGCCGGGGGTCAGAGGGAATGGACGGCGGGCGCGCGGATTGGTCGAATGCCTGGATCTGTATCAGACCATCGCCGAGCTGTGCGGCCTGGCGGCGCCCCAGGGTCTCCAGGGAATGAGTCTGGTTCCGCTGCTGGAGGACCCGGCGCGGCCGGGCAAGAAGGCGGTCTACTCGATGGTGGGCCGGCACCCGGATCGCAAGCTCTGCCACTTGCAGCCGAGCTATTTCGGCCGGAGCGTGCGGACCGAGCGCTGGCGCTACACCGAGTGGGACCAGGGGCGCCAGGGCCGGGAGCTTTACGACCGGGCGGCCGATCCGGGCGAGACGCGCAACCTTGCCGGCCGGCGCGAGTACGCGCGGGCGCTGGCGGAAATGCAAAAGCTGCTGGCCGAGGTTGGGTTCCGCCCGCCGCGTTCCCAAGCTTGAGAGGCCGCCGGGCGGCAGAGGACGGTTCAGGCTGAGGGGGGCGAGCCGAAGGCTTCGCGGTAGATTGCTTCGGCGTCGGCGCGAGTGACCTCACGGAGGTTGTTGGCGAGCAGCCGGGTGATGGTGAGGGCGGCCTCGGCCATGCGTGGGATGGCTTCGCGCGGGACGCCTGCATCAGCCAGCGAAGGCGGAATGCCCACGCTGCGGCAGAGCGCTTGGAGGCGCTCGACGCCGGCCAGGGCGGTGGCGCGCGGCGTGGGGCCCGGCTCGACGCCCAGCGCCAGGGCCACTTGGGCGTAGCGTTCCGGCGCGGCCTCGAGATTGAAGCGCAGCACGGGCGCCAACAGCAAGGCGTTGGACAAGCCGTGGGGCACGTGAAACTCGCCGTTGAGCGGATAGGCGAGCGCGTGGACGGCGGCGGTGTTGACCGGGCCCAGGCAGAGGCCGCCGTAGAAGCTGGCGCGCGCCAGGGCGTCGCGGGCTTCCAGATCGGCGCCGTCGCGAAAGGCGCGCTCGAGATGGGCCGCGATGAGCCGAATGCCTTCGCGCGCATAAAGGTCCACTGCGGGATGGGCATTGCGGTTGGCGAAAGTCTCGATGCAGTGGGTCAGGGCATCCAGGGCGGTATAGGCGGTCACGGCGGGCGGCAGCGTGACGGCCAGTTCGGCGTCCACGAAGGCGGCATCCGGCATCAGCCAGGGGCTGATGACGGCTTTCTTGAGTTTGGCCTCGGAATCGAGCAGCACGGCGTTAGGAGAGGCTTCGCTGCCCGTTCCGGCGGTGGTGGGAAGGCAGGCCAGCGGCAGGGCGCGGCCCCGAAGCCGGCCGATGCCGAAGGTCTCCTGGAGGGACTGGCGGCCGTCCAGCAGGGCGGCCACCAGCTTGGCCACGTCCAAGACGCTGCCGCCGCCCAGGCCCACGACGGCCTGGGGCGCGGCGCTGCGGGCGGCCTCCAGAGCGTTGTGGAAGGTTTCCAGGTCGGGCTCGCCGCGCACGCCGTCGAACACTTCCAGCGACGGTTCGCGCGACGCGAAGACCCGCTCGGCGAGCGGGAGGGTCTCGGGACTGACCACGAGGAAGACGCGCCGGAGGCCGCGCGCGGCCAGCCACTCGGGGCAGCGGCGGGCGCAACCCGGCCCGAGCAGGACGGCGCCCGGTTGGAGCAGTTCAACGATTCGCATCTCTGTAGAGTGTAGCCGCCGGCCGGAATCCCTGGGCGTCCGTGTCCGGCGCCGGGGACTGCGGCCGGGGCGAGGCGTTCAGAATGTGAGTCGCGCCCGCAACTGGATGCTGCGGCCGCCGCCCACTCCGAGGATGCGGCCGAAGGTGGCCCGGGTGATGTCGGCCTGCGGATTGCCGAGGTTCACGTGGTTGAAGGCGTTGAGACCTTCGCCGCGCAGTTGCAGGCGAAATCGCTCGCCGAGGTTGACGGTCTTGGCCAACCCGAGCGAGACGCCCCAGTTGCCCGGCCCGCGCAGCGTGTTCTTGCCTATGTTGCCCGGACGGATGGTCTGGCCGCTGGCCCGCGAGGTGGGAACCTGGGCGAAGGCGGCGGGATTGAGAAACTGGAAGCGGTCGCCCGCGGCGTAGGGGTTGCCGCCGACGAAATCGGGGCGGGAGGAATCGCGGTTGCTGGGCTGCTGGACGTTGAAGACGCCGCCGGTCTCGGCGCCGAAGGTGCCGCTGATCTGCCAGCCGCCGAGCAACTCGCGGGCTGCGCGGCGCCCCCGCGCCCAGCGATCGAGAGACAGCTCATAGACCCAGTCGGCGGTCAGGCGGTGAGTGACGTCGAAGTTGGCCGGGCCTTCGTCGGCTCTCCAGTTGTCCATGTCCTGCACGCGCTCGTTGTTGCCCGGCCAGAAATCGCCGGTGCCGACGGCCATGGCCTTGCCCCAAGTGTAGTTCAGGTTGAACTGCCAGCCGGCGGCGAAGCGCTTGCGCAGGGAGGTCTGCCAGGCGTGGTACCAACTGTAGTCGCCAGCGGCGTTGTAGCTGCCTTCCAGCGCCTCGGGGAAGGGCCGCAGGCCGGTGACGCGGTCGGGGAAGTTGTTGAGCAGGGGCATGATGATCCTCAAGCCCTTGTTGCCCACGTAACCGGTCTGGAGGGCGAGCGAGCCGGTCAACTGGCGCTGAAGGTCGAGCGTCCAGTGCAGCGCGTAGGGGTTGCGGTTCTTGGGTTCGTAGACGCCGTAACCGCGGGGCACGTCTCGGGTGCGCATGGTGTCGAGCAACTGTTGGTTGCTGACGGGATACTTCAGGCCCAGGCTGGTGAGATCCGACCCGCTGAAGCGGAAGCGGAAGGGGATCTCGGGAGTGAGGTACATCTGGCTGGCGAAGTTGCGCAGGTCGGGTTGCGCCAGGGTGGCGCCGAATCCGCTGCGGAGCACAGTCCGGCTGGTTCTGTCGAGCCCCCAGACTACTCCGAAGCGGGGCAGGAAATTATTGCGGTCGGCCTCATAGGGGGAGTCGGCAGGGCGGAAGACGGGCGGCTTGCGCACCGCGCCCAGGGGGCCGTCGGGGTTGAAAAAGCGCCCGTCCTTCTCCTTGAGCACGGAGTAATACTCGTAGCGCAGGCCGAGGTTGAACATCAGGTTGGGCCGCAGGCGGAGGTCGTCCTGCACGAACAGGCCGAGGTCCCAGATGCGGGCGTGATAGTCGGGCGTGCCGAAAGTGATCTGGACGCGGTTGGGCCGGTTGGCCAGGAAGTCGGCCACGTTGCCGTAGCGAATGATGGGCACCTCCTCGTCGAAGCGGCCCGGGGCCTTGCCGTTGTAGGCAGCGCCGAATTTGAGGGCGTGGCGCCCGGCGACCTTCATGAAGACCTCTTCCAGGCCGTAGTTATGCCCGCGGATGAAGAGGCCCTCGCCCTGGGTGGTGAAGACGCCCTGCACCTCGATGGCCGGGATGCGCCCCTGCTCCCAGAGGGTCTCCACGCGCGAGGTGTCGTCCAGCTTGAAGTTGAAGCGCGTCTCGCTGGTCCAGGAGGGCGCCGAGCGCAAATAGCTCAGCGTGCCGGATTCGAAGATGCCGTGGTAATCGCGGAAGGTGACGGTGGGGAAGCGCTGGCCGGAGCTGTTAGGACGGGAGCGGACGTAGCGGGCGGTGAGCAGGTCGCCGCCTCCGATCTGGTAATCCACGCGGGCCACCGCGTGGTTGTCGTCGGCCGTATTGCGGTTGGGCCCGAGATAGAGGCCGGTATTAGGATTGGCCAGGGGGATGTTGGGCAGCGGGAAAACGTCTAGCAGTTGCTGGTAGGCGGGCAGGGCGGCGACGGCGCGCTGGCGCAGATCCTGGGAGGGAACTTCGGCTTGCGAAAGGCCGGTCGTGCTGCGACGATTGCCTTCGTAAGCGGCGAAGAAGAACAGGCGGTCTTTGCGCAGAGGGCCGCTGAGGGAACCGCCGAACTGGTTGAGGCGGACGGGGGGCTTTCGATCGCCCGGTTGCTGCATCGCGCTTTTGGCGTTGAAGACGTCGTTCTGCACGGCCTCGAACAGCGAGCCGTGAAACTGGTTGGTTCCGCGCTTGGTGATGATGTTGATGTTGGCGCTGTAGGTGCGGCCGAGCTCGGCGGAGACCACGCCGCGGGAGACGTTGACCTCCTCGATGGCCTCCATGCTGACCACTTTGATGACGTTGAAGTTCTGGAACATGGCGGTCGAGGGGCTTTCGGTGTTGGCCGACGCGTCCACGCCGTCCACGGTGACGGAGTTGCCGCCGCTGGCCAGGCCGTCGAATTGAATCATGCCTTCGCGGCTGGGGCGGAAGCCGGTCGAGAGGGCCAGCAGGGAGGTGAAATCGCGGGCGCCCTGGGGCAGCTCGGTGAACTGGAGCTTCGAAACTCGGAAGTTGCTGGCCGAGGCGGCGTTCTCAATTAGAGGGGCTTCCGCCGTCACGGTCACGCTCTCCGTGGGAGCGCCCAGCTCCAGGGCGGCGACGTAGCGGATCTGCTGGCCGGCCTCGAGCGTAATGCCGCGTTGCAGGAAGGTTTTGAAGCCGGAGGCCTCGACGCGCAGCTCGTAACGCCCGACGGGCAGGAAGCTCAAGGTGAACTCGCCGCGCTCATCCGAGCGGGCCGATTGGCGGTAACCGGTCAACTCGTTGGTCGCGGCGACCTGGGCTTGGGGGACCACGGCGCCGGTGGGATCCTGGACGACGCCGTAGATGGTGGCGGTGGTGCGCTGGGCGTAGACGGAAGCGCGCGGAGCCGCCAGCAGAGCGCAGAAGAAGGCGGCTAGGGGTGAGAAAGGCTTGGGCATGATGGGATCTCCGGGGCCGGCCTCGCGGCCGGCCACACTTTTCCGATAGCACGAAACCTGCAAATCGTCAAGTCTTCTTTCGCTTTTCGAGTTTAGCTTTCACAAATCTGACTTCTCTCTGATTGATCGGGTCGAACGTCGCGCCCGGCCGCGGCGACCGGGGTCGCTTCGCGCCGCGCGCGCAGCCAGCCCCACAGCGTGGCCCGCTCCCAGGAAGGCTCCGGCGCGCCGCCCGGGGGGATCAGCCGGCCGGCCGCGTAGCCGACGGCGAGCATCACCAGATGGCTGACCGCGCCGATGGTGTAGTCGTGCCAGGGGTAGTTCCAGGGGCCGAGATCGAGCATGCGCTGTTTGCCGTAGGTGAGCGTGGCCCAGGCGCTGAAGGCGATGGTGGCGGCTATGCCCGCCCAGACGCCGCGAGCGTGGGCGCGCGGGCTCAAAAAGGCGAGCAGAAACAATCCTGCCAGGCCTCCGGCCACGATGGCCGAGATGGTGTACCACAACGAGAGGGCCGAGCCCTGGGTGCGGGCCAGAACCAAGGCCATCACCACAGCCACGGTGCCGCAAACGCCCACGATGATGCGCCCCACCATCAAGCGCCGCCGATCGCCGGCCTGGGGGCGCAGCACACGGTAGAAGTCCTCGACGCCCACCACCGCCAGGCAGTTCAAATCGCTGGCCAGAGTGGACATGGCGGCGGCCAGCAAGGAGGCGACGAAAATGCCCGCTATGCCGGGCGGGATGTGAGTGGCCAGGAAGTGGGGGAAGACCTGGTCGGCTTTGCTGACCGCGGCCGGGAGGGCTTCGCCCGTAAGGCGGTAGAAGGCCCAGGTGCAGCTTCCGATGAGCATGAACAGGGTCCAGACCGGGACGCAGAGGATCGCGCCGAGGGCTACGCCGCGAAGGGCCTGCCGGTCGCTCCTGGCCACCAGGTAGCGCTGCACGACGGTCTGGTCGGCCGCGTACTTTTGCAGGTACCAGAAGAAGCCGTAAACGGCCAACACGAGGATGGTGGGGCGAGCCAGGTCCAGGCTGGGGTCTCCCAGGCTCATCTTGCCGCTGCGCCAGGCCAGGCCCAGTACGGCTGCCGGACCGCCCGGCGGCAAAAACAGCAAGAATCCCAGCGAGACGAGGATGCCCAGCCAGAGGACGAAGCCCTGGAGCACATCGTTCCAGATGACGGCTTCGATGCCGCCTACCACGGTGTAGAAAATCGTGATCAGGCCCACGGCCAGGATCAAGCCGTCCACGCCCCAGCCGGTCATGCGGTCAATGGTGAGGGCCAGCAGGTAGAAGACGAAGCCCATCTTCGAGAAATGGCCGAGGGAGAAAGCCAGTGCGGCGTAAACGCGCGCCAGCCGGCCGAAGCGCCGGCCGAAGTATTCGTAAGCGCTCATGCCGACCGCCTGCCGGTAGAAGGGGATGATGACGCCGCCCACCAGCGCGAGCACCAAGACCACCATGACGCCCGGGACCAGCAGCGACCAGTCGCCGGCGTAAGCGGAGCCCGGGTAGGCCACGAAGGTCACGCTGCTGATCAGGGTGGCGAACAGGGAGACGCCCATGGCCCAGGCGGGGATCGAGCGGCGCGCGACGAAGTAGGTTTCTGTGGAGGTCTGGCGGCGCGCGAAGCGCAAGCCGATCAGCACCACCGCGATCATGTAGGCGCAGGTGGTCAGCAGGTCGAGCCAGCGCAGGTTACCCATCGCTACTCCTGCCGGCCGGAGGGCTGGCGGCCCAGCGCGCGGGCCGCTTCCCGAGCCGTCTCGAGGACCGCGCGAGCGATGGCTTCCTCCCGCTCGGGGGTCATGCGGATCATGGGGACCGAGACGCTGATGGCGGCCGTCACGTGCCGGCCTTCGAGCGTGACGGGAGCGCCCAGGCACATGCCGCCGGCGACGCTTTCCTCGCGGTCCGCCGCCCAACCCCTGCGCCGGATCTGCTCGAACTCGGCCAGCAGGGTCTGGCGATCCACAATGGTGCGCTCGGTGCGGCGGTACAGCCCGTAAACCTCCAGGATGCGGTCAATCAGATCGGGGGGCTGGAAAGCGGTGATGGCCTTGCCGAGGGAACTGCAATGGGGCGGCAGTACGCGTCCCGGCTTGTTGGTCAGGCGGACTTCCTGGAAGGTTTCCACGGTGTCGAGAACCTGGATTCGGTCACCGAACAAGTAGGCGAGGCTGGCGGTCTCATCGAAGCGCCGGGCCAGTTCCTGCAAGTAAGGCCGGAGGCGCCGGCGCAACTGCTCGGCGCGCTCGTAGACGCGCCCGTAGAGCAGCTTTGGGGGGAGGCAGTAGGCGCCGTCGGGCTTCTGGATCAGATAGCCGCGGTCAGCCAGCGTGAGCAAGGTGCGAAACAGCGAGGATTCCGGCAAGCCGAGCAGCCCGCTCAAATCCTTCAGGGTCAGCTCGGGCCGCTCGTCGTTGAAGGCGTCGAGAACGTCGAGCGCGCGTTGGATGGCGCGGAGGTGGTACTGTTCGGCGCGGGCCGGCTCCTGGCGATCTTTGGGCCGCCGGCGGCGACCTCGAGCCCTGGTGGGATGAGCTGGCATGGGTGAATCCTCCCGCCCGGTTGGCGTTACAGAGTAACAGGACAACGCTACCGCATTTTCGATGGCGCCTCCAAGCCCGCCGGCTGGACGGTCTGGCGCAAGGCGGCCGCTACCTGCCGCGCCCGCTCGAGCAGCAACCCGTGTTCTGCGCCGGCGCCCACCAGCCGCATGCCTCGTTGCGCCCACTGGAGGGCCTGCTCGAGGTCGCGGCAGTGAATCCCCGGGACCACCCCGTGGCCCCGGCACTGCTCGATGAAGCGCTCGACAGCGCGCACCAGCGCGGGGTGAGAGAAATCCCCGGGCACGCCGAGCGAGATCGAAAGGTCCGAGGGACCGATCATAGCCACATCCACGCCCTCGACGGCCAGCAGCTCGTCGGCCCGCTCCAGGGCCGCGACGGTCTCGAACTGGACCACGCTCATGGTATTGCGATCGAGGAAGTCCATGATCTCGGCGAAGCTGTGCCGCTGGAAGTCCACTAGCGGCGGCAAAACGCCAAAACCGCGGGAGCCGCGGGGCGGGTATTTCATCCAGCGCAGGGCTCGGGCCAGCTCGGAGGGGTCTTCTACCCGCGGCAGGATGATACCTTGGGCTCCCACGTCGAGCAAGCGCGCCACCAGCGAGTACAGCAGCTCGCCCACCCGGACCAAGGGCGTGATGCCGGCGCGCACGGCGGCCTCGATCATGTCCTGGGCGGTCTCCAGGTCGAAAGCGCCGTGCTCCATGTCAATGAACAGATAGTCGAACCCGGCCGCCGCGAGCGCCTTGGGGATTTCCGTGGAGCGGTAGCATTGCAGGGCGCAACCGAAGACGGTCTGGCCGTCGCGCAGGCGGGCCAGGGTGCGATTGAGTCTCATGGTGGTTTTCTAAGACTATAAACTAACCTTGGGGAAATGGCAACAGAGCTTGACAATTTTCGCGGCAGCCTGCTAGGATGGCTGCCTGAGTCGTCAGCCGTGAAACCCCGCCGATTGTTGCTGCCGGGGGCTGGAGTGCTGGCCGGCCTGTGGGCCTTGCACTCCGCCGCCCAACCCAAAGAGCCGCAAAACTTCGTCAATTCCCTGGGCATTCGGATGGTCCGAATCCCCGCCGGAGAGTTCCGCATGGGCAGCGATCTGGAGACGCCGCCCGAGAAATTCGGGCAAGACCCGGTGCTGCCGCGGGGCGATTACGACGAGAAGCCGGTGCACAGGGTGAGCATCACACGAGAGTTTTACATTTCCGAGACCGAGATCACGGCCCGGCAGTTCGCCCGGTTCCGCTTTGACCACCAGGATCTGGGAGGCGCCGCCCCGTACGCCACCGGTTTGAGCTGGCACGACGCGGTGGCCTTCTGCGAGTGGCTGAGCCGGGTGGAGGGCAAACCCTACCGGCTTCCGACGGAAGCCGAGTGGGAGTACGCCTGCCGGGCGGGCAGCGAAGGGCATTTTTGGTCGGGAGCGGAGCCGCCCCGGGGCGAGGACGTGAATCCGTGGGGCGTCAAGAACATGCATTCCGGCCCGGCGGAATGGGTGCTGGACTGGCACGGGCTGTATCCGGCCGGGGAATTGACGGATCCGCGGGGGCCGACGGCCGGGGTGGCCCGGGTGGTGCGCGGCGGGGGCATTACGGGGCCCTACCGGGATAACGTGGACGGCCGGCTTGCTTACTATCGCCGCTGCGCCAATCGAGCGAGCATGGCGCCTGGATTCCGCGGGCAACACAACATCGGCTTTCGGATCGTGATGGCGGCGCCCGCCGAGGGCGCCAGTTGGGAACCCGAACCGGGGCTGCCGCTGCGCTTCGTCAAGCGGACGGGTCCGGACCCGAAGGCGGGGCCGGATCCCAAGCGGCCGTGGTTGCGGCAGCGGCCCCTGCTGCCCAGTCCGCCGGAAAACCAGTTGCACGAAGCGATCGTAGCGGCGGGACTGAACCCTGCCCTGCTCGGGCACAACCACTCGGCCGGGCTGACGGTGGCGCCCAACGGGGACGTGCTGGCGGTGTTTTTCGCCTCCTCGACGCCTTCGACCGAGTATCTGCCCAACACCAGCTTCGTCATCACGCGGCTGCGCTTCGGCGCCGAGGAGTGGGACGTCCCGGATCTGCTTTACGATTTTGCGGACGTCAACGACCAAAGCGCCCTGCTGTGGACCGAGAGCGGCAGGGTGTGGTTTTTCGGGGGCGGGGCGGGGCTGACGGGAGTCCCGTTCCGCGTGCAGCGCTCCGAGGATCACGGCGCGACGTGGACGGCGCCCGAGCTGCCGCTGTTGGCCGGACCGCTGGGCGGGTTCTGGCCGCAACCGATCACGAACGCGTTTCGCGGACCGGACGGAACCATCTACATGGCCAGCGATGCCGTGGGGGGAGAGTCGCTGTTGTGGGCCAGCCGGGACGGCGGCCGGAGCTGGTCGGACACGCTGGGGCGCACGGCGGGCCGCCACACGGCCTTTGCGCTTCTGAAGAACGGCTGCATCCTGGCCATCGGCGGCAAGAATACCGACATCGAAGGCTACATGCCGCAGACGACCTCCTGCGACGGCGGGCGGAGCTGGTCTCAGCCGACGAAGACGCCCTTCCCGGCCTTGCAGAACAACCAGCGGCCCACTCTGGTCCGGCTGGCCAGCGGCAGGCTCTTCTTCGCCAGCGACTGGCAGGCGCGGGACGGGAAGCGGCCTGCGGGCTTGCGGCGGAGCGGCGCCTTCGTGGCGCTCTCGGAGGACGAAGGCCGGACGTGGCGCATCAAAGACCTGCCGGGAACGCTTCCCCACGAGGCCTGGGCGCTCAAGCGACCGGGCTGGTCCCGCAGTTATCACGGCGAGGGCACCCTGGGTTACACGGTGGCGGCGCAAGGGCCGAACGGCCTGATCCACCTGATCAGCAGCATGAACCATCCCTCGCAGCACTGGGAGATGAACGAGGCCTGGATCCTTTCCGAGGTGGCCGAACAGACTGCTCCGCCGGCGCCCGGCGGCAGGGCGTTGAGCGGCAAGCAGAGCTACCCTGACGGGAAGCTCGAGGCAAGCTGGGGCGGCCGCCTGGACGCCTCAGGCCGCTTCCTGTTGGACGGCGTGGAGGTTTGGCGTTACCCGGACGGGAGCAAGCAGTACGAAGTCACCTGGCGGGCGGGGCGCAAAATCGGCGCGGAAACCTGCTGGGACCGTCAGGGAGGCAAAGTTTGGGAGTGGCAGCGTTCCGAGGACGGCTCAGCCGTCTGGACGCAGTATTGGCCGGACGGCAAGCCGCGGCGCCGCTCACAGTGGCGCAACGGATTTGCGGAGGGCGAGGCGGCGGAATGGGACGCGGCCGGCCGCCTGATCGGCAGCTACCAATTCCGCGCCGGCGAGCTGGCCGGCGCGCCAGGAGGGCGCGAGCTCGGCCGGTAGGCATATCGGTCGGGTGGCATACCCAGGCACATCGTGATCCTCCAAGACCCTCCCCGGCGACACCGCAAGATCGCTGCGTCTTAGGTGGTTCCTGGCTGTCGACCATGCAAGCAGCCCATCCGGCGCCGCGGCTACTCGCCGAAGCCGCCTTCAATAAGCGCGCAAAGCACCTCCAGGGCTTCTTGCTCGTCTTCGCCTTCTGCGGTGATGGTGATCTCCGAACCGGCCGTGATTTCCAGCAACATCAAACCCAGTACGCTGGTGCCATCCACTGCACGCCCGCCTTTGGACACGCGGATCGCCGAGCGGAAGCCCTTGGCGGTCTCGATGAACAGGCCCGCAGGTCGTGCATGCAGGCCCGTGGTGTTGCGCACTTTAAGGGTCCGCGAGATCACCCGCTAAGGGTCCTTTCCCGAGCAAACCCGGTGAGCAACTCGCGGACCTCCCGCGCCCCGGCAAGGCCCAGTGCCTCCCGAGCCAGCGCTTCAGCCTCACTCTTGCGGATCGCTCGAATGACGTGTTTGACGGCGGCGATGGCGGCCGGAACCATACTGAGCTCAGCCATTCCGAGCCCGATCAGCAGCGGCGCAGCCAGAGGATCTCCTCCCATCTCGCCGCAGACTCCCGCCCACTTGCCGCCTTGCCGCGCCGCCTCCGAAACCATGCCCAGCAGGCGCAGCACCGCCGGATGCAACGGGTCGTAGAACTCCGCCAGCGCGGGATTCGTCCGGTCCGCCGCAAGCACGTACTGCGTCAAGTCGTTAGTGCCCACGCTCAAAAAGTCCGCCTCGCGAGCCAGCTCCGGAGCCAGCAGAGCGGCCGCCGGCGTCTCCACCATGACGCCGAAGGAAAACCGCGTTAAGACGCCGATCTGTTCCCGGACGTCCTCAAGCAAGGCCCGCGCGCGGCGCAACTCTTCCAGGCTGCTGATCATGGGCAGCATCACCGCCAGGTTGCCGGCCGTCGAAGCGCGGACCAAAGCACCAAGCTGCGTGCGAAACAGCGCTTCGCGGGCCAGCGCAAAGCGGATCCCCCGCAGGCCCAGCGCAGGGTTGGCCTCCGGAGCGACGTCCCAGCCGGCAGCCGGCTTGTCGCCTCCCAAATCCATTGTGCGAATGATGACGCGGCGCGGCGCCATGCGGGCAAGCACTTCGCGATAGGCTTCGTACTGCTCCTGCTCGGAGGGCAGCTCCGCACGGTTGACGTAGAGATACTCGGTACGGAACACGCCGATGGCTTCCGCGCCCGCTTCCAACGCAGCGTCAACTTCGCCGGGCCCGCCGATGTTTGCCGCCAGCTCGACGCGAAACCCGTCCTGCGTCACCGCCGGCAGGCCGCGCATTTCACTCAGGCGCGCCCGCAGCCCGTGCGACCGCGTCATCCGGGCACGCCACGCGGCAATCGCGGCAGCATCCGGGCGCACGATAACCTCACCGCCGGCGCCGTCCACCGCTATCATGTCCCCTTCCCGCACGGCGCCTAGAACTCCCCGCGCGCCGACCACCGCCGGCAGATGCAGCGCCCGCGCCAGGATCGCCATGTGGCTCGCAGGTCCTCCTTCCTCGGTAACCACCGCCCCGGCGCCTCGCGCCGCCAGCAAGCTCACCTCTGAGGGCGTGAGCATGCGGGCCACAACAACCCCGGAGGCCGGATTAAACGCCTCACCCGTCAGGTTCACGCACAACCGCCGGGCCACGTCCTCGACGTCGGCCGCCCGCTCACGCATAGCGGCGTCCTTCAGGCCGCGAAACTGCCCGATGATTTCCCCGGAAACGCGCACCACAGCCTGTTCGGCGGAAAGGCCTTCGCGCTCGATCGCTGAACGCACAGCTCCGATGAACAGCGGGTCGTCGAGCAGCAACTGCTGAACCTGAAATATCCGCGCCTCGGACTCAGCGCCTGTGCCGGCCAGCCGGGCCGCCAGCTCCCTCAGTTGTGCCCGGCTGCTTTCGACGGCAGCCGCCAGGCGCGCCGACTCCGTCTCCCCCGCAGCGCCGGAACGCGTCCCCGGCTGCGGCACAGGCTCGCGCCACAGCGAGGCGCGGCCCAGAGCCAACCCTGGCGACGCCGGGATGCCTTCCAGACGCACCGTCATAAACGCGGCTTCACAACCACTTTCAGGACCCGCCCTTCAGCCGCGGCCGCCAACCCGTCCATCAGGCGCTCTAACGGAATCACCAGGCTGATCAGCCGCGACGCATTGATGCGCCCCGAAGCCAACAGCTCCAGCGCCATGCGGTTATGCCTGGGCTCGGAGCCGTAAGCTCCCACCACGAACAGCTCGCGGTAGTGGATCAGATTGCTGTTGAGCGACGTCATCGGATTGCTCTTGGGCAATCCGCCGAAGAAGCTGATTCGGCCGCGCTTGGCCGCCAGCGTCAGCGCCTGCGCCTGAGCCTCCGCCGAAGAAGCGGCCACGATGGCTACCGAGGCGCCGGCGCCCTCGGTCTCCGCCAGCACCCGTGCCGGCACGTCCTCGCTTGCGCCGTCTATTAGTACGTCCGCGGAAAAATCGCGCGCCAGCTCGAGCCGCCGGACACGCACGTCAACAATTATGACCTTGCGCGCGCCTCGAACCTTGGCTAACTCCGCGTGCATCAGACCCAGCGGTCCCGCGCCCAAAATCGCCACGGCGTCGTCCAGTCCGACGCCCAGCAGCTCTTGAGCGTTTATGGCGCAGGCCAGCGGCTCGGCCAGGGCGGCCTCCTCGAAACTCAGACCGTCCGGAATGCGGTTGACGCATCCCGCGCGCAGCGCGCTCCACGGCACGATCATGCAGTCAGCGAAGCCGCCGTCGTATTCATAGCCGATCGAGCGCAGCTCGTCGCACATGGTCGGCAGGCCGCGGCGGCAGTAGCGGCAGTCGCAGCATGGAATGGCCGGAGCCACCGCCACTCGCTCGCCGGCGCGCCAGCCGGCCAGCGCTTCGCCTGCTTCTATGATTGTGCCCGCGATTTCGTGGCCGATGACCACCGGCCTTGTTATGTTGCGCGCCCCGAAGCGATAGGTGCGCAGGTCGCTGCCGCAGATGGCGCAAGCCCCCACCTCGATCAACAGCTCGTGGTCCTTAGGAGTGGGCCGCGGGCGCTCTTCCAAACGCAGATCTTCCGGCCCGTAAAATACCGCGACCCTCATGCGCCGCCCTCGCCGGAAAGGATCGCCATCACCTCCTGCGGGTCTGTCGCGTGAATCATCCGCTCCACCAGTTCCTTGCTCACCAGCACTGCGGCCAGCGACGAAAGCAGCCGCAGATGCTCATTATCGCCCCGACCGGCCACCCCGAAAGCCAGGTACACAGTCTTGCCGCCCCAATCAACCCCTTTCGGCATCTGAAGGACTACCAGCGAACTCCGCCGGATCTCCTTCTTGACCTCGCCTGTGCCGTGCGGCAGTGCCACGCCCTCGGTCAGCCACGTGCCGTGGCGCGCTTCCTTTTCCCACATGCCCTCCACATAGCGCGGCGTGACGTCGCCTCGGGCCACCATGAATTCCCCGATCATACCTATGGCATCTTCTCGGGAGGCCGGCTCGCGGCCGAGCAGCACATGAATCACATCCGCCGCAATAGACATCGCTCACCTTGAAGGGGGCGGCAAAAGGTCGCGAACTATCTGTTCGTAAGCGGGCGAATTAATGTAATCGTCCACCGCATACACGCGGGCGCGCGGTGCGATTTCCGCCACCCGCGCCGCCAGGCTCCGCTGGCAAACCACTATGCCGGCGTCCCGTGACAGCTCGCTCAGCGCGGCATGCGTAACCGGCACGTCCAGCCGCGCCGCTTCGAGCTTGCGGCGCAGCACCCCTGCCCCTATCACCGAGGACCCCATGCCCGCTTCACATACGAACACAATCGCGGCGGTAGGCGCGAGGGCGGTCGCCGCCGGCGCAGCCGGCTCGGTGGCAAAGCGAAACTGCTCGGCGCCTGCCTCGGGCGCCGGAGCCCGCTTCACAATGGGCGCCGCTACCAGAAACGTGACCATCGCGCCGGCCGCGATGCCAGCGAGGATCCGAACAAGCTCGCCTTTGGGCGCCAGCGCGATGGCGGTGAAGATGCTGCCCGGGGAGAAGGTGGCCGGCAAACCGGCGTCGGTGGCGGCGAAGACGGCGGCCGCAGCAAACCCGCCCGCGATCATGGCCGCCAACGTCACGGGGTTCATCAGCACAAACGGAAAATACAGCTCGTGAATGCCGCCGAAGAAATGTATGATCAGCGCGCCGGGTGCGGTCGTCCGGGTAGTGCCTTTGCCGAACAGCCAGTAGGCGCAAAGCAGCCCCAGACCCTGTCCGGGGTTGGGCTCGAGCAGAAAGAAAATGGACTTGCCCGCCTGCTTGGCCTCGGCCACCCCCAGCGGCGCCAGCACCCCGTGATTGATCGCGTTGTTGATGAACAGCACCTTGCCCGGCTCTATGAAAAAGGCGATGAACGGCAGGTAACCGGCGGTGGTGATCTTGCGCGCCCCCGCCGCCAGCGCGGCGGTCAGGCTCGCGACAAACGGCCCCGCCACGCTATACCCGGCGATCGCCAGAATCATCCCCAGGATGCCGGCCGAGAAATTGTTCACCAGCATCTCAAAGCCCGCAGGTACACGCCGGCCGAAGCGCTCGTCAAATCGCCGGATCAGCCATCCGCCCAGCGGCCCCATCGCCATCGCGCCGATGAACATGGGAATGTTGCTGCCAGCCGCCATTCCCATCGTGCCGACCGCCCCGACCAGACCGCCGCGCGGACCGTGCACCAGGCGGCCCCCGGTGTAGGCAACCAAAATCGGCAGCAGGTTCAGGATCATCGGATCGACCAGCTTGGCAAGCTGCTCGTTGGGAAACCATCCCCGGGGCATGAATAACGCCGTGATCAGTCCCCAGGCGATGAAAGCTCCGATATTGGGCACTACCATGCCGGCCATGAAGCCGCCCACCTTTTGCATGCGCGCTTGAATCACGTCGCTGTCACCCACAGCTCAGCCGGCTCCAGCGGAGCCCGCACCCGCCAGCACCCGCCTTTGCCCGCCGCTACGGCCTCATCGCCGCCCGCAGGGTGCTCTTACTGGGTTGATCCCCGCTTGTGCGCCGACGCATGGCTCTGATTGAGCCTGCCACCCACCACGGATGCCCTATTGCCTCAGACAGCCTTTCACCCTACCGCCGGCCGTTCACCGCCGGGGAAACTTGGGGTCCGCTTTGATCTCATCAATCTGCGCTACGTGCCTCTCGGTGTGCGCCGCCAGCATGATCAGCATCTGGTAGGCGTCCAAGGCTTCCGCTGTGGAATCACTAAAGTGGGCCCGCAACGGGTCCTGCGTGGATTCCACATAGGCGATGGTTCGGTCCCGTCGCTGGCGGAAATAGGCGCCCACCTCTTCGGGCAGGGCCCACCGGCCCTTAGGCAGAATCGCCGGCTCCGTAGCCTGAGCCTTCCGGCTGCGGTCAACCCCCATCTCATAAACCTTGGGGTCCTCCAACGCAGACTTGCGCTCCGGCGCCGCCGGCGTCCTCAACATTTGCTGCACACGCCCGAACAAGAAGTCTTCCGTGAGCGCCACATGCTCGGCGCATTCGGCTATGGACCAGCGCTCCGGCGATGGCTTGAACCGCCATTGCCCCTCACTAAGCCCGGCGATCGCGTCCAGAAAAAGCTTTCGCGTGGCGTGCAGTTGGCTCATCGCATAGTCCCGCTCACTGCGGCTGAGCGTCTGCGACCATGCCGGCGCACAAGCTAGCAAGAAAATGCCGGTAATCATTCGCATAACACCTAAAATTCTCTTCCAATCCAGCCGATAAAGCAAAGGGCGGCCGCAGCGACCCGGATCGCAACTCGCACTGGTCTCCGGCCGGCGGGGACTGACCCGGTGCTCGGCCCGCTTCAATTGAGCGGCTCTCACGCCATGGCCAGCGCTAACCTCCCCATTCAACTCACAGACTGGACGCGGTCCTGGCAAGAAGCCTTCCAGCAGCGACCTCCCACCATCCTCATCGCCGACCACCACCAGATCAACCGCCGCTTGCTTCGCTCGATCTTGCGCAGTGAACCCTACCACATCTTCGAGGCCGCCAATCACTTGGACGCTTTCGCCATCCTTGAGCGCGAAAAAGTCGACTTGCTGGTGCTCGACCTCATGATGCCCGACATCGGCGCCCCCGAATTCTGCCGCCGCCTCAAAGCCGACCGCCGCACACGCCTCATACCCATACTGGTCATCACCAGCGTCCAAGGCGTCGAAAACGAAATCGCCGGCATCGAGTCCGGCGCCGACGAATTCCTGTCCAAGCCCCTGCATCCGGCCGTCGTCCGCACCCGGATCGCAGCCATGCTCCGCCAGAAAGCCGCCATAGACTCCCTGGAGGAAGCCGAAGGTATTCTGTTCGCTCTGGCGCGAGCCATCGAGCAACGGGACACTTCTACCGGGCTGCACTGCGAGCGATTGGCCCTGGTCAGCGTCACCATCGGACGAGCCCTCGAATTGGACCACTCTCAACTGGTGGCCCTCTACCGCGGAGGCTTCCTTCACGACATCGGCAAAGTCAGCGTCCCCGACGCCATCCTCAAAAAACCCGGCCCTCTCACCGAAACCGAGTGGGAAATAATGCGCGCACACACCCTATGCGGCGAGGAAATTTGCCGGCCCCTGAAAACCCTGGCCCCGGTGCTTCCCATAATTCGCCATCACCATGAGCGCTGGGACGGCTCCGGATACCCCGACGGGCTGCGCGGCAACCAGATCCCCTTGCTCGCCCGTATACTCCAGATCGCCGATATCTTCGACGCCTTGACCTCCGAGCGCCCTTACAAGCCCGCCCTCTCCAGAGAGGAAGCCTTGCGCATCATTCAGGACGAGGCCCGCCGCGGCTGGCGAGATCCGTCCCTGGTAGCGCTGTTCTGCCGCCTGTGTGATGGGCAGCTCCCGCTGCCCGCCGAGCAATACCTCGACCGTGACCCCGACGCTGTGCGCGCTTCGCTGGAGAATATGCGCCTGGCCTTGTTGCGCTGACTCCGCCGCCCGGCACGCCTCCTGTCGCCCCCCCTCACCGGCCGACTGCGGCTCTACGCCTTCGCCAGCTCCGCTGCGTGCGCCTGGATTTTGCGGATCGCCTCCGCGATCTGCTCCATGTCCCGACGCGTGCCCAATAGCATCGTCTGCGTGAACCAAACCGCTTCTTCGCAAAGCCGGTCGTTCTCCGGGCACTGGTTGCGTTCTTCCCACTGCCGCAATCGCTCCGGCGGGCACACCGAGCGGAAGGCTCGCGAGCTCAGCGTCTGCTTCAGGAAGGGCTCCTTGTTCAGCGGCCGATAGCCGTCGGAAGCCGGGATCCCCTCGGCCCGCAGGGCCTTCAGGAACTTCGCCCGCGGCAGGCCGGCGAAATGCTCCTTCTGGTAACGCATCATGTACAGGTGATACGCATTGCGCGTGCAGCCCTCGTACAGGCGTGCCGGCCGGATGCCTGGGATCTCGCTCAACAGGCTGGTCAGGTACTGGCCGTTCTCGTCCCGCCTGCGCGCCTGTTCCTCCAGCCGCGTCATTTGCGCCATCAACAGCGCCGCTTGGAATTCGGTCATCCGCAGGTTGTGTCCGCTGGAGTGATAGCTGAAATCGTAGCTGGTGATGCGGCGCCCGCGCCCGTTGTTATGGAAGGCGTAGCAGCGCTCCACCAGCTCGTCGCTGCCCGTCAGAATCGCCCCTCCCTCCCCCGAATTCAAGTTCTTCGAGGCCTGGAAACTGAAGCACCCGGTGTCGCCCAACGAGCCCAGCTTCCGGCCGCGCCACTCGCCCAGGTGCGCCTGGCAGGCATCTTCGATCACCGGCAACTTCCGCCTGCGCGCCAGCGGCAAGATCGTGTCCAGATCCGCCGCCGATCCCCCAATGTGCACCGGGATGATCGCAGTGGTGCGGTCCGTGATGGCCGCCTCAATCTTGCGCGCATCAATCTGGAAGGTTTCCGGATCGGTGTCCACAAAGACGGGGATGGCGTGCATCAGCAGCACCACGTTGATCGTAGCAATGAAAGTGTACGGCGGCACAATTACCTCATCGCCCGGCGCCACGCCTAGCGCGTTCAGCGAAATGAACAGCGCACTGGTCCCGTTCGCCGTCGCCAGGCAGTGCTTGGCCCCGGTCAGCTTAGCGTAGGCTTCCTCGAACCGGCCCACTTGCTTGCCGTTGCCCCGGTACCACTTGCCGCTGCGCAGCACCTCCATCAAGGCCTTCTCGTCCACCGAGTTGATCTTGGGCCAGCCTGGGAACGGCTCGGTCCGCACCGGCTTGCCTCCCAAAAGCGCCGGCTTCTCCGCTATCTGCACGGCGCCCAGCGCGGTCGCACCCGCCGCCGACCCGGCCAAAAAACTCCGCCGACTCACTTGCTTCTCCATCGCGTTCCTCACTCGCTCCGCCTCGTCCGGGCTATTGCCCGTCCGGGCCTTCCGAGCGACTATTAGAATATTACTCCTGTTGGACGCCCCTTGCCAAAACTCCTCTCCGGCGGCCGCCCTGGCGGCCCTTCAGGCTGAAGTCGTGAGCTGCAACCGCTGCCCCCGGCTGCGCGCTTGGTGCAGCCGCGTCGCCCTCCTCAAGCGTCCCGCCTTCCGCCATTGGGACTACTGGGGCAAGCCCATCCCCTCTTTCGGCGACCCCCAGGCGCGCCTGCTCATCATCGGGCTGGCGCCCGCCGCTCACGGCGCCAACCGCACCGGCAGGATATTCACCGGCGATCGCTCCGGAGACTTCCTCTACCGCGTCCTTCATCAGACCGGTTTCGCCTCCCAGCCCGTCAGCCGCGCGCCGGACGACGGCCTCCGGTTGCGCGACGCCTGGATCACTGCCGCCGTGCGCTGCGCTCCTCCGCAAAACAAGCCCCTGCCCGAGGAACTCCGCAATTGCCGGCCTTTTTTGGCCAGAGAACTCGAACTGCTTGCCAACCTCCGCGTCGTGGTCGCGCTCGGACGTCTCGCTTTTAACGCCTACCTGGATGTCTTGCGCGATCGCGGCCTTATCCCCTCCCGCTCCGGCTTCCCCTTCGCCCATGATCGCGCGCATCTTCTGCCGCCCGGTCTTCCGTTGTTAATCAGCTCGTACCATCCCAGCCAGCAGAACACGCTCACCGGACGCCTCACAGAAGCGATGTTACGCCGCGTCTTCGTCCGGGCCCGCCGCCACTTGGCCGAGCGACCGCCCCGCTCGGCCTCCACCGCTGTTTAGCTAAGTTGTTGCAAACAAATGCAACGGGGCAGCTAGGCGATTTTTTCCCATCCCTAAGACGGCGCGCGCTAAAATAAGGGCTCCGCCGCTGTTTAAAGGGATCAATGTTCGCAGCCTTTATACTGTTGGCCTCTTCGCCCTGGCGCCAACTTCAGCGCGCCCTGTTCGATGACACCTTCGCCGGCATCCACCAGTTGAGCTGGTTCGACTGGGCGATCCTCATCCCCTATTTCGGGCTGCTGTTTATCGTTTCCATGTACGGATTGCACCGCTACGAGATCCTGCGCCTGTATTTCCGCCACCGCAAGAACCTCCCGCAAGCCCCCGCCCAACAGTTTCGGCAACTTCCGCGCGTCACCATACAGTTGCCTATCTACAACGAGCGTTACGTCGTCGAGCGGCTCATCGAAGAGGTTCTGCACATCGAATACCCTAGGGAACTGCTCCAGATCCAGGTCCTGGACGACTCCACCGATGACACCCATCCCTTCACCGAAGCCCTCGTCTCGCGTTACCAGGCCCTGGGCTATCCTATCGAGTATCATCACCGCTCTAACCGCGAAGGCTTCAAGGCCGGCGCTCTGGCCGAAGGCTTGAAAACCGCCACCGGCGATCTGATCGCCATCTTCGACGCCGATTTCATCCCGCCATCGGATTTCCTTCTCCGCACCGTGCATTTCTTCACCGACCCCAAGGTCGGCCTGGTGCAAACCCGCTGGAGCTACCTCAACCGCGAATCCAACCTGCTCACCGAAGTGGAAGCCATGATGTTGGACGGTCACTTCGCGCTGGAGCAAAGCGCCCGTTGCGCGCGCGGCTTGTTCTTCAACTTCAACGGAACCGCCGGCATCCTCCGGCGCCAAATGATAGAAGACGCCGGCGGCTGGCAGCACGACACCCTGACCGAAGACGCCGACCTGAGTTACCGTGCCCAGCTTCGCGGCTGGAGGTTCATCTACCTGCCCTCCCTGGATTGTCCCTCCGAGTTGCCCGATGAGATGTACGGCTTCCAGGTTCAGCAGTCTCGCTGGGCCAAGGGCCTCACCCAATGTGCTCGTAAGCTGCTGCCCTCGATCCTGCGCGCGCCCATCCCGTGGCGCCATAAGCTGGAGGCCTTCTTCCATCTCACCCCGAACATCACTTACCCGCTCATCGTAGTCGTGTGCGCGTTGATGCTTCCGGTCATGATCGTGCGCTTTTACATGGGGTGGATGGAGATGCTACTGCTCGATCTGCCCTTGATCTTCGCCTGTTTCTGCTCCATGTTCGTCTTTTACACGGCCGCCCAGCGCGAGCTGTTCCCCAAGACCTGGAAGCGCAGCTTGTTCTTGCTTCCCGCCTTGCTGGCCGCGGGCGTCGGCCTCACCGTCGTCAACACTCGCGCCGTCATCGAAGCCCTCCTCGGCCGCCCCAGCAGTTTCGTCCGCACCCCGAAGTACGCCGTCGCGGGTCGCGGCCAGAAAGGCGCCCGGCAGAAATACCGCCGCAAGAGCGGCTGGCTGCCGTGGATCGAGCTGGCCATCGGGACTTACTTTCTTGGCGCGGTGGCCT
>Ga0272448_1001574_pt1 | contig 30302 bp, 30 predicted proteins | sample YNPCB0191_FD_202220 | JGI IMG/M metagenome (GOLD analysis project Ga0272448, IMG submission 202220) | Hot spring sediment microbial communities from Yellowstone National Park, WY, United States - YNP-CB-019-1 | ecosystem: Environmental > Aquatic > Thermal springs > Hot (42-90C) > Sediment...
ATAGCCTGACGAATTTCTTCTTTTGAGTGAGTGTATTTCATTATACCAGCCTTCAGAATTCTTGAAACTGGACTTTGCACAGACTCGCACATTTCTATGGCTTCTTTTATTTGCAGGCGTTGAATTGTAGCGAGTATTTTTTTAAGAAACTCTTCTGTATCTATTTTTGCCTTATATAACTGCCATTTTTTTTCTATGGCAATAGCAAAGCCAAAAATAGAACACAATATTATGGGGACCATAATCGGTCCACCTTTATGAATAATCGGAACCAAAAAGTATGTCAGAAAAGAAATAACTATACTCAAAATAATGAGAAAAAATGTAATAAGTTTATTAACCATTATCCTTGTTCCCCCTCTTTATTTAAATTTTAAAGTATTATAACACAATTTTTCAATTCAAATGTAGTAGTTTTTTAAATTGTGAAATCAACAAAATTACCAATCAATATCTTTTATAAAGATTTTCTTTCTTCTCGAATATATTTCTTAATTAGTTCTATTCTCTCTTCAGCAAATTTTGATTCGGCAACTGGATAAGCTAAAACTTGTTGGTATATTTTAATAGCATCCTGCCAATTCTCTCTATCTTCATAAATTCGAGCGCAACGCAATAAAGCTTTAACAACCCAAATGGTATCCTTTTGATATAGGTGGGGTATTTCTAAATACGCCTCTAACGCAGCATCAAATTTATGTTGCTCCTGTAGACATTCTCCTATTTTAAACTGAATAGCAGCGTAGGACTCATTATTAAAAAATCTTTTTGCCCTTGAATATAAATCAATAGCCTTATCATATTCTTTATTGGCTTTATATAAATCTGCCAACTTCAAAAAACCTATCTTTGAATATTCTGAGTTCTTATTTAATACTTGTTCATACATCTTTATTGCCTCGGGTTTATTATTTTGCTCCAGATACAAATCGCCAACTGCTAAAAGGGCTCTTATCTTTATCTGTTCACTTAGATTATCTTGATTAATCAACTCGTTAAACGAACGAATCGCCCTAATATAATTTTTCTCTTCAAAGAATGTCATTCCTATCTCATATTTTGCCCTTGCGGAAATTTCGTTTTGAGGATAACTCCTTACTATCTGCTCAAAATAACTTCGAGCTAAATCATATTTGTTGTTTCGATAATAGTATTGCCCTAAGAGAAAAATTATTTCTGCACACATTGGCGAATTTGGATATTTGTCCAAAAATTTCCTAAACCGGCCAACGGCCTCTTTTTCTCTACCCATAGCCAAAAGGGAATCGGCAAGATCGTACTCAGTCTTTTCTACTAACTCATTATTATAATGAAACTCCTTTATAATTCTTTCAAAAATTGCTACAGCTTCACTATAATCTGATACATTGTAATGTGATGCGCCAAGAAGATACAAAGCCCTATCTCGGTATATAGAACTAGGAAAAATATCTATAAAAGACTGTAATTGTTTAATACAATTATGAAATTCTTGTTTTTGAAAATAACAATAGCCTAAATAAAAGTTAGCATCGTCTAGAAAAGTAGAGTTTACAAAATTCTTATTTAGGGAACGAAAGGCAATAATCGCTGAATCTAATTGATTGGACTTCATCATTGCATAACCTAATTGAAACTGGACATAATCATTATAGGGATTATCGGGATATTCTTTGAGAATTTTATTATATGTCTCTATTGCCTTATCGTATTCTTTAATGTCTTGGTAAACATCGCCAATCTGACACAGAGAACTAAACTTAATCGCCTTGTCTTTTGAGGTATTAACAACTTTCCCAAATTCTTCGATAGCCGATTTAGAATCTCCGTTTCTTAGATAGGCCCAGGCTAAATTATAGGTTGCGTCGCTAATCAAATCCTTGCTCTCTTGAGTTGTTAACTCAGAAGCTTTATCAATTATATTCTTATAACATTGAATAGATTCGCTATAACGTTTGAGATTATCCAAACACTGGGCCTTTCCAAAATATGCCTGCAATAATATATCGCTTTTCGGATACTGTTTGATTAATTCATCATAAAAATTGAGTGCCTGCTCAAATTTATTTAATTTAAAACTTAAAACTGCTTTGCCTAATAAATAAGCCGACATATTCGAGCTGGCGTCTTCAGGGACAACCTTGCCAAATGCCTCCTCTGCTTTACTAAAATCGCCCTGTTCTATATAACTCCATCCCAATCCCACAAAGGCCATAGTTAGCAAATCTTTATCAGAATTGCTATTTATTGCTTTTTGATAATATTTAATTGCCTCGTTGAAGTTTTTTAAATAAAAATTGGATTCAGCTAAATAAAAATAGACCCTACCTAATCTTTTGGAATTGCTAAAACCATCAATAAAAATTTTATAATTTCTAATTACATTTTCATAGTCCTTTAACTGATAAAAGGCCTGGCCTTTTTCAAATAATGCCTGCTCTTGTATCGCTAAATCCTCTGAATCAAATAATTTGTCAAAAACATCTATGGCCTGTTTATACCTCCCATCTAAAAACAGTGACAAACCTAATTGCATCTTAGCATTGGTTTTTAAATAGGATTTAGGATGCTTTTGAATTAGCTTCTCAAAGTAATCAGCTGACTGTTTAAAGTCTTTAGCTTGAAAATATACCTGCCCTAACCAAAATAAAACTTTTTCATTTAGCTCATTTGATAAAGAAAGTTTTTCCAACTCCGAAAGTATGTCACGCGCCTTAATAAAATCCTCTTTTTGATAATAACATAAGGCAATAAATAATTTAGCCTCAAAAAAATATTTACTTTCGGGGAATTTCTCAATAAATCTGTTAAAAAGGTCTAGGGAAGCTACATAAAACCCATCTTCATATGCCTTTTTTGCAGCAATAAAGGCGTTGTAATCTCCTTCTTCGTCGGCAAAAGAAATTCCGGAAATAAATAAAACCACCACTACCAATAAACTTAAAATAGAATTTTTTTTATGATACATCTTTAATTAGAGAGTATTGCTTTAAGAAGTTGTCCAGTGTAAGAGGCTTTGACGTTGGAAATCTCTTTCGGACTTCCACAGGCAACAAGATAACCGCCTCTATCTCCACCTTCGGGCCCTAAATCTATAATATAATCGGCGGTCTTTATTACGTCGGGATTATGCTCAATAACTAAAACAGTATTGCCTTTATCGACGAGACGATGTAGTACCGTTAATAATTTCTCTACATCCGCAAAATGTAAACCAGTTGTTGGTTCGTCAAGAATATACAATGTCCTGCCAGTATCTCTTCTGCTTAATTCCTTTGCTAATTTAATCCGTTGTGCCTCACCACCAGAAAGAGTAGTTGCCGGCTGACCTAATTGTATATAACCTAGACCCACATCATAAAGTGTTTTTAAAATGGAGTGGATTGATGTAATATTACTAAATAACTCAATTGCCTCTTCTACTGAAAGAGACAAAACATCAGCAATCGACTTTCCTTTGTATTTTATTTCTAAGGTCTGCTCATTGAAGCGTTGTCCTTTGCATACTTCGCACTCAACATAGACATCGGGTAAAAAATGCATTTCGATTTTCTTTATTCCGTCACCTTGGCAGGCCTCACATCTACCGCCTTTGACATTAAAACTAAAACGACCTGGTCTATATCCTCTAACTTTTGATTCTGGAACCAAACTAAATAAATCTCTTATATGGCTGTATACATTTGTATAGGTTGCTGGGTTAGAACGAGGGGTTCGGCCTATGGGAGATTGGTCAACCTTAATTACCTTATCTAAATTTTCCAAATTGGTAATCTTATCGTAGCGACCAGGTTTTTCTTTTGCTTTATATAATTTACGCGCAATAGCCCGATAAAGTATCTCATCCACTAACGTTGATTTACCAGAACCTGAAACCCCTGTAACACAAATAAAAACCCCTAATGGAATTTTTACGTTTATATTTTTTAAGTTATGCTCCTTTGCTCCGAATAGCTCAATGTATTTTCTAACTCTATAGTCTCTCGGCTTTTCATTGACTCTAATTTTTAACTCATTGTTAAGATATTTGGCTGTTAATGAATGTTTACATTTAAGAAAATCTTCTAATTCGCCCGAAAAAACTACTTCTCCACCTAATCTACCCGCTTGGGGACCTAAATCAACGACATAATTAGCGGCTCTTATAGTAGCTCTGTCGTGTTCAACCACGATTAAAGTATTACCGGCATCGCGAAGAGAATTTAATGTCGCCAGCAATTTCTGATTATCGCGCTGATGAAGACCGATTGTAGGCTCATCTAGAATATAAATAACCCCTACTAAGCCTGAGCCGACTTGCGTGGCCAATCTAATACGCTGAGCCTCTCCTCCCGAAAGTGTCTGTGATCTCCTATCGAGCGTCAGATAGTCTAATCCAACATCAATACAGAACTTAAGTCTTTTTTTAATCTCTTTTAAGATTTCTTCAGCAATAATTGATTCTTCCCTATTCAGCTTTAGCGTATCAAAAAAATTATAGGCATCTTTGATTGAGAATTTAACTACATCCCAAATTGATTTATTATCAATTTTTATGCTTAGGCTTTCTTTTTTTAATCTTGAACCCTTGCATACTGGACAAGGAAGTTGGTAAATAAATTTAGATAGCTCTTGTTTTAGAAATTCACTTTCAGTTTGATTAAAGATGCGCTCTAAATGAGGTATTACTCCTTCGAATCTCTTTCCCCAAATAAAAATATCTGCCCCATAAAGGATGGCTTTTTTTACCTGCTGCGATAATTTTTTAAAGGGGATATCCATATCAATATTTAATTGGGTGGCTAACTCTCTGAGCATTGCTCGATAATACATAATATAGCCCTTTCCACCTCGCCTCCAGGCTTCAATAGCACCTTCATTTAGTGATTTATCTTTATCAGGAACAACCAAATCTGGGTCAAATTCCATCCTTGTGCCTAAACCGCCGCACACAGGACAGGCCCCATAAGGTGAATTAAAAGAAAAGATCCGCGGCTCAACCTCTTCTAAACTAATACCGCAACGCAGGCACGCATACTGCTCGCTAAAAATTAATTCTCTTGTCTTTCGTTTTGACAAACTATCCTGATCGGGAGCGGGCAATCCTGTATCGCAATAACTTATCGTAACAATTCCTTTACTTAACTTCAAGGCCATCTCAACCGCTTCAATTATTCTCGATTTAAATTCTGGGGTATTAATAACTCTATCTATTAAAACTTCGATGTTATGGATTTTATATCTATCTAACTGTATCTTCTCATCTATATCATAAAATTTCGCATCAATTTTGACTTTTAAAAAACCTTGTTTTTTTAAATCTTGTAACAAAGTTTGGTAATCACCTTTTCTACCTCGTACAATTGGAGAAAAAATATCAATCTTTGCGTTTTTTGGCAAAGAGAGAATTTTCTGAATTATCTCTTGGGAGCTCTGGCGTTCAATTAACTTTCCGCATTGATGACAATATGGTTTTCCAATGCGGGCAAATAATAATCTTAAATAATCATATATCTCTGTTTGAGTGGCTACTATGGAACGTGGATTTCCACCGGCAGTTCTTTGTTCGATTGAAATAGCCGGAGATAAACCCTCGATGTGCTCAACTTTTGGTTTTTGCAATTGGTCTAAAAATTGACGAGCATAACTAGATAAGCTTTCAACATAACGCCTCTGGCCTTCAGCATAAATCGTATCAAAAGCTAAAGAAGACTTACCCGAACCAGATAACCCAGTAATAACAATCAATTTATTGCGCGGCAAAATCAAATCTATATTCTTTAGATTATGTTCTCTTGCGCCTTTAATAATAATAAAAGTGTTCTCACTCATGCTACGTTTTCTTTTGAGAAGAAGTAGAATTCCTGAAATGATCAAAAATAGTATAGCATACTACAAAATTCAAGAGTAGCAGAAAATGCATAAGTAAAATCGAGGTGCGGCAGATTGCAAATTCGACAAAGAAGCATCGGATCTAAACAAAAAGATTAAAAAATACAGTATTGAAATTGCAATTATAGTAAAAGTAAGGATTGACTTCTTTCCCCGTACAAATTCCTTTCGAAGGCATATGCTTGCGATTAAGACGACGTACCAAAAAAGAGACCGCCACTCAATTTGGAATAGGTATGATGACATATAAAGAAGAAAAACCTTTATTCGTTTGACTACACTAACCAACGTTACACTTACACTAGAAACAAAAAACATTTTGGTTGGATTATGAATGAGGCTCTTGAATATCCCAACGGTTATTAAAGACACTATTGCACCGCTCAAACCGAAAAGAAAGATTTTCAATAGCTTTCTCGCCTCTTTTTTATTCAATAAAACATAACTGAGCACAACTGCATTAAAACAAAAGAAAAACAGTATCCCTTCATTCTTTGTAAAAGTACTAAAGCCTAAAAACATCTGACCCAATACCATAAAAATCACGACGTTCTTCCTTAAGTGCGATAAAACAACAAAGGTCACCTGCTAGATTATAGAAAGCTAGTAGGATATCAGCATATTGGAATGAGCCAACAGCGAGAAACTCAGGAATAAAACTAAGAAACAGCGTAGCTAATAATGCCTTCCTTGAGTCAAAATATCGGCCCAAAACTGCAAAAAAAGCCATAAGATTGTCAGAGTAAAGATGATGCTTATAAAAACCGGGCAAATAAATGTGTCTTCGCCATAGAGCAGCCATCCCCAAAGAATATTCAAAGGTAATAAGAGAAGATAATCTGTTGCCCACATCAACGGTAAAAATGAACGCAACCAATCATCTTGACTATAGAACATAAATCTCGGCCTTAAATTCCATGTCGACATCGCATCCCAATAGCCAAAGGGGCGTCTTGCAAAATAAATCATCATCAGCGCGGTGAATACACTACTTGCCACAATGAGTAGAATATTAAGCTGAAACGGCGCTTCGAAGTTTCTCTCAGCCGCCCGGATCCATTTTACTTTTTTATAATTCGATAATAAAAGAAGAGGCTGAATGGCTATATGCGCAAGAAGCAGTATTACAACATTGACCTTATTGAGCAGGAATATGGTATAAAAAGAAATCAATGATGATATTCCCATTAGCATCGAAAGAATGACATGGATGAATACATCATTATGATACAAAGGTCGAAGAGGATTAGAGTCAAGAATAAAAAGAATAAGCAAATACCCTATAAAAAAAGATAAAAGATAGGCAAAATAATGAGCATGGCAATTATTTTTCAGCGACTAAGAACTCAATAACGGAATCTTTACAAAAATCTTGTTCCAGTAGTATCTTGCTGCCTAATCCTTTTACTATTTCAACAGCAGTGTCTTTATAGAGCGCCATAATGATATAGCGATATTCATTGTAGTTAAATTTATCAACTAAGATTGGGGCTAGCAAATTTTGCATTACAGACCAACACATATACGCTAAGTCAAGGTCAATATCCGAATAAAAGCCCACAGCAGAAGTCCTCGGAACGATATTTTTAAGGCGGCGTATCGAATCAGAATCCTTGAGGGTGATAAAAACATCATTTGCAAATCTATGAGTTTCTATTGCTTCGTGACGCTTAATCGGTCTTGTTACCTTCCAGGAGTTAATGATATGGATGCCTAGTCCCACAAGACAAGAATAGAGCATCAGAATAGAGCATCAGAATGATGTAGAATTTTTCACGTGACAAGAAAATCAATCTGCTTGATCTATGGAATTCCATTTTTCTAAACTAGGAATGAGGTGTGAGGTTAGCCAGATTTTCTTACTGTTATCTCGCATGTGCATCCTCCTTACACTCATAAATACCACAAAAAAAACGTAATGATAGAAAAAACGCATTTATCTAATGACAGCGTAACAGTACTACAAAAGCCGGTGGATCAGTAATAACCTCATCAATCACTGTTCTTTTCTGTATAAAGTTAAAAATCTCTTCCATTCTTTCTTTTGATAAGTGGGCAAAGCAAAGCCACTTCGTCCCTTTTACTTTCAAAAAGGAGTCGATCTCCTTTTCTGCCTCCCGAGAATTGATACTCGCTTGACCAAGAAAACAATTCTTATTCCTTCAATCAAAATAATACTTAAAAGGAGGGGTAATCTCCGGGCAAATATAAATTTGATCTCCTTCTTGATATTTTTGTTTCAATTGCTCAACAACAAAGTTTACGTTTGGCGTACCTGTCATCGTTGGATAGAATGGAGAAGTTAAATAATTCTTAGAATAGAGGAAAGAACTAAGAACTATGACAAATAACAAAGGATACATTACTAATTTTCCGATTTTTTCAGACTTAAATAAGTCCCTATACTCAAAAGACGAGGCTACGATTGCATAAAAGAACGGCGTTAAAAATATCGTCCTCTTGCCAAAGATATAAGGAAATTTTCCAACGCACGATAATGAATAGACCGTAATAAAAGCTAGAAAAGATAAAATGATAAACCCCCTCCCCTCCTTTTTACGACATAAGTTGATAGTTCCAATGAAAAATAAAAATAGGACCAAAACCAAAAACTTCTTGGCTTGTTGTTAAATAAGACCTAAAAAGGGGTAAAGTTCTTATAAAGAACAGAAACTGGTGCTCAAAGAAACTGTTTCTTGTAAAGTACCAGGGGGACAAATAATCGCCGGCGCTACTACCGATTCCTAATCTCTGCTTTAAAAACAAAAAATAAAGAAACAAACAAAAGGGAATAATTACTATGAGAAACGTTAAGCATTTTCTTATAAGAAACTTATTAGGAGATTTATTGATGACATCTCTTACAATGGCTATGATCATTAAAAAAGTCATTGCAGCCAGGGGTATAATAAGATAATGCAACAATGCACCTAGTAAGGCGCAACAAACAAAAAACAAGAAATTCTTATTGTTTTGATTTTTTAAAAAATTGAGAAAGGCGACGAGCAGTGCTACCGAAAAAAACATGGCCATTGCATAAGGACTAAGTTGCTGCGATTCCCAAACTTGCAACATTGAAACAGCAACGAGCAGGCTTGAAATTAAAGCGACTTTTTTATTGAAAATTGCATTGCCTAAAAAGTACATCAACACTATCGATCCTATGCCAAAAATAGCTGATGGCAAACGAAGAAAGAACTCGCTCGTAGTATGAACAAAGACGCAATAAAAATGCATCAGTGCGAGAAAAATAAAAGGTTCTGTTCTCGGCCATCCAATCCGGGCGTCCTGATAAATTGTGGACAGAGGAAGCTGCGCCTCTTCAAAGACGTATGCTTCATCGAGCCAAATTGACTTTTGGCCAAGATGATAAAGCCGCAAGAAAGCTCCAAAGAAAATTATTAAGAATAGCAATAGTTTTGGATCGAGGGCGATATTAGCTTTTTGCATTATTCTGCTTTTCATCTGTAGTTTATCTATCATACCTCTCCTCCTTTTTACTTACTCAACAATCCATATTTAAATATACAAAAAATAGCCCTGAAGCCATCTATCCAACGTATCTTTTTTCCCTCTTGATACGTCCTGCCATAGTACGAAATTCCCGCTTCATAAAATCTGAATCTTTTTTTTGCTAATTTAATGGTAACCTCTACCTCAAAGCGGAAATCTTTTTCCCGCAAAACAATGGATTCTATTGCTTTTTTCGTGAAAACTTTATATCCGCATTCCATATCGGAAAGATTGAGTCCAGTTACCATATTACACAAAAAGGTTAGGACCCCATTGGCTAACCGATGTAAGAAAAAGAATATTCTATGCGGCCCATTGCCGATAAACCGAGAACCGTATACTACATCCGCAACTCCCCGCACAATAGGTTTAAGGAGAATCGCATAGTCCTGGGGATCGTATTCCAAATCAGCATCTTGGATAAGAATAATATCTCCGTCCGCTTCTTTTATGCCTCGAGATATCGCAGCTCCTTTGCCTAAGTTTCTTTCATTGTTCACTATTTTCATATTCGCAATCGCGAGCGATTCCAAGACTTCTCTCGTCCCATCTGTTGAACCATCATCAATGACTATAATTTCTTTCTGTAGTTCATGATATCCTGTATCTGTGTTGGCTACCTTCTCAAGACATAATCTAATAGTCTTCGCTTCATTGTAAACTGGAATAAGAATAGAAAGTTTCATCTTTACCGCTCCTTTTTTGTTTAGGGCTCTTATTTAAAACTTCAAGCTTATTTATCGTGAATCTGATAAATAGCAAATGTCTGATCGGTTGTGTCTGTATAATACAAAACCAACTTGAATTCTTTAGAAAAATTCTCATACAAGCCAAGGCCTTCGAGAGAGCTTATTGCATAGCTATCTATATACGCACCTATGTCTTGTTTTAAAGCAAAGCGTGTCGTATCTGCTAATTTCTTTATCGCCTCCTCAAAATCTCTAGGCGACCGAGTACAAACGAAGGTCATGTGCAAAGCCACAGCATAAAGGTCACTGAAACACCTCAAATAATAAATAAGGTCGCCATCAGTAATAAACAGGGATCTGGAAGGTATAATACTTTTAATAAAAAAAAGTCCTTTGCAACTTCGCGTCATTGTTTCTTTCGGAATCAATAAAAAAAATGAAGAAACTGAACGGCAAGAAGTAAAAACAATGCCGTCACTAAAACAATCTTTAAAACATGCTTATTTATTCTCTTGAACAAATCATCAAAAAACAAGGCAGATGCAATCGACATAAACGGAAAAATCGGAAGTAAAAAGCACCCTCTATCTCTTGGCCAAAAAGAAAAAATAGAATAAAAGGAATAAAAACAAGGGCAAAAAACCCAGATTTTATTTCTTTTGACAAAAAAATAAAAGAAAGAAATAAAAGCAATAGTAAAAAGCATATAAGCACTATGGAATAACAAAAAAAGGTGTCTTTTATTTGCAAAAAAAATAAAACTAAAGATACTACTAGTAATCTTTTGTATAAAAACCCTGGGGCATAAATAAAGAAACTTCTCATTCTTCCAGAAAACAAAAAAAGTCAGGAAAATAACACAAACAGACAATACCGTCAAAACAAAACCTTTTATAAATAAAGATGATTCTTTTGTCCTTTTAGAGAAATAAGAAATAATCCAAAGAATGCTCGGAAACAAAAAAATACCCATTAAATGGGGACACTATACAAAACAAAAATAGTAAGCCTAAAATAAAACCCTTAAGAAAACTTGGTTTATGTGAAAACTTTATTGCTAAGAAAATAGTAATTATGACATTAAAAATGAAAAAAGAAGAAACCTCTATTATCTCGCTGTAGTACCAAAAAGTAAGACTAAAGGTGAATAAGAGTACTGTAAAAAAAGCAATGCTGTATTTCTTTGTTAAGTCAGAGATTAAAAGGAATAAAAAAACAACAGAAAGCGAAGAAAAAAAATGGTAAATAGCACTACGCTGCTATACGGTCCAATCTTAAAAACTTCCAAGACCATAATAAATAAGATGCTGGAGTGACCAGAGCATGCTCTGGTCACAAAGAATTCTTCCAATTCTTTAGAAAAACTTCTTTGAAATCTCTAGCCTAGTAAAGCAACCCCATTCCATCATATGTTTGATTCTGATAAATAAAATATAGAAAAAAAGAAACGATAGTGCGAAAATTATAAAACAAATAAAAGGTACTGTTTTTTTTGTAATCTTATAAAGCAATATTGCTTTTCATTTTTCTTCCTTCTTTAAACTTCAAGATGTAAATACTAATCTATTGCCCTTTTAAAAATTACTCATTCTTATCTTTCAAATAGAAATATTTCTATTTGATAAAATGACTTATGCGATAATAAACGATACGATTGATACAGAGGTTGCATCTGCTTATGGTAATAATTTATTGACTTTGGAATCCAATCCCAAAAAATTACCCAAACTCTTTTGTGTTGATTTATTAAAGACCTCAAGTCTTTTAACTTGCTATCAAAAGCTTTGCCTTCAGATTCCTGAAAGAATGCCTCCCTTAATTAAATCGCTCCTTTTTGAATAAATATCAAAATTCATCTTAAAAAGCCCCGAAGTAAATAAGACTAAATCACCAGGATTCGCATGAGCTTCTGTATAAGCGCTGGTTTCTTTCCATTGTTCTTTCCTAATATGAAAATAGTATTGCTCAAAATTTTCCAAAAGAAAAATCGCAATAACTCCCACTATAAGCATTTTCAAATATTTCAACCTTATATTTTATAACCCCTTCGCCACCATTATATAAAATGCAAAAGAGGTTCCGATAACAAACCGCGGAATATAAAACCGACAGGGGAGAGGAAAAATTTGAAAAATAATAAACTGTAAACCAAGAGGAATCAATAACCACACTAATAATAAATAATGGATATTGGCATTCGATAAGCTGATAATCCAACAATGGTTCTCAATAGATTTAAAACAATCTTTCCAAGACAGAGCCCCTTTCATTCTCTCGTACACTATAAAAGAAAATAATGCTAGGCCGATAAAAATGAAAAAAAGAGTCTGTAAGCCAGGTTGATTCAATAAATAACTATTATAAATAAAATCTCCCCCTGCTAAATCTCTAATCACAAAAGATCCAGAGAATACCAATAAAGAATAAAAGAATGAAAGAAATCTTCTCATTCTGCAATATTACCAAAAGATGCGTTTGCTGTATTGCGGTTATTATCATAGGTATAAGCAAAGTAGTAACAATGAATTGATATAAAATCCACTTCTGCAAGCGTAAAGAAAAAACCTCGGTTTAACAAAAACATAGAACCCAAATAAATATTTTGCACCAAAAGTATTTGAATACCAAAGTAATGAATATATATTAATAAAACGCTCGATACTATATAGCCAATCGCATTAACAATGCTCTCTTTATTCAGAAGTTTTAGAAAAAAGAACATTGAAAGCAACATTAAAAAGGCCATAAGGCTATAAGCGCGCGCTTCCTGAGAAAGCTGAATATGAAAGATAGAAAAACATGTTATTAATGAACTCATGATGCCTGTATTCTTGTCAAAAAGAAGGCTCCCAACTTTATACATCATCAGGATAACCAATACTCCGAATATTACCGATGGAAATCTTAAAGAAAATTCTGAATCCCCAAAAATCTTAATCCAAAAATGTAGTAGACTATAATAAATTGGTATATGCACGTCTTCGTTTAAAACAGTCGCAAAGCTTTCTTTCAGGCTCATCCTAGAATAGAACGCCGAGGCGCCTTCATCAGCCCAGAGACTCTCTTTTCCTAAATGATAGCCTCTCAACGAAAACCCAATTACTACGATCAGTAACAACAATAATCTGTTTTTTACAGTCATCTTACTCTAATTCTACTTAGTACATTTGTTTTGAGATACTCGAAAAATAATCTCATTTTCACAGCTAAGGTTCTTCAAAAAAGATCTAGTCTCAACTAGAAGATTTTTATCGTGGTTGATTTTCTGAAACAGTATATAGCTAGATCTATTGCTTTTTGGCTTCGGGCCGAGCCAAAGGTTAACCTCAAAAATAACACAGTAGAGGGGAAGTAGCACAGATCTCTCCCCATAATAACGAGAATAATTGCTTAACAAAAAGCTTGCATCGCCAAGAAGTATCTTAGTATTCTTTGGAAAGTCATTAATAATTTTAAAAAATCTTATGATTCCATCACCGTCTATGGTAGAGTTATCATAAATAACATAATGCTGCTTATTATGCTGCGATGCTTGTTCAAGCTACTGCCGGAAATCTTTAATCTTATTTCTATGATTCATGCTCTGTCTAAATGACCCAATGAGATTGCAAGCGGAAGAAAAAAAACATCATACTACACATAAAAATTAATATAATTCTTCTTGACCCTAAAAATCTTGTTCTTAAATAATGGACTAGCGCTATACAAAAGAATGGCAAGATATAGAAAAAATACTTCTCAGTGAAAACCCATGGTAAACACCTTTTGCTTAAAAAAGATACTAGCATAAACAACAATGGTAAAAAGAACATAAACAAAATAAAATAAGAATTCTTATCCCTTCTCAGCCCCCATGCACACCGCGCAAAAAACAATAACACGATACCCGCAAGAGAATAACGCAATAGCAATCCTGGCAAAGATAAAAACTTAAAGACTGAACAAAGAAAGTCACCCAAAAAACCAAATTTCCCAAAGAAAATATTGGCAATCTTCATTGCTGGTGAGATTTGATACAAATCGCGAAACTCAGGTAAAGCAGTTGCATGAAGAACAATTGAGTTGTAATTGTTAAAATTTGCGAAGAAAATACTAAACATATTAAAAAACAACAACGATCCAATGATCAATGCTAAAATAAAGTAAAGAATTATAACCTTTCTCTTCCAATAGTAGATAACAATAAATATCATCCAGGCTAAACACATGGCAAGAAAAAGATAGTTGGACAATAAACCAAGACAAACCAACAAAGAAAAAAGCAAAATGCTACATATGCGACTCAATCGATCTTGCTGTATCAGTTTTAATAAATAGCAATTTGATAAAAGCACAATAAAGGCTAATAATGTATGAGACCTGGCCAGATTGATAGCATGAAACACAAGCGGACTTAAACCAAATAACAAAACACAAAATATCGCATCTTCACAAGACTGAAAGAAATCAAAAGCGAATTTATACAATAACGCTATAATAAAGATGCATAAAATTAAATTCAAGACACCGCCGCTCCATAAATGAACTATCCCACCGCACATTATAATCCAAAGATGTAACAACCAATTGTAAAGAGGCGGGTGGATATCAAAAAAAGCGCTATCGTATGCAATTTTTTTAAAAATGAACGCCTTATCGGGCTTAAGTAACTCCTTATATTTCGCAATGTCTACTAGTTTTCCGTAGGGATATTTTCTATCGTGCGTAATACCATAATAGTTGCTTATTTTTCCAGCAGCTAATAAATAAGAATATTCTTCATCTACCATGAAATTCGATTTTGTGGCAATAAATAACAAACTCATTACTATAAAAAATACTGTGAGTGCTATCGAACCGAAAATAAGATACTTATGGTGCAACAGGTCGCTTTTCATCATGCCTTTGGAACTGTTTGTATTAAACGAGCATATTCTTGCATTAATAAATTATAATACTCGCCAAAAGTGAAATGATTCTCTACAAAAGCTCTTCCATTCTTTCCCAAAGACTCAATAAGATTTTGATCTTTCATCAGAACAATAATCTTATTGCGAAAATCCGTCGCATCCCCTGGATTACAAAGCAAGCCAGTAACGTTATCCTTGATTAATTCCGGTATCCCTCCGATTCTTGATCCAACCACAGGCTTACCAAGCGCGAATGATTCAAGTATGCTTAAAGAAGCATTCTCATACCAAATTGAAGGCATCACAGTAAACATCGTGCTCCCTATTTCTTTCTTCAACTCTCCTTGCTCTAAATATCCCAAGAATTGAACGTTGCTAATATCCTCCTTCTCAACTTTCTTTTTTAAATAATGCTCCCATGGCCCCCTTCCTATAATTTTGAGCTTTACATCGAGGCCTTTTATTGCATCAAGTAAAATGTGAATCCCTTTCTCCTCAACGAGTCTTCCAAAATAGGCAATGCTTTTATCTAAAGAATTGTACTGAGGGATATAATCTTTATAATCTACAAAATTTGGAACATGCATAATCTCATTTTTGAATCCCATTTCTTTATATTTATTTTTCAAAAATAAACTTGGCGAAAGACAGAGATCTGCTTTAGAAAATACTCGCGCGTAGCAATATGCCAGAAAAGATAAATAAAAACTTTTAAAAAATGATTTGTCGATGCATTTTTGGAATAACATATGATAAAAATGGCCATCCTTGCATCGTTCACAGAGACCATGACAAGCAAACATGATTTCCTGAGGACAGATTAATTTATATGAATGTAACGACATTACAACGGGTATGTTATGACGTTTCAATTCTAAAATGATTGAAGGAGACATTGGCAAGCTCATATTGTGAATATGCGCAATATCAGGGCGCCATTCATTAATCAATAGACGGATCTTCCTTATCGCCTCCCTTGAATATAACAAATAAAATGGGTATTGAATCTTTTGTTTAAGAGACATTTGATTATAGGGAGGAAAAAAATAAGTAAAATATTTAGAAAATTCTGTTCGAAGATTCCTCGGATGATTCGAACAAAAAAAAGCTACCTGATGATGGTGACTCTCTAAAAGTCGAGCAGAATCAAATAATATTTTTTCTGCACCACCCTCAATATAGAAAACTGTATTAATGAATAAAATGCGCATTGCGTAAGAAAGTTCTATGCTCTATGATTATGATATCTTGAAAACATTAATAAATTTTCTTTAAAGGACTGAGAAATTTAAGTACTCTTCTAAATATAGTAAACACTTTCGGTCTCTTCCCAACTCTTTTTATGAGTATCTCTATTATCCTTGAAGGCAAAAATGTTATAAGAAAAATAAGGTAGCTATAGAGATTAAGAAAATTGAATGATAGAGAATAAGAAATGAGTTTTCGTATGCATTCTCTATGGTTGGGGAGAAGCAAATAAGCTTGACGAAAATAGAATCTCGATACTACTTTCCTCTCTTTCTTAGACAAGAGTTTTTTATCGAATAAGTGTCCTTTCACATTGGTCGCGGTGTTCGAAGATATTTTTGCTTCTGGAAGTCCGCCCAATGTCTGATCGACCAAGAAATTATAGTTTTTGATGAATACAATTCCCCTCTCATCAATAAAATCGTAGAGATGATTAGACTTAACATAATTGTACAGCTCACTATAGGGCATCCCCGTAAAAATATTAAAAAAACTAGCATAGGAATCAATTTCTTCGGAGAATTTGATTGTCTCCAATAATTCCTTATTTGTTTCTGTTGGAATCGCAATAATAAAACTTACAAATGTTCTGATACCGATATTCTTACTGTAAGAGAATGCTCTCCTCACCTCATCTAGGGCAAATCCCTTCCTTAGGAAATCTAAGAGTCTTTGATTTCCGCTTTCCACCCCAATAAAGAATCCTCTGCAGCCAGCTCTATGCATCAATTCCATAGAATCCTTATCAAGGCTATCTACTCTTGCTTCGCAAGCCCACTTTATTCTTAAACTCTTCTCTAAAATCAGTTCACAAAAACGATGTGTTCTTTTTTTATCAAATACAAAATTATCTTCTTTAAAAATACTTCCTCTCGCTTTATAGCGATCAATAAGAAATTCAATATCGCTTACAATTCTTTCGGCACTCATTGTCCTATAGCTTCTGCCCCATATGGAGTTCACTGAACAAAAAGTACAATTAAAAGGACATCCCCGTGAAGTATTAAGAGGAAAAAGCGGAGTTTCTGAAAAATAATCGCACGAAAAGTCATACGGCAACCAACAAAATAATCCCACGCAGGTGAAGATAAATTATCTAGATTTTCGATGAATTCTTTCCTTATAATTCTTTCTTGGGTACCATTTACAATATCTAAGACGGCCTCTTCACCTTCTCCCTGCACAATATAATCAACGAATGAGGGAATTGTCTCTGGCATTATCGATGGGTGTGGACCGCCTACCATTATCTTGCCAACCCATTCTCTGTTTTTACGCATTCCATCAATATCGAAAAGTATTTTACAACCTTCCAAGAAACTCAATGTATCAATGTGCATACCTACATAGTGTATCTTTTTACTGGTAATTAATTCTCTGTAATTTGATTTTGGATTTAAGCAATTATCAAGAAAATAGACGTTATGTCCATGCTCCCTGAGTACCGAAATGAGAAAACCTATCCCAAGAGGCGGTCTTCTCTCTGAGGTGCATAAACTCATGCCCTTAGGTTTCGGTGAATTCATTAAAAGAATATTCATGGTTTCCCTTTTTATTTTAGCGATGCTCTAATAGTAGCACCTATAAGATGCTATATCATTTTCAAGAAGTTGTATCACCTTAACATAATTTTATCTAGAATAGCTTCGTTTTCTTATAAAGTATCTGATACCCCTCTCACTGGATGAACTGTGGGTAATGTAAATCCCCATAGCAAATCATAATAGTCATTTTCGGACCCATCATGAAACTCAATATTGTCTCTTTTTACTCTTAGGGGATCGATGAAGCAAGATTTTCCATTCATAAGAAAGTATCTATTAAGATTCAAAACAGCAGAAATTAAGCCTGAAAAGGTATTTTTTCAAAAATTTTCTTACCTCTTTTAATAATCTTAACTAAAAAACTATTCTCATAATGTTCTACGCCGAATCTCATTATTGCTCTATTTTCTATCATGCCATATAGTTTATAAGCAAAGCCCGTCATAATACCCTCCCCCTTTATCAATCTTTCTCTTCTATGCTTAAGCAACACTGCAATCAACATTCCGCTTCGATAATAAAACTGGGTGAATTTATATTCTTTAAAATCCGATTCTATCCAAAAACTTTTATGAGATTCATGAATATTATCAAAAATACTTCCTTGAGGGATAAAGTATGCAGGCGTTGCAATAATAATTGCATCATTGCTTTTTTGATATAATTTCTTTACCAATCCTTTTCCCTTCTCTTTTTCGATATGTTCAATTATGTCACCACAGATAATGAGATCATAAGTATTCAATGAGTCAGCTATTTCTTCAATATTCCCTATAAAAATTTTATTATAAATAAGATTCTGAATGGTTCCTACGTACTCAGCAGCAACCTCTATTCCATCAATAGTTCTCTTCCAGTTTTCTTTATCCTTATAAATATAATTCTTATTTCGGTAACCTTCTGGATCATAGGCTGGAGATTCTTTAAAAAGAAAACTGTTAATATCCAAATATTCCCTAAACAAGAATCCCCATTTTCCAAACCCAATTCCGATATCTAAAATTGAAACCGGGTTAAGCTTAAGCGCAAGTTCAATGATAAGCGGTATTTGTTTAAAATAACTTGTTGGCATCTTTTCTCTCCATTATCCTTGTCAACAAAAAATCAATAATTCTTTTATCCTCATGGTTTATTTCATGTAACAAAAACAATGATATAATATAAAACACTGCAACAGAAATCGTTTTTAATATGAAGATTTGCCAAATGATCGAATGAAATAATAAGTTCGCAACCCCGATGGCTATAGCAGTAGCTATGGCCACATTTAAGAAAGTCCTCATAGGTAACCAAAGAATCTTTTTAGTTGGAAAGATTTTAAATTTATAATTGTAAATAAAGATTAATGTTTGCATTGACAACAAAGAAACTATCGTTGCAACAGAAACTCCTTGTATACCAAAACGAGGAATGAATAATATATTTAAGATTAAATTCAATAAGCAAAAAATTGCACTCACTTTAAAAAGAAACCATAGCTTACCCCTCGCTGAAACAATGTAATTAACGGCATAAAGAATAGAAAGTGGCATCCAGCCTAAACTTAATATAGTCAGTACGCCTGCGCCATCTGTGAAGCGATAAGAAAAAGCCAAAGACATAACTATCTTGCTATTGATCGCAATCCAACTGCACAAGGGCACTGCCAATATAAAACAATACCTTACTGATCTTTCAATGGATTGTTGTGCATATAAATAGTTTTGATCGTTTAACGCTTTTGACAAGACAGGAAGTAAATAAACGTAAGTAGAAGAAAGCAAAACAGACAAAACTTCTCCAAAGCGAGCAGCAGCTGCATAATATCCCAAAGAATTATAATCAGATAGAAAATATCTAATGCAGAGAATATCAATTCTGAACATAATTAAAGCTGAAATACCCACCAACAAAAATGGCACTGACATCTTTATGATATCTTGAAGATATCCCATTTCTTTGTTTCTCTTAATCTTTACCGACCAAAGCGAAGAAACAAAAAATGCTAATTCGCCTATCATTAAACCAATGACTACTCCTAATAAACCATAGCCGAGCAAAATAAGCGCTATGCAAAATAAAACCTTCGCCAAATGATAACAGAGATCAATTTTGAAGCATCGAAGAAAGTCTAAACGACCACGAAGATACCCTAACGTTACAGAAGCCAAACCATGTGGCATAATCATTAAGCCCAACAAAAGACAATAAGTATAGAGATCTGGAACGTTCAAGAATTGGCAAATAAAATTCAACAATGTGAAATATAAAAAATACACAATGATATCAACTAGTATTTCAATGCGAATGACAGAAAGAAAAGCTTTTTGAGGATGTGAAGCCATCGCAGTCACGCGCTCTGCTGCCAACATGATTCCTGGCGTCAAAAACGAAGCAAAAATTAAGAAAATAACGTTCACTAATGAATACTGACCATATCCTGTAGGCCCCAAAACTCTCGACAAGAACATTTGAAGTGACCAACCAAGCAATGCTCCTATTACATTATCAAGGAATAATGAAACACTTGCTTTAGTGCCAATAAAACCTCTTTGCTCTATCATTGTCATACTAGGTCAGGGAATTACTTCCTTGCAAATATTGCTCCCCGAAAGGCATCATATTTCTTCTCGGTAAGATTGTAACCTAATTCTGTCAACATTTGTTTTAACCTTATCAGTTGCTCATTATCATTCTTTTCAAATAAATGATATTCTAAGACTATTCTTTGTATCTTTTCAAAAACCGACCGTGGTAAATCAAATAAGACTCTATATTCCGCCCCTTCAATATCCATCTTCAAGAAATTACAGATGGTTATATCATGATCAACAAATATATTTTCTAAAGAAATGCAAGTAACGGCAACCTGACTTCCGGCCTCATTCAAAATTTTAGAAAAACTATGCCCAGCAACATTAGTGCTTATATTCAAATTGTACTTGCCTTTACACCATACTCCGCTATTAAAAGCCTTGATATTATGACATAAATTGAGACTGATATTTTCTTCCAGAAGGCGGTAATTCTCTGGTTCTGGTTCGAAGGCGTAGACCAAGCCTTGAGGGGCCCTTTTCGCTGCGAATACAGAAAGGTTCCTATGTGCGCTCCTATATCAATAACAATATCATTATGGTTAATTTCAAAACCAGGAATTATATAACAACCGTCAACATATGCTTCTTTAATCATTAAATAATCAAGGGTTCCGGATCTAGCTCTAAATCGAGCCCCATCTTTAACAAAGAAAGTGACGTGCCTCTTTTTCGTTATGAGTTGCATAGTTAGGCTAAAACCATTTTCGAAATTGCTAAAATATACACTGAGCATCTTATAATAAAACTCTACAATTACAAATAACCTATACATTAAATTCCTTATTTTTTTCATAGTCTCTTAATTAATGCGCCGATTTCTTTTCCCGCTGTTACCTGCCCCTCTAGAGACTCTGCGAAGCGCAATGATTGATTACTTTCAAATACTGATCCTTGATAACACTCCACTCAAATCTTCGAGTTACATTTTCAAAATTTTTTTCAACGATTCTCTGCGCAAAGGCCCTATCTTCATGGATTCTTTTAATTCTCCCCAAAACCTCGTCTTCGTTCTGCATATCGACGAGACAATCCTCATTATTTATAACCCAGCGACTAACATCCATAGCATGAGCAATAATAGGTAATCGAGCCGACATCGCTTCCAGAAAAACTCGACCAAAGCCCTCGATAAGAGAACAATGAATCAAACAGTCAGATAAACCATAGAATTGCGAAATCAAACCATAGTCGACATCTTCAAAAAATTGATAGTTATTGCGCAGACACGATCTAGCCATCATTTTAATCTCTTCAGTTTCCAAATCAACATTTCCAACAATCAACAAAAAGAATTCTTCTGGATTGAGTTTCGAGAAAACCCTAATGAGAAAATCCATCCTCTTATGAAATTTGTTAATCTGGCCGACGCTTAACAATACGAAGGCTTTTTCAGGAATATGATAGTGTTGCCGTAGCAGTTTTTTGCCTTCTGTATCATTAAACCGATCAACAAAAATCCCATACGGCAAAAGAGCCATTTTTTCTTGAGCAATTCCATAGTCACGCGCCTTTTTATATTCCGGTTCGGTAACCTGAATAATAAAATCGATAGTGGAAAGTTCGCGAGCTGGAACAGGTCCGCCATTACAGATAATTACTGAAAAACTTAATCGGAATAGCTTCTTAATCAAACTTAAAAAGTTTGCGCTTGCTTGCTCTGAGACAATGATTACCTGAAATTTCTCCCGAAACAAATAGGGCAAAAAGAATAAAACAAAAGTATATGCTTCTAAAAATAAACGTGTCCGTAATGAAAAGGGGACGAACCTAATTACCCCTTCTCTTTTTATACATCTTATTACCACCTCGGATTCCTTGGCTTGGCCTCCTCCTTTAAAAAGAGTAATCTTAAAATAATCTTTAAGAACCAAGAATAGCTCTTCAGTAAACGATTCAAAACCTCTCTTAATACGTCCGAGCCCACTACATAATAAAGCTACTCTGATTTGATTCTTATCCATAAATTTCTATAAGTTAAATGGGACTGTGTCCAATTTTAGAAAACGTAATTTTTCTGAAGACTATGATAAATTGCAACGATCTTTTTGGCATTCTTCTCCCAACTAAAATTACTCACTATATGATTCCTTAAGTTTGTGCTAATCTTTTTTTGCAAATCTTCACTATTTAACAAAAGTTTTATTTTTTCAGCTAAGTCATAAGTATCGCCTTTTTTAAAGAAAATAACGTTGGTATCGCTTTGCGCTATCTCTCGCACATTCGGCATATCAACAGTAACCACGGGCTTGCCAACTGCACCATATTCAAATAGTTTCATTGGAGAACAATACCAATTAGTCCCTGATAAAACACAGATATCCATAGCATTAATAAAAGCATTGACCTCTTGAGGACTTCTTTTTCCTACGCACGTTATGAGATTCTCGATGCCATCAAGCCTTATACCCTGCGCATTTAAATCGCTTTTCTCTAATCCTACTCCGAGAAAAGCGATATCCAGACTAACATTATGTTTGAGGATACGAAGGACATCGCACAGAACCCCAAGATCGTGCCATTTCAAATTTCCCGTTCCAACAAAACCGATAACTATTTTATTTGTAACGGCTAGCTTCTCTCGACATTGAATTCGTAATTCATTATCGGGATAAAACACCTTGGTATCGACGCCGTTTGGCAAAACGTGAATTTTCTCCCTTACTATCCCATATGCATCAATCAAATGATTTCGCAAAGCATTGCTGACCACAAAGATTTTCTGAGCTTGAGCATATTTTTTCCTTTCAATGTTTTCAGCCAATGAATAAAAGTAAGAATCTAAATTCATATCTTTTAACTCTTGAGGAGGAGCATGAACTTCTAGAAAATAGAGCGCCCTGTGCTTCTTTAAAAAAGCTGGAGAAAGAGAAAAATAATAAAAGAATCTCGTCCTTTCATAAATTAAGTCTGGCTGTATTCTATTGATTAGCCTATGAATACGAGACACATAAACTAAGGGTATCTTACTCAGTGCAAGAAAATGATCGATGCTATTCTTAACATAATCAGTTTTGTTTCTATAGGTTGATAGATCCTTGTTGAAAGGGTTCCAGAAAAAAGGAACATAAAAATCAGTATCTAAGAAAACTTGATTTCCTGTTGACCTTAAGGAATCTATACAGTATAAAAGGTGTGCATCATGACCATGAGCGATAGTCTTCCAATCAACCTTTCTACTATTGCTAATATAAAGAATTTTAAGGCCGTTTTGTCGTTCCGTAGACTCTTTCATTTATTCTTCTCTTTTCTTTCATTTATCGAAGTACTAATAGGCAAGAGTTCTTTTAATAAACAACCACTTAAAAGCCTGTGCCCAATATCAGAAAAATGCCATAAGTCACAAAACACCGTCTGCTGCTCACGAGAAGAAATATCGGAACAATCAAGAAAATAAGCACACTGATTATCGGAAAGCGATTTTAGTCCCTGCCTAATCTCATCATATGCTTTTATTAATTTATCAAAAAACATTGCATCACCATAAGCAATCAAGATTTCCTTCTCTAAAAATGATGGATTTTGTTTTAACGCACAAAATGGCTGAAGCACATACATAATCTTAAAATGATAGTAGTGCGCCATTGCCTTTGCAATCTCCATATTTGCGAGATATCGTCGGATATTACTCCTATAATCTTGCTTTGAAAGATCATAGTTTTTGCCACCGACAAAATAATGATCAGTCTTCTGTTTTAGGGCATTACGCATAAGATGCTTCTTTATCTGTACGATAACTTTTGTAGTATTTAACCCTTCAAACAATCGATTTACTCTATGGCCAATTCTAGAATTAACGAAATATAATAGCCTCTTCGTAGAGATATCGTCGATATTATAAAATTTATCCCAATCATAAGGAACACCGGCTTCGCCAGTTCCAATCAAATCATTCAATCCATTTACGAATACAACAATATCGGGCTTAACACTTAAACCATAATTAAGTAATGCGATAATCTCTTGGTCGCTCTTCCAAGCACCCGCTGCTAGAACATACGTAGCCACCGAAAGCCCTTTCGAGACTAGGAAATCGTGAACCTGAGCAAAATAGGTATTGCTAATATTAGAAGCATAAGCGCCAAAAGCTACGCTGCCGCCAATGATTAGAATTTTCACTTTGGCTATCTTCGGGTCTCCTGCTATTTGGAATCCAGAGCTATTAACTTCTAACAAATTATCTATCTTGATCTCTGGCTCTATCCAATAAAGATAAGGCGCTCTTTTCTTTCTCCGTATTCTTGAACCCCAAAATCCTTCTCGGGGCCCGTTTTCAGGAACCTGCAGCCCCCTCTCCTTATAACTATTTTCCCATGCTATTTTATTTAGATCTATGCCTTCCGGCCCTGCAAATCGAGGCATGACCTTTAGTAAACCATACGATATTAATTCCACTAACAAAAATAAAATGATAACGATAAGTACGATGATTAAAGAATCAAAAAACACTTTTTGCTTTCTTTTTTTCATATCTCTTCCCCATTAGACATAAGACAAAGAATTATTAGGTTCTTTTCTGAACTAACAATTCGCTATACAATATTAAGGTCTTGCTATAGTTAGTTACTGAATTCGAATTCTGCTCAACCCACTCCCTGGCTTTCCTGCCCATTTCCATGACTCTTTCGGGATGGTTTAACAAATGATTAATCTTTTTTCTTAAGTCTTCGACGTCTCCGGGCATAAACAGCAGACCGTTCTCATTGTCAATCACAAGTTCAGAAATGCCTCCGATTCTGGAGGCAATCACGGGCTTACCCCAAGCGAAAGACTCAATAATCACAAACCCTAATACCTCATACCATATTGATGGCACAACGGTAAACATAATATCTTTCATAACCCTGTTCATTTCATCTAAAGACAAATAACCTAGGAATTCAATATTACTTATGTGCTCCTTTCGCACTTTTTGTTTCAACGCATCCTCAAAAGGCCCCCTACCGATAATTTTTAAATTAACCTCTAAACCTTTTACAGCTTCAACTAAAACCTCTATTCCTTTTATTTCCTGTAGCCTACCCACGAAGGCTATGTTTTTATTTTTATGAGAAAAATGAGGATAGTATTTTTCTACCTCAATAAAATTTTGTAAATAAGCAATCTTTTTTGTAAAACCCATCTTCTCAAAAATGGACTTTAGGAATCTACTCGGCGCAATAAATATATCGACAAGATCAAAGGTCTTTAGCATCTTATTATGAAATTGAAAAGATAAATACACAATCAAACTTGCGGAAAATGAATTTCTTATACATCTATTCTTTATTATAGCTAGAAATCCACCATTCTTACATTCTTCGCAAATACTGTTCTTGCGAAACATCAATCGCAAAGGGCACACTAATCCGTAGTCGTGTAACGACATTACAATTGGGATATTAAATTTTTTTATCGTTCTAATAATGGATGGAGATAACTCGTAAAATATGTTATGAATGTGTGCGAGGTTTGGTTTTTCTCTTTCAATGAGCTTCCCTAATTTATGATTTGCCTCAAAAGACCAAAATAATCTCAATGTAGCCTTTATGCTTTTCCAAAAAGACATCGGTCTCTGAAAATCGATATTCGAAACAAAATAACTACTGAATCTTGTTGTTTTATTCAAAGGATGATCCATACAAAAATAGATAACATCATGGCCTTTTTTCTCTAATAATTCGGCGGTGTTAAAAAAAGCAGTATCCGCTCCGCCTTCTACGTGAAAAAAAGAATTAATAAGCAATACTTTTATCTTTTTATCTTCCACTGGATGCCGCCTTGATCTTTCGTTCTCAAAAAATATACCGGATCGATAATTTTCTTTCCTGGAATCGAGCGTAGCTCTGCAAAATCATTTCTCTTGGCATATTCTCGCCATAATCCATCGCAAATATAATCAAATGCACATTGTCTACAGGCGTTACCTTTGACTTTATTTTTGAAACTCAAACCGCGCATAATTGCTTCTCTCAAAAGAATAGGTATTGGCAACGCCACTATTCTTTTTACGTTTGGCAGCAGTAGCAGACCAATTAAAGTCGCCAAAGAACTTAATAGAATTCCATTGCGAATACGCATTCTTACCAAGTAATCCCATTCAAAGGGATCGTATTGAATTTGGGGGCATTCGGTTATATGTTCCTCGTATCCGGGAAGAAAACAAAAAGGCAAATATCGAATCGTAATCCGCTCAAACTTATCTTGAAAGGCATCGAGAGCCTGCTTCAAATATGGGGATGCTTCCGAATATCTTACGTTAACTTCTTTTTCCACACACACCGCTTCTACGATTGGATTAAAAAGAATAAAATTTACGTGCTGCACACCTAAAGAATGCAATAACTCTGTTATTTCAAAAACGTATTTAAAATTCAAGCCGTTAACCACGGTATTGGACCTCATTCTGAGCGTTCCTATTTGTTTAGCATTGTTCATTGCGTGTGTTAATTTTTCAAAGGCACCTTGAACCCCAACTAGTTCATCATGCATTTCTGAAGTATAACCATGCACAGAAAACAAAATATCATTTACTCCAGCAGCAACCAAATTTTTTAAAAAATTCTTATCTGCTAATTTTAAACCATTGGTAATAATCGATATCTCTGTAAAACCTAATCTTTTGGCAAATGCAACTAACTCAAAAATATCTTCTCTAATCGTTGGCTCACCACCAGTAAAATCTACAATTTCTTTACCTTTCTTTTTTATATAACATAGCAACCTCTTTGCTTCAAAAGTAGTTAAATCTTTTTTCTTTTGTTTTACCTGCTTACTTAACTTATAATAACAAAAAGGGCAATCAGCATTACAGGTATACCCAAGATTTATATCAATTCTCTTAGTAATATCCATATTTTCCTTTTAAACAGTTCACGTAGTGAAAAAATCGCTCACTATGTGAAGATTTCGAATTTAGCTTGTAGCGCTTTCCTTTTTCTTTACAATAACGCCCAAACTACCACCGAAGCAGTATTTACAAAGAAAAATGTTGTTGGGCACAATATTTTTTAACACCGTCGGTGGCTCTAATTGAAATTCTAATGTCTCAAAATCCCTCAAGAATGAGCGCCACTCCTGGAGGCTAAAGACCTTTTCACACACTCCTTGTTTTTTATCAAATCTTGAATAAAGAAACTGCAATGGCAATAAATAGCGCGGAAGAAATGGCTCGCTCCAGAATACAGCTATCCCTCCTATCTTTAAGACTCTCCTTACTTCCTTAAGAATTGAATACGGATCTGGAAAATGATGCAACACGCTAAATCCAAAAACAAAGTGAAAGGAACTATCTTTAAACGGTAAATAATAATTATCGAGAATTATAAGGGTGGGGGACAAATGAAAACCAAGAGAAGAACCAACAAAAGGCACTGCCTCTATCAAGCTATCAGCAATATCTGAACAAATGACTCTCTGGGTTTTAAACGTATTGCAAAGATAACTTGATATATGCCCACTCTCAGCGCCAATTTCAAGAATAGAACTATTATTCAGTTTTTCCAAGCCGATAGTATTTAGAATTTCTTTTAATTTTGACAACTGTGGCAAAATCCATTTCTTGATGTAATATTCACTATTGCCGTATTTATAGCCAGTATCAAAAGTGCGTTTTCTTAATCTCTGCTCTAAAACCCTCTTACGGTAAGAAATTTCTGATAATTTCTGTTTTTTCGTCTGTGATTTCATTAATTCTTAAGCATACTTATTATGCCAAAATCATTGTCAAGATTTGCTTTAAAGAATTCCTAAGAGCTGTTAGAGAATAAGATTCTGATACTACCCGAGAAAAATTATCCTTCTCTATTGCCTGACTATTGAGCAGATGATCTATTTTAAGAACAAAATCTTCATAGCTATCAACAGCTACGCAAAATTTTGAAAAAATATCTTTTGTCTCTCCGATTATGCGCCCAATAATAGGAATGCCCAAAGATAGATATTCTAAAACTTTAAGAGAAACGCGCATCCTATCTCCAATATTATCGGGCATATACACCAAACCTATATCGACAATAGAAAGATATTTAGGGACTTCCTCATGTGAAATTATTCCAGTTATATAGGTATTATTTGTTATGTCAAACCTATTTATTAGGTTTTTAATTTTTCTTTCAAGCGGACCTCCACCTAATATAAGAAAAAAGAAATCATTCCTTTTTCTTGCCAATCTACCTACCGCCTTTATAATTACATCTAATCCTCTTGCTCCACCAGCAGTTAATGTCCCTAAAAAACAAATTATTGTTTTTTCTTTTGCCCCGATGCTTTCTTTGAGCCTGTCTTTTTCCTCTTCGGTAATCTCGCGCTTATCAAAATCAACGATTTGATTCACAATCTCTATTCTCTTAACGCCTAAACGATTCGCGTACCTCTTTAACCGTCGGCTATGCGTCGTAACGAGGTCGGGAACATAACAAAAGAAATGCTCACATAAAAACACAATAATTTTCTTAAAAATATTTTTTTGTAGCGCCCAATCTAAATCATCCCAATCAACAATGCATTTTTTCCCTCGTAGCTTTGCAACAATTATACATGGAACAGTCAAAGGTGTCAATTTTTGAACAAATAATATATCGTAATTTTGTCTTACAGCTACTATAGCACGCTTTACTGTCGCTCCAAAATAACCAACGAGGTTATTAGGCTGATAAATACTTATTACATTAGAGAGATAAGGAAAACCAAAATTTCTTAAGTTTGACTCAACATAAACACACTCCAAATTCAATTCATTTAGCGCTTTTGCAATATGACGAGACCTATAGGTCGAGCCATAGTTGCTATCCAAAGAATTAATATACAATACCCTTATCTTCCTTTCGATATTAACCCTCCTGTAAAGCCGGCTAACCAAGAAAGTAACGCCGTTACTCCAATTATAAACACACATAAACTATTAATAAAATTGCTTAGCCTTAACGCTAAAATCAAGAATGCTCCCAAGAGTAATAACAATAAAGAAAACGGCCATTTTAGGCCTATAGCAATCATAACCACTAAGAGAAGTGGAAAAAGAATAATCTTACGAACTAATCTATAACGCTTTATGATTATCCCTTGGACAAAGCCATAGCGAAACATCATAGATGATAATTTTCTAAAAGAATTAGGACGATAATGATAAACTTTAGCTAGTGGATTATAGAATAATTTATACCCCTTTCGTTTCAATCGATAATCTAAATCAACATCCTCTCCGGGCCAGAGGGTTTCGTCAAAACCTCCCTCCTTTAAAAAAATATCTTTTCGATATATCACATTGCAAGAAGGATTATGGTCAACTTCGACAATATTTGCTAGACCTCTCTTCTTAAAGTATCCTCCAATAAAACCACTTAAAGCAAAACAATCTTGTACCCTCTTGCCAAAATAAGAATCGTCCTCTGGAGAAAACTGACTACCTCCAACACTAACAATATCATCACTACTAAAACCTCTCATTAGCTGTCTAATCCAATCTTTATCTACTACACAATCAGAGTCAGTAAATGCAACAAAATCGCCTTTGGCCTCTAAGACTGCCTTATTGCGACATTTAGACGGCCCTTGATGCTCTAGCTGAATTATCCTAATCTTATCTTTATACCCAAATAATATTTGTTTTGTCCTATCAGTTGAACCATCATCAACAATAATTATTTCATATTTTGGATAATCAACAGAAAGAAGTGACTGCACACATTTATTAATTGTTCTGTCGCCATTAAAAACCGCAACAATTATTGATATAACTGGCTCGCTCATTTGGAGATAAGATAGGAGAAGAAATTAATTCCTCCTCTTATCTTACGGCAAAAATCCGATAAATTTCTATTGCAAAAAATAAAATTAAACAAATATCTTGGCCTTAGATAAAACCTCTTTAAGGCATCGTCAACTGCTAGATCTAATTCTTTGGCTGAAATATTCTCGTATTTTACAACAGCTGATTGTTCGCCTTCCTTTAGCCATTCTCTCCAATCTGTTGAATTTAACCATCCTCTTTCTTTACAAATTCTATAATATTCAGTT
>Ga0272448_1001577_pt1 | contig 30278 bp, 21 predicted proteins | sample YNPCB0191_FD_202220 | JGI IMG/M metagenome (GOLD analysis project Ga0272448, IMG submission 202220) | Hot spring sediment microbial communities from Yellowstone National Park, WY, United States - YNP-CB-019-1 | ecosystem: Environmental > Aquatic > Thermal springs > Hot (42-90C) > Sediment...
CCATCGGACGAAGCGTGAGGGGAGATCCTTTGGGCATCCGACCGCCTCCTGCAATCCAGATGCCGTATTATCTCACCACCGATACACAAATAGGAAACGGGCTCATGACAAATGACCCACTAGAATATCGCTGCCTCTCCCGTACATGTTTTTCCTTTTTACTTTTGCCTTCCCTCCGTTTCAAACCCTGCCGGGAGCCGGTACAGCAACTGCTTCTCCTTATACGACTCCTCGCTGGTGACGAGGATCTCGCCGTTCTGGCGGAGGTAGGCGCGGACGGCGCCGCCGGGGAAGTCCAGCCAGCCGATGTCGGTGCCGACGATGTCCGGGTCGGGCTCGATGATGCCGAGGAGGGCGGCGGTATTCGTGTCATAGACGAAGATGGTAGCGGTGTCCATCTCGCCGAGGAAGGCGAGGTGGCGCTGGGGCACCATATCGAAGGAGGTGACGTTGTTCGGGATGAACGGGATGCGGCTGATGAGCTTGCGCGTCGGCTTGCTCCAGTTATCATAGCGGATCAGTTCACGTCCCGCGTCGGTCCACGTCTCGTTAGGGTGGGGCTGCTCGTTCCAGGTGTAGCCGGCCAGGTACATGCTGTCGAATTCCGGGTAGTAGATGACCCGGCGCACCTCGACGAAATCAGCCGGCTTCGGCATGAGGTTCTCGGCGGCGAAGTCATAGATCGGCGCGCCTTGCGCGGTGAAGCCTTTCAGCGGCAGGTGGCGTACCCCCGCGCGGCCTTGCGGCTCCCAGATATCGCCTTTGCTGTCCACATAGAGGAAGGACGACCACTCGCTGTGCCGTTTGTCATCCTTCGGCACGGTGATCTCCTCTTTCTGCGCCAGGCCATCGCCGTTCAGGTCGGTCCAGATATAGGCGCCCTTCTCCGGCGCATTCTTCAGCCGCGTGAAGCCACTGCTGCCTTCGTTGATCACCACCATGGCACAAGGGATGAAGCGCTCACTGCCTTCCTCCTGCCGCGCCACCGTCACCTGCCCGCCGAGGGTGAAGCGGTAGAGCTTCCCGTTTAGCCGGCGCATGATCATGTACGCGCCGCCGTTTGCCGCTTCGGGGAAATTGTGCGTGTCGGCGGTGTAGCCCTTCCATGTCCAGTCTTTGCCTGGCGTCTTGGCACCGCTGGGCACGTAGTGGAAGCTGTTGGTGTAGAGGTCTTGCCCATCGGTGGCGGGGTCGAAGTCGCCGCACAGGCAGAAGGTGGTAGACTCCAGCTTCCAGCGCAGCTTGCCGGTCGGGGTGTAGCTGAGGATGCGCCAACCGCCGTTGACGTAGATATTGCCCGCCGCATCAACGCCTACGCCGTTGGGATTGATCAGGCGGGTATCGCTCATCTCGCCTTTGCGGGCGGCGGCGAAAACTCCGCCGCGCTCACCGAGCACCGCCACCTCTTTCGGCTGCGCGCCGCTGATGTCATAGGTGATGATCTGCTGGCGCGCGCCGTTCTCGGCCAGTAGCAGGCGTCCCTGATTATCAATGGCCAGTCCGCCGACGCTGACGCCCGTAATGGCACTGCCGGCCGCTTTGCCGTCGGTGGTGTAGCGGGCGGCGCCGTCTTTCCCGGCGATCCACAGCTTGCCTGCCTTATCGGCGGCCATGCGGCCCGGCGCATCGAGTGGGAAGCGGCGCTTGAACTCCCCGGTGGCGGCATCGTAGACGCGCACCTCGTTCAGGTCATTGCAGGTGACGAAGAGCTCGCCATTGACGATGGCCAGCCCCTGCACTTCGTTCCAGAGGTTCGGCGTGTCGAAGCCGATCTGTCCTTTCTCCGCTTTCGGCCAGGGGGCGTCCTTCAGGTCGAGGGTCACGCGCTTCACCCCGGCGCGCTTTTGCCCCATGCCGGAGGTGCCCACGTAGAAATATTGCCCGTCGGTCATCACCATGGCCGCGCCGCCGCTGATGCCGCCCAGTGCTTTGCCGTCCTTGTACAGGCCCAGTTCCTTGTGCGCTTCGTCCCACACGCTTACCGCTGCGACGGTGCCGTCCGGCAGTACGCAAATGGTGAAGGCGCCGTGCTGGATCCAGTTGTCCTTACCGCTCTCGCTGTTGCCGATCCAGGTCATGGTGCGCGGCAGTTGCGGCAGGCGCAGCGACCAGACGGAGCGCGGCTTCGGTTCGCGAGCGATCTGCGCGGGCGATTTCAGCGGCAGGTCGTAGCGCTCCGCCAGGTAGCGTTCGGTCTGATAGCGCTCCTCGGTAGTCAGCGCACGGTCGTAGATCAGTACTTCGGCCAGGTCGCCGGTGAAGGCAATCTCCTGCCGGTTGATGATGCCCAGGGTGGTCTGCTTGAAGAGCACCGGCTTCACCTCGTCCGGGCTCTCGGCGCGCTGCTGCGGGAAGCCGTGGGTGTAGGTGGCAAGATATTGCCCCTTTTCGCCCAGCTTGCCGACCACCACCTCGCCCATTTGCCCGCCGTCGCCCCCGAGCAGCGGGAAGGCGCCGCCGGTGTTCAACTTTGCCGTGTGGCAGTGCTGGATGCTCCCGAGGTCGCGCAGCGTGTCCTGGGTGTTGGGCGCGGTGTCGAAAAGACCGGCGCCGGTGAGGTGCCGTCCGACGAAGATCATGGTGAACTCCGGCAGCGAGCCGGTCATCGGCACTTCGACGTAGTGCGTTACGCGCTTGGGGTCGTTGGAATTCTCCCCCTGGAAGCGTACCACGGCGTGGCCACTGAGCGAGCGGGGGATGAACAGCGGCTGATGCTCCGGCACGCCGAAGAGCGGCTTTTTGTCGCCGGCGAGATTCGGCCAGTCGCCCACCGGCCCATGGTCTGCCGCCGTGATATCGTCGGCGCGCGCCCAGATGCGCAGGCCGTTGGGGCAGGGCGTCAGTTTAGTGACGCTCGGGGCGGCAGCCACCGGCGTGGGAATCGGGTAGCCGGCGGGCTGCTTGGGATCGTTGGGCAGCGCTGCTGCCAGCCCGTATTTCACCAGCAGATAGCGCTCGGTCGCTTTGCGTTCAGCTTCGGTCAGCACCCCCTTGTAGACGATAATCTCGGATACCTCGCCGCGATAGGCCATCCAATCGAAATACGACCCAAAGATGAATTTGTTCATGCCGACGCCATAAGTGGGAGCCGGATCGCTGCTGGTGGCGAGCTGTTGCCCGTTGGCAAAACTGGTGAGGGTAAGGACACCTTTCTCATCGATGCCCGCGCTGATCTCCGCCAGTTGCGGGCCTTTCTGCTCCGCCGGGAAGGTGAAGCCGGGCACGCCGCACTTGCTGCTGCACAGTTGCAGGCTCCCAATGGTCCGCAGATCGTTCTGCTCCCCCATAGAGGTACCCAGCCAGTTATTCTGCTGCAGCTCCGTGCCGATAATGAACAGCGTCATCCCGCGCCATTCGCCGGTAAACGGCGCTCGCAGGTTATGGAGGACTTTCGGGTTCGCCTTTATATCCCCGGCAAAGGCCACCGCGGGGTGCCCGCCTTGGCCCTTTGCTGCGTAAGTCGGCGGCTGCGTGCCCACCGACTTCAAATCATTAAACTTCCCCCCGGCATCCGGCCACACGGCCACCGGGTCGCCATCTTTCAGCTTCCCCAGATCCTCAGCCTTCACCCACAACGCCAGTTCGGCATTAGCCAGCTTCGCGGCTTGCAACGGCAACGCCATTCCGAAGCACAACAGGCATCCGATCACCAACAAACGACAACGCATCGCAACATCTCCTGCTTTTCGTGTTTAACGACTACGCAAGAGAGATTCTGCCTTTACCGGTTATAACCTGCCGATTTTATGAGTTAGCGCCGTATCACTCACGATACGAAGCCAAAAACCCCTTCGCCCACTCTGAAAACGTCCCCGCCGCGATATGCCCGCGCACATGCGCCATGAGTTGCTGGTAAAACGCGATGTTGTGGTAGCTCAGGGAGCGGATGGCGAGGATTTCGCCGGCTTTGAGCAGGTGGCGCAGGTAGGCGCGGGAGAAGGTCTGGCAGACGGCGCAGGCGCAGTGGGGGTCGAGCGGGCCGGGATCCGACTCGTATTGGGCGTTGCGCAGGTTCAGGCGGCCTTCCCAGGTGAATGCGGTGCCGTTGCGGCCCATGCGCGTGGGGAGCACGCAGTCGAACATGTCCACGCCTAACTGCACGCCGCGCACCAGGTCGGTGGGGGTGCCGACGCCCATCAGGTAGCGGGGTTTCTCCGTAGGCAGCAGCGCGGTGGTCACATCAAGCATCGCCCACATCACATCCTTCGGCTCGCCTACGGAGAGGCCACCGATGGAGTAGCCGGGGAAATCCATCGCCACCAGTGTCTCGGCGCTCTCGCGGCGCAGGTCTTCCTCGAAGCCGCCTTGCACAATGCCATAGAGCACCTGCCCGGTCTCCGGGCGCCAGACGCCCTTGCCGCGCTCCGCCCAGCGGTGCGTGATGCGGGTGGCCTCTGCCGTCTGCTGGCGCGTGGCCCCCCACGGGATGGGCTGGTCGAAGGACATGAAGATATCCGCGCCCAGCCGCTGCTGCAGCTCGACGGCCTTCTCCGGGCTCATGAAGTGCTCGGAGCCGTCGATGTGCGATTTGAACGACAACCCCTCTTCGGTCAATTTATGCAGCGGCGACAGGCTGAAGATCTGGTAACCGCCGCTGTCGGTCAAAATCCCTCCGTCCCACGCCTGGAACTTGTGCAGCCCGCCCAATCGCTCGATGAGTTCGAGCCCGGGCCGCAGGTAGAGGTGGTAGGCGTTATTGAGGATGATCTGCGCCCCCGTCTGCCGCACCTCGGTCGGCGTCAAGCTCTTCACCGAGGCCTGCGTGCCGACGGGCATAAAGGCCGGCGTGTCGATGGCGCCCGCGCGCATATGCAACACCCCGCGCCGCGCGCGATTTTCCGTGGCATGTATGGTCAGTTGAAACAACAGCGTTCTCCCGTGTATTATGTCTTCGGATTCAGGATGCAGGATTCAGGATTCAGGTTGGCCGGACGCGTATTCCGGTCGCCACGCCGCTTGAGGCGAGGCGAGAAAGATCTCTTCCTTTGCGTTCTTTGCGCCTTTGCGTGAAACAAAACCCTGGATGATTAGCTCACGCAAAGCCGCAAAGAACGCAAAGATTATCTATTCGGTCACGTATCTGGACCATGAATCCTGAATCATGCATCCTGAATCCTTATTTTGCCCGAACTGTCACCGTTATGCAATTATTGATCATCCTTGGCTTCCTCTTCGGCGTGATGAGCGCGTTTTTCTTTGCATTGTACATGCTGCCGCAGAAGCTTGGCAAAGTCGACCACACCACCTACCTCTGGAGCATGGGCGTGGGGGTGATGTGCACCGCGCTGCTCGCGTACATGCTGACCGGATGCCCCCATGCCAGCACCTGGCCGCAGCGCGGGCTGGCGCTCATTTGCGGCCTGGTGTGGGGCCTTGGCACGCTGGCCTTCGCCGCCGCCATCCAGCGCATCGGGCTGGCGCTGGCCACGCCGTTTAAAAATACGACGGGAATCATCGGTACCCTTGTCGGGCTGCTGATTTTTCAGGAATATCGCGTCACCAATCCGTGGATGGTGTTGAGCGGCAGCATCCTCATCGTCGCCGCCGCCATCATCATCGGGCGCACCGGGCGTGCCGACACCCCCCGCCAGTCGAGCGCCGCCGGCATCGGCTTCGCGCTGCTGGCTGCCGCCTGCTATGCCAGCTACCTCTATCCGATGAAGATTGTGGTGAAGGAGATCGGCTACTGGGAGTTCACCCCCTGGATGGGTGCCGGCATCCTCATCACCGCCACCATCGCCGTGCTCACGCGACGCGATGGCGTGCGCGCCTTCCGCAATTACCCACCACGCGTGCTCGCCTCCGCTCTCCTCGGCGGCGTCGCCTGGACCGTCGCCCTGCTGAGCCTGGCTGCCAGCATGAACCTGATCGGCCTCTCCATCTCCTGGTCGCTGGCGCAACTGAACACCGTCCCGGCCGTCTTCTTCGGCATCCTGCTCTTCCACGAGGTACACGCCCCTACCCACTGGCGAACCCTCACCCTCGGTTTAGTCGCCGCCATCGTAGGCACCATCCTGCTCGGGTTTGCGAAGTAGGAGCCTCCGAAGGTGGGGCGGTGTGGGAGTGTGGGGGTATGGGCGTGTGGGAGTATTGAGCGGGTGGAATTTTGATCTCCACACTCTATAGGTGTTACAGTTTGGTGCGCCGAATTTAGTTGAGCTCGGATGAATCTCTACTATTTGGGATATACGACCAAGCCAGTGTTCGCTTAATACGCCCGTTAAATACTCCCCCCACACTCCCATACTCCCACACAAAACCCGTATATCCTGCAGGTACACGCCAAAGCAACAGCGAACTAACACCCCCATGGTCACCGATTTCCTCGCCGCCGTGCTGGAGGGGGTGCTCTCGCTTATCTTCCCGCCGCGCTGCGAGATTTGCAATCTGTTGCAGGAGCCGATTGTCTGTGCGCGCTGCCGGGAGGCGTTCCGTCCGATTACCGAGCCGTTTTGCCGGCAATGCGGGCTGCCGTTCGATCCGCTGGCGCAATCGCACCCGATCTGCGTAGCCTGCCAGGATGACCCACCGCCGTTTGACGCGGCGCGGGCGGCTGGATTGTATGCCGACGAACTGCGGCGGGCGATTCATCTGTTCAAATATGACGGCGTGCGCGCGCTGGCCGGACCGCTGGGCGACTTCATGGCCGAGACGATGGCGCTGCCGTTCGAGATCGAATGTCTCTGCCCGGTGCCGCTGCACCCCGCGCGCGAGCAGATGCGCGGCTACAACCAGTCGCACCTGCTGGCAGACGAACTGGGCAGGCACTGGGATTTGCCGGTCGAGACCGGGCTGCTCCAACGTGTCATCAACACCACCCCGCAGATGCGCCTCCCCGCCGACGAGCGGAAAAAGAACGTGCGCGGGGCATTCACCGCTGCCGGCCCGGTGCAAGGCCGCACCATCGGGCTGGTGGACGACGTCTTCACCACCGGCTCCACCCTGCGCGAATGCAGCCGCGTGCTCAAACGCGCCGGCGCCATGCGTGTGCTGGTGATCACCATCGCGCGCGCTGTTGAAATGGCCTGACGTGGAAGGTATGTGTGTCGGAGTGGGGGATCGAGCCTTTTCCTCCCACACTCCCCCGCACGCCCACACAAATCTCCCTCCGCGATGGCGGTCTTTTGCACGTTTCTATGCGGGAGTGCCGTGCTCACGGCGGGTAAGATACACTCGTGCGGAGGTGTACTCTATGCAAATAGCCTCGTTTATCCTGGTCACTGATCGGGTGTTGCGGCAATTTGAGGACCAGTTGGAGGCGGTACTGAAGCAAATATCCACACCGAGTGTGGCATTTGTCAATCTGGTGCCGGTGCGCCTGCACGAGTTGGGGACGGAGCACCCCATCAGCATCCCGTTCAGCACGCTCTTCCCACTGGACCAGGCGGCGGGGCGCCAGCATGAGCGCATGCTGAGCCACTTCGAAGACCCGGCGCGCCCTTCGAAAATCGGCAAACTGGCGGAATCCGTCAATATCCCGATCTACTACGTCTCCCCCGGGCGCGTGCGCGATTTCGTGAACGAGCTGGAGACCCTGCGCCTGGCGCAACAGATTCACCCGGAGGATGTCGAGACCTTACTGGGGCGGCATGTCTCCCAGGACGAACTCCCCGCCGTCACCAAACTCCTCGAACAGTTCCGCCACGACCTCTTCCAGGTGTACTTCGACGCCGCCCTGGAGGGGAAAGGGGTGGTGGTGATGGTAGTCAACCAACCGGAAGAGATGACTTCGGAAGAGGGGTTTCCGCGGGCGGCATGAGTCGCGTCATTTGAGAGTGCTCACACCGCTCCAGAGAAACTCACGCCATGGGAGGCAATCAATAGCAAATGGCTTGATGTTGGAAAGATTCTCCTCATCGCACAACACCAACGGGCGATACTCTGGATTTCGACGGCAAAATTCGAAGAGTCCACGGAGTTCCTGCTGTGGGCTGAAATGTCCGGTTTTCACTTCGATGGCCCAGCGCCCCCAAGAACCTTCCGATACGGCATCGACTTCCAGCGGCTCTTCACGCCAATAATGTAGCTGTTGTCGAGCATTCACTGCAAAAGCCAAGCAGGCGTTCTCAACCCAGCGCCCCCACTGTGCGGCATCTGACTCGTGCTGTGGCGGCTCGTTCATGGTCGAAGCGGCAAGGAAGGCGTTTGAAAGGGGCACAAGTTTCGGCGGGGCGGAGCGTCGCCGGATCTCATTCTGCGCATACTTGCCCAACGAAGCGACTAAGAACGCTTCCTGCAGAAGTTGCAGGTAGTGGGCGATCGTTTTCACATCGCCGCGCTCGTTGAGAATCCCGGCGAGTTTTGTCAGGGAGATCACTTCACTGGGGTGACCAACGCTGATTGCGTAAACCTGACGCAATAACGCCGGTTTACGGACCAACTCCAGCGCAAGCAGATCACGCCCGATGGCTGGGTCAATGATACTATCGAGAATATACAATTGCCAGCGCGCGTAGTCACCAAGGTAACGGACAGCGCCAGGAAAACCTCCAAAGCGTACTACCGTTGCGATGGCCTCTTCCTGCGGCAAATTGAAGGCTTGGGCAAGGTCTTGTGCTGACCAATGGGCAAGTTCCAACCGCTCGAAACGACCAGCCATGGATTCCCTTGCTCCTGCGCCAAGGCGGAGGGCCGCAGAACCGGAGATCACGACCTGGATCGGTAGATTTCCCCGGTAAATCCAATCGATGTAGACCTTCAACATCCGAGACCAATCGGGAAGATACTGAATTTCATCCAACAAGATAACGGCTGTGCCAGCACGCGCGAGGCGGGTAGTCTGCTGCCGGAGAAAATCCCACCATCCCGGCACCGCGGTATCAGGCGAATCGGCGGGAATATACAGGGCTTGATTGCCATACTCCCTGGAAATTTCAAGTAATAATGTCGTTTTGCCTACCTGTCGAGGTCCTACGAGTAGTTGAATTCGTCCAGGAGCAGGCTCGCGCAGACGTTGTTTGAGTGTCTCTCTAACGCCGAAGAATCCCGTATATACACCTAACCCCATCACTACCTCCAGTAATTAGTGGAGTATATTCCACTAATTACTGGAATATACTCCACAATTTACCTTCAGCATTGTATACCTCCCTATTTCAAATGGCAAGTCGAATTGTGGAATTCTGGCTTCAATTCGCAGACATTGAGATGCATGTTGGGCAGGCGCTTGGGTACCGGAAGCAACATCGGCATGTGAGCGTGGCTATACAGGTATAACGCAACGGCATAATAAGCTTCCTAGCAAGAAATGCATCAGCCTTTATTGATTTGCTCCGGCGCCGCATATTTCGATGGCGGGATATCCAGGCTGAAGAACTCCAGCACGTCATCCAGGCGCTCGGCTTCCGTGTGACAGGCGGCGGTGACCGTGGCTTGCTGCTGGTGGGCGGCGGCGATGGCCTGGCGTTTTTCGGCAATCTGCGCCTGCAACGAGGTGATCTCCGCCTCGTATTGCGCGGCGAGGTCGGTGCTCTGCTTGGTGATGTGGTCGGAGTACGCGGCCAGCGCGGCGAGCTTGCGCGAGGCATCGGTGACAATGGACTCCGGCGTGGCGCCGATGGATTTGCCGACCGAGTTCAGCATCACTTTCACGGAGGCGCGCTTGGCGTCAAGCGACAACTCCCTGGGCAGAGTGGCCAGCATCTCGAGCATCTGTTCCGCGGTGTATGGGACGGCAGGCAAACCAGCCTGCTGATACAGCGTGGCGAAATCCAGCGACCCGGATGTGCTGGTGGGTGCCGGCACATCAGCGGGCGGCACGCTGATCTCATGGAGATCCGGGCCGGGCGCTTCGCGGACAATGTGCTCCACAGTCTTTGCCTGCACGGGTGCTGCATCCAGAGAATCTAGCGGCGGTGGGTCCGCAGAGAGCTGTGCGATCACATCACCCGTCGATTGCGGTTCCTCTTTCGGGGAGACTTCGATAAATAATCCTGCCGCTTTTGCCAGTTGTTCGCGTAAACCCATTTTGATCCCCTTCGGGAAATGCGGATTGCGGATTGGGGAATGCGGAATGATTGACCGGTATTCCCTGCGCTTTCCTCATAAACCATAAAATGACTGAATCTTGATAATCCTGTAAATCCTGTCAGAATGCCGCGTTATAGCTGCTGTGCTGATTTGTTGTCGATACGGTTCACCATCTGCTCGTACGGAGCCAGTTCGTCCAGCACCTTGGTCATGGTATCCGTCTGGGTGATGACATCGTCGATATCTTCCAGCACCTGCTCCGGGGAGCGGGCGCGAATCTCGTCGTTGATCAGCCCGAAGGTGTCTTCCAGCAACTGCAACTGGTGACTCAGATTAGTCAGCGTCTTGGAAATTTTCGTCAGGAATTCCGCGCGTCGTTTGAGAATCTCCAGCCGCTTCATCAGTACGGCCTTGGTGCTCTCATCCTGCTCTTTCGCCAACTGGTCCGTCACCTCTTGCTGATCGCGGGTGTATTTCTGCTGCGTCTCGTCGATGAGCTTCTGCATTTTCGGGTCGGTCGGGTCCAGCGCTGGCGCGGTATTCACCGGGGGCGTTGAGATCCCCGACTTGCCGCCATCGAGGGCGAAGACATCGCGGCGTTTCGGCAGCGGCTGTGGCAGCGGGGCGCCGCAGACTTCATCATGCACCGAGATCAGATATTGTGTGAACTGCGTCTGCTTGGTGGCAAAGACGAGGAATTTGTCCAGCAGGTAATCGAATTTGCGCGGCGCCTCGGAGAACCACTGCTGACCTTCCGCCGTCTGCGCGTTGATCTGTTCGCGCATCTGCTCCAGGCGCTGGTAGCGCGCGCGCAGGTCCGGCGTCAGTGTCGGCAGCACATCCGCGCGCATCTTCTGCCGCTGTTTCAGCAGCTCAGCCCCTTCGCGCAGCTTCAGGATGCGGCTGTAGTAGCTGGAGTCCGGCCAAAAGAGCATATAGGCCGCTTCAGCGACGACGCCGACCAGCAACGGGATGGGCGACAGCGTTGCCAGCGATGCCGCCGCGAAGCCGGCCATGCCGATCATATTATATTTCTCTTTAAATGCCTCGCGATAGCGATTCACATTGGGCATAAAGTCTTTTCGTCTTTCCTGAAAGATCGTCTCACAGCTTGAGGAACGCCTCGCGTACCTCCCGGACTAATTGTTGACATTCCGGCGTATCGGCAATGCACTCCCGCCAGGCCAATCCGCGTTCGATGAGGTTGAATGTCTTTTGAATGCGCGCACCGGGGATAGGATTCCCCTGTGCATCATACTCGTGACCGAGCAGCAGGAGCGTATCGCAGACCTCGACGGCTGCCTGAATATCATGTGTCACCAGGATAAACGTCTCCAGTTCATCCGTGGCGGCCATCTGGCTGATGAAATCGCTGACGCGCTGTACGGCGATGGGATCGAGGCCCGAGAACGGCTCATCCATCAGGATATAATGCTCGCTGCACATGAACTGCTGGGCGATGGCCACGCGCTGCCGCTGGCCGCCGGAAAGCTGTACGGGATATTTGTTGAGATGGCTTTCCATACCGAAGCGCTTGAGCAAGTCGATGGCTTTCGCCCGTGCGGCATCGGTAGATAGACCGGCATTTTGGCCTGCAACCAGCATATTACTGATCACCGTGCGATGGGTGAAGAGCGGATAATGCTGCGCCACCACGCCGACCATGCCGCGCTGCACCGGTTTGCCGCCTTCGACGAGTACGCTGCCTTCGTCCGGCTGTTGCAAGCCGGCCAGGATGTGGAAGAGGCAGGTTTTGCCCATGCCGGACGGACCGAGCAACCCGACCACCTGCCCCTGCTGCAAGCCGGGGCGATGGATGTTCTTGATCTCGAAATTGACATCGCGCAGGATAGGCATGCCACCGAGCGTCAGCGACACCCCCTTCACCTCCAGCAATGTCTGTTGCAATTCATATGGTGCAGAGGGTGGTGTCATCGGTGGGTCCCATTCCTTTCCAACGTGAGGTCTGCATAGGGGCAAAAGAGCTTGCGCAGCACGCCGATCGCGTAATCCTGAAAGAGACCGACGATCAGGATGAGTATCTGCACAGCGAAAACCTGGTCAAGGAGGAAATGCTTGTTCACGTTGAGCAGCACCACACCGACGCCGCCTTCCTGGCGTACGAAGCCTTCGACCATGGTCAGCATCATCCACCCGATGGCGGCATTCTGGCGCAACACTTCGAACGCCTTATCCTTCGTGCCGAGAATCACCACTTCCCAAACCACGCGCCATTCGCTCATCTGCAGCGTGCGCGCATAATCGAACGTCTCACGCGGAATCTGTTCGATGACGGAGGCCATCGAGGTGATGAAAAACACCGTCATGCTGAACACCAGGTAGGAGATCAACAGTTTATGACCACCGCCGAGGATCAGCGTGAAGACCAGCGTGAAACCGATCAAGCTGAGGAAACGGCCTTTCGAGATGGCGGAGACGATAGGCCGGAACACCGGCAGCACGGTGAGGTAAGACAGACCGAGCGAAATGAGCGCGGTCCACCCCAGCGCTTCCAGGTTTTGGCCAAAGCTGCGAATGAGCTCCCGCCCCAATCCCTCATCCCGCCAGAGATACCCGAGCGCGTGAAACACTTCTTGTGGCTGGGGCAGCACTTTGAACGGCGATTTCCACCAGATCAGCAGCGCGATGGCGATCTCGATGAAGACGATGAGGCGCATGACACTCGGTGAGACGATGCGGTTTGGCAGGAACGCCGACAGCGGGTTGGTGTCCACGCGCGCCGCATGGTGTTTTGGCGCGTGCGCGGGCAGCGGCGCGGTGATTTGCGCCTTTCGGGCTGTTGCCGTCGCGGCGGGCGAGGTTTCAGTGACTGTTGTGGTACTGTCGGAGGAGGGCGGTGTGCCGCCCCCCTCGACGATCTTGTCATCCATTATTATTCGTTGCCTCCGGTGGTACCCATGATGATTTCCACACGGCGATTCTTCGCTTTCCCTTCCGGTGTCATGTTCGGGGCGATGGGGTTATCCTGGCCATGCGCGAAGACGCGGATGCGTCCCTCGGGGAAGTTCACCGGGGCTTTCTTCTCCAGCCAGCTCTTCACCGCGAAAGCGCGCGACTCGGAGAGGGCTTTATTCGCTGCCGGACTGCCGTCGCTATCGGTATGACCGTGAATCTCGATGACCGTACCGCTGGCCACCAGTAAGTCCTGCAGCAGCTTGTTCAGGTCACGCTGGGCATCCGGGGTGAAGTTGGCGCTTCCGGAGTTGAACTGGATATGCCATGCCTTGCGGCTCACCACGTGCGTCACGCGTTTCTCCGAATTGGTATATTTCGGCTTCGCGGCGGCGATGACTTCTTTGGTATTGCCGGCTTTTTTCGCGATATCCTGCAGATAGGACGTGTCGAGGATATCCGATACCGGCGCAATACTCGGCACCAGTTCGGGGTACTGTGCGACAACGATGTCGCCGAATACTTTGTACGTTGCGCCAAACAGGTTGGAGGAGCCGGGCACCAGACCGAAGAGCAGCATGTTGTCCGCCAGATTGTTGGCATAAGAACCACCAAGCTCGACGTCCTGTCCGGTCTTGTCCTTCTCCATCACGCCTTTATAATAGCGCACCCAGTAATCGGCATTCGCGCCCTGCTCCTGGTACACTTGCTGGCTGATCTCGCCTGCTCTCTTCATGGCATCCGGGTTGGAGCGGACAGCGTCACCGCCGTCCATAATCGCATGCAGCATCCCTTCTACGGTCTCCCGGTTATTGCGCATCCATTTATCGATGCCGATGATGGTGTTGGGCATCTGCGAAGTATATTCGCGCGTCGAGACGATGGAGACGATGCCGCCACGCTTCTGGGCGGCAGTCACGTCGCCGGGCGTCCACGTCACGCATCCCTGCACGGTGAGATGCTTCGTCTCGCCGGTGCGTTTGCCGTTTTTCACCACCGGACGGTCTTCGGAATAGCCGGCGACGAACTTCTGCGCGGCGTCGATGTAATCGGAGGCGTTCACCCAGTTCAGCGCGTCCGGATCAAAGGTCTTCTCATCCGGGTTGTTGCGTATCCCGTTGTCGCCCAACCATTTCTGCGCGATGTTCCAGTCGCCGTCGCGCAGCACGCCGGCGACAAATCCGCCGCGCGCCGCCATCGGATTCTCTTTCCACTCCTGCGGGCCCATGAATTTATCTTCGCCGCGCGAGTAGCCGCACGAGCCGATCACCTTGGCGGTGTATTCCGGCCCCAGGCGTTTGAGTTTATCATTGAGCGCCTTCAGGAAGGTGGCGCTGCCATCGCCCATGATGTTGACGAAATGTGCGCCTTTGGTCGGGTTCGCATTCCCTTGACTCAACTCTGTCGCGAAGGCGACCAGCGCTTCCTGCATCTTGTTGGAATCGTCCTGGCGCTCCATCTTCAAATTGACGCCATATTTGCACATGAGGCTGCCGCTGGTCGACTGCGGGCCGCCGTTGGCAAACATGGCACCCATCTGCGAGTTCCATGCCCAGAGTAGCATGCGCACCTCGGGCTTATTCGGCAATCCCGGCTCGCTGCCGGGCATCTTTACATCGATATTGGCGCTGGTGGCGCTGGAGGCCCCTTCGACTTGCGGCAATTCCGCCTTTTCGGGTACCACGGATAGTTTATCCTTAGCAGCCGGGAAAAGGACGTTCAGGAAGTTGCCGTCCTGCTTCCAAAGGCGGTAACCGCCGAATGCCAGGCCGGCAATGATAAGGAATAAGACAATTTTGCCCACGGGTGTCAAACGCATCACGAATCCTCCTTTGAATGTTGACGAGGGGTATGCACGGCGCCGCAGCGCACCGTCCATTGGTTGGAGAACGCCGGATCAACAAGGGCTTGTGCACGTAAGTGAGCACCGGCAGGGCGAGAATCGCTCCATCGTGAAGGTAGTCGCCCGCCGAATAAAGCGGAAATCCCCACCAGACAATGCTCCATCATGACAAGCATGAGGGTATCATACTTACTGGTATTTCATTTGTCAATTAATCTGTCGCCTGGAGGGGATGCAGGATGCAGGATTCAGGATGCAAGCTTGTATGCATAAGGCTGATCAGAGAGTTGGAAGTATGGTATGGAAGCGGTGTGTCGTGAGCTTCCATACCATGCTGTTGAACCTGGGCAAATTATGCTGATGGCATCGTAAAGCGATACGTCCCCGCGACTACAGTGAAGACGGAACTGCCTTCCTCGGCTCCGATGAACGTCACGCCTTCCGCGTTCATCGCCGGAAGTTTGCCTTCGGTGATTGCCTCCACGGCAGTGGTGGGGAGGTAGACGGTGGCCGTCGTGTTGGGCGGGACAGTGGCGTCCAGCGTGAATTGGCCATCGGCGAGTTGCCAGGCGACGGCGATCTGGCCGTAGACGGAGTGCAATGTCGCGCCGGCGCCGGTCACGCCCCCGCCGGGACGCGGGCGGATGATGCTGTGCTGGTAGCCGGTCTGCTGCGGGGCGAGGTCGAGGCCGGCGATGTTCTGGTACATCCAGTCGCCCACCGCGCCATAGGCGTAGTGGTTGAAGCTGTTCATCCCCGGGTCCTGGAAGCCGGCATCATGGCGCCAGCCGTCCCAGCGCTCCCACATGGTGGTGGCGCCGTGCTTGATCGGATATCCCCAGGAGGGGAAATCCTCGTTGAGCAGCAGTTTGTAGGCCAGGTCGAGATGGCCATTTTCCGCCAGCGCCGCGAGCAGGTACGGCGTGCCGAGGAAGCCGGTGGAGAGGTGGTCGGTGCGCTCGTGGATGCGCTGGGCGAGATAGCCGGCGGCGGCCGGGCGCAGTGCATCCGGCAGCAGGTCGAAATGCAGCGCCAGCACGTAAGCGGTCTGTGAATCGCCCACCAGGCGGCCATGCGGTGTAACATACTCCGCGATGAAGGCGGCCTTCAGGCGGGCAAAGAGATCATGATAAGCCGCGGCATCCGCCTCCTTCCCCAGCGCTGTGGCGATCTCTGCCATCAGCCGGGCGTCGTAGGCGTAGAACGCATGCCCGATCAGGTCCGCTGGGGTGGGGTCGTTGTGGTTCAGCCAGTCGCCGAAGCAGTGGCGCGTGCGCTGGTTGACGGCACCGAGGTAGTCGAGGTAGCGGACCATCGCCGGGTAATAGGTATCAAGCAGGCGCGTGTCGCCGTAGCAGCGGTACACCGTCCACGGACAGATGATGGCGGCATCCGCCCAGCCGGCCCCGCCGTCGCCTTCCTTCTTCCCCAGCACATCGGGGGCGACCATGGGGAAGGCGCCGGATAGCGATTGCGCGTCGCACAGGTCGGCCATCCACTTGGTGAAGAAGCCAGCGACGTGCATGTTAAAGGCGGCGGTGTGGATGAACACCTGCGCGTCACCTGTCCAGCCCAGGCGCTCGTCGCGCTGCGGGCAGTCGGTGGGCACTTCGAGGAAGTTGCTGCGCTGGCCCCATTCGATATTGTGCTGCAACTGGTTAAGCATCGGGTGTGAGCAGGTGAAGCTTCCCGTGGACGGCGTGTCGGAGTGCAGCACGATGCCGGTGATGGTGTCCAATGATGGCTCCCCGGGGAAGCCGCTCACCTCCACGTAGCGGAAGCCGTGGAAGGTGAAACGCGGCTCATACTGCGCCGCTCCTCCCGCGCTGATGAACTGATCGGTGCACTTCGCGCTGCGCAGGTTGGTGGTGTAGAGCGTGCCGTCGGGGTTGAGCACCTCCGCGAAGCGCAGGGTGATCGCCGTGCCGGCAGGCGTCGTCGCCGGCAGGTTCAGCCGCGCCCAGCCCGTCATATTCTGCCCCAGGTCGAAGATGAACGCGCCGGGGACGGGCTGGCTGATGCCTAGCGGGGCGATTTCGCGGATTTTTCGCACGCGAGGCGAGGCGGAGGCGTTCAGCGTGGCCTCGGTCGGCGCGTGGATACGTGCGGGGAGCCAGGCGGCGTCATCGAACCCCGCTTCGCTCCAGCCAGCCAACTCCTGCCGGGCATCATACGTTTCGCCGTGGTAGATATCGGCGGAGAGCAGCGGGCCGGTGGCCGTCTTCCAGCCGTCATCACTGGCGAGCGTTTCCACGCGGCCATCCGTGTAGGTGATCTCCAGTTGCGCGAGCAGGCGCGTGGGACAGCCGAAGACATTGCGGTTATTTTCCCAGAGCAAGTAGCCGCTGAACCAGCCATCGGCAAGGATGACGCCCAGCGCGTTGTCGCCGGTGTGCAGCAGGTCGGTCACGTCGTAGCTCTGGTACTGCACGCGCTGCTGGTAGTCGGTCCAGCCGGGAGTGAAATAGTCCTCGCCGACGCGCCGACCATTGAGCCATACTTCATACAGCCCCAGTGCTGAAACATACAGGCGCGCGCTGACAATGTCCTCGCCGGCGGAAAAGCCTGTGCGCAGGAAAGGGCAAGGGGTGCTGCTATTCGGATCAACCTCCCACCCGGCGCCGATCCACGCCGCGCGCCAGTCCTCCGGCTGCAACAGCCCCATCTCCCACCACGCCGTCTCGCTCCACGCGCCGGGCACGCCGTCTTTATCCCACACACGTACCTTCCAGTAGCAGCGCTGCCGCGAGGCCAGCGGCACACCCGCGTAAACGATATGCACGGACTGATCAGTCTCGACCTTGCCGGTATCCCACAGATCCCCGCTATCGGCCTCCAGCAACGCCGCCTCCGAGGCGACCAGTAGGTGATATGCCGTCTGGCACTGCCCGCGCTGTGGGGAGGACAATTGCCAGCTCAACCGCGGCGCGGGGACGTCGATGCTCAGCGGGTTGGCGGCGTATTCGCAGGTTAATGCAGAGAGCGTGATCTCTGATATATGGCTGTGTATAGACATGTGGTGCTCTACTTCCCTTTATTGGACGTTGCCGCTTTGCGCAGCAGGGCAATGGCTGCCTGCTCACCCCGCTCCTGCGCAAGTTGCAGGGGCGTTTTCCCTTCGTTATTCTTCAGCGTGGCATTGGCGCCTTTCGCGAGCAGCAGTTCGACATTGTGGGCCAGGCCACCTTGTGCGGCGAGATGCAGCGGGGTGTTGCCGTTTTGATCGATGGCATTGACGTTGGCACCTTTGGCGAGGAGCGCTTTGATCACTGTCATCTCCGGGCCATCATCACCCAGTTGCATCCGCACAGCGCTATGCAACGGCGTGGTGCCATCGTCAGTGACCGCTGTGGCGCTGGCGCCGTGTGCGAGCAGGAAGGCGACAATCTCCGCATTCCCCTGTGCGGCGGCTTGATGCAAGGCGGTTTCGCCACGCTCAGTTTTGCCATTAAGCGGACAACCTTTCTCGGAGAGCAATTTGACGATCGCAACCTTGCTGTCGGCAGCAGCGAAAACGGCGTTTTCGCCCTTTTTACTCTTCGCCGTGGCATTCGCGCCATGCTCCAGCAACAGGGTGACCACCTCCGCATTCCCCTTGGCCGCGCCCAGTAAGGGGGTGTTGCCATCCACATTGGCGGCGTTCACATTAGCACCTTTTTCAAGGAGCAGATTGACGATAATCGCCGTGGGGTCGCTGCCTTGCTTTTTCAACATCGCTTCGATCTTCGGGCGTTCTGCTTCCGGCACCTTGTCCAGCAGTTGACTACCGAGTTGATCTACCATGGAGCCCATCATCGAGCCGAATGCCTGCCCCATCGCAAACATCATCGAACCGATCATGTCCTGTTCGCCTTGCGCGGTGACTCCCAGGGCGAAGTGCAGCGGCGTGTTGCGGTAGTCATCCGTCGCATTGACGTTGCCGCCTTTCTCCAGCGCCCATTGCACCATTCGGGGATCTCCGCTGGCAGCGGCGAAGTGCAGAAACGTGTGGTTGGCCTTGTCTTTGACCGAGGCATCGGCACCGGCGTCGAGCAGCATGCGCACAGCCTCCACCTGCTTGTTGACGGCCGCCGCCAGCAACGGGGTGATCCCGCGGATATCCATCCCCTGGATATCTGCCCCTTTCGTGATGAGCAGCTTGACGACACCGGGCACTTCGTTGGATTGCTCCTCCTGCAACTGCGCCTCGGCTTCTTTTCGCTCTGCCTCGGGCAACTGCGCGGCCAGGTAGCGGAGCAGGTTGATGAAATTATCTCCCGCGCCGCTATCGATCATAGTGGTAATCTCGCTTCCCGTATGCTCCCCCAGCACGAAATGCAGCGCAGACTGATTGGCATCGTTCAGCGTACGTGGGTTGCCACCATTGTCCAGCGCCAATTGCACCGGTGCCAGCTTCTGACTGGCGGCCGCATAATGCAGCAGCGTGTTGCCGTTGTGATCCACAGCATTGGCATCGGCGCCTTTGGTGAGCAGCAGCTTCATGATCTCAACTTTGCCATCTTGTGCGGCCGCCAGCAGCGGCGTTTCGCCGTCATAATTATGTGCGTTGACCGGTGCGCCTTTCTCGAGCAGCAGCTTCACCAACGCCGCGTTTTCCTTTTTTGCGGCCTCCAGCAGCGGGGTCGCACCTTCATTGTTTTTACGGGTGAGCAACGCAGGATTTGCTTTGAGTAACGCCGTTACCTTCGCCGCATCACCCAGCTCAATCGCCTTGGAGATGCGATCCTCATTCGCATGTGCTGTTCCCAGTAGCGCCAACACTCCGTATACCAGCAGCACCAATCGCCAGAATTTCATCTCATCCACCTTCCTTGTTTATATTCGCTTCCTTCCCGGGAGAGGGGAGGATTGGCACAATATTATACCGGTTACTCGCCGGAGATCAAAGCTTCGGTACTATCTTGAGCAGCGAAATTCTTGATGCTGGTGAACCTGGTGCGGGCGGATATCCGTAGTAAGGGGCGGGGGGCGACTTGCCGTGCGCGCTGGGGCGTTCTTCTAACCAAACAGCAGACCGTGTTATGCGCTGATCTATAACGGCATTTCTTTTGCCAGACGAGTTTGGATAGCCTCGATTGCCGATTGCGCTATTTCCATTGCCTCATCTGTCTCAGCTTGCGTCGGTAATTCATTTTCACCGGGATAACGAAACTTCCAGGCATATTCTGATAGTGGAGCCGCTGCGTCGACTAAAACTTGTAGCGTTTGATCAATTGCCTGACACTGCCGTCCAAGCTCTTCGAGGCTATGGGTCTTTCGGAAGGGAACTTCATGCCATGTTAAAAACGCTTTCATCGCTTTTTCGATAGCTTGTTGGCAATGAAAGACAGCGTCATCGCGAAACGGTTCTTCCGCCGTCAGCGCATGGCGAGCTTTCGCAATATCGCCACGGGCCTTTGCCAGCCAGGCTAAGGTGTCCTCTTTTTTTACATCGTCAAGCGGCATAGAGGAGCGCTCCTTCTTCAATGACCGTTGCCGGGAGCGATGATTTGAGTTGTTCCCGTTGTTGAAAGGGCGCATGGCGCCAGATCAGCACATCAGTCGCGACTCCTGTGCCTCGTAACACCTCATACGCCAGGTGGCTACTGCGCAGGCTTTCAGGCGCATCGTCGGGAATGACCACGAGAATGTCATAGTCGCTATCCGGTCCTGCTTCACCGCGCGCGCGGGAACCGAAAAGAAAGATGCGTTCCGGATGGTAAGCTTCTACCAGGCGACGCACAATCTCTTGTAACACCGGGTCGTCGTGTCGGCAGTTATCCGAAAGTTGTTGTGTTGAGTTTTCCTTCTCCATGATGCCAGTTCCCATTGGATGTCTCCCGTCAGTATAGCATATTTACCCGGTTTTCATCCGCTTCATCTTTGACGTCTTCCCAGGACTTTCGTGCCTTCCAGGTGAAAAATGGTAACTCTACCCCGGTTACTCGCCGGATATCAAAGCTCGCATTCCCCTCCACCAAACACCTCCACCGCCGGCTGCGGATCCAACCCACTAATCTCCACCCGTTCCCCTTCCAACCGCGCGGTGAACTGCTTCTCGCCGTCGTCGTACTCCAGCACGCTGTCCGCGCCGGTGTAGACTTCCAGGCAGGTAATGGGGCCGATGGCGTTGCGTGTGGAGTCCTTCTCCTCGCCGTAGGGGAGGATGCTGCCGGCTTTGACATAGATGGGCATGGTCTCGAGGTCGACCTCGCGCGTGATCCATTCGCCGGTGGAGTGGATGGCTGCTTTTGTCCAGTAGTCGATCCAGGTACCGCGCGGCAGGTAGAGGGTGCGGGTGGTGGTTTCCTGCAGCGGGGCCAGCACCGGCGCGATGAGGAACGCATCGCCGAAGAGATACTGGTCGTCGATGTGCCACACGTTGCGGTCAGCAGGGTAGTCGAAGAGGAGCGCGCGCACGAGGGGTTTCGCGGTGACAGTGGCCTTGCGCGCCTGGTCGTAGATATACGGCAGCAGGCGGTAGCGCAGGCGGGCGTAGTCGGTGAAGATGCGGTTGGCCTCCTCGCCGAACGACCACGGTTCGCGGCTGTTGTCCAGCCCGCACCCATGGCAGCGCGAGTGGCTGGAGAAGAGGCCGTATTGTGCCCAGCGGATGTAGAGCTCCGGCGTGGGTCGCCCGATGAATCCGCCGATGTCGTGCGAGAAGAAGGGGAAGCCGGAGAGGCCGATGCTCAACGCCGCGCGCAGCGTGCCGGTGAGCCCGCTCCAGTTGCACTGGCTATCGCCCCCCCAGTGAATGGGGTAGCGCTGGCTGCCCGCGGTGCCGCTGCGCGCCCAGACGATATGCTCGCCGGTCACCTCATGGATGGCCTGCGCCACCGCCGCGTTGTAGACCAGTGAGTAGAGGTTATGGAAGCGGCGGCCGTCGATGTTCTGGTAGATTGCGTCCTCCGGGATGCCTTCGCCGAAGTCGGTCTTGATCGCCGCCGCGCCTTTCGCGATGAGCGCCTTGATCTGCCCGGTGAACCACGCCGACGCCTCCGGGTTGGAGAAGTCGATCACCGCATCATCGGTCCAACTGCCTACCGTGCCTTCCGGCAGCCGCCAGGGTGTGCCGTCCGCCGAGTGGGCGAAGTAGCCTTTCTCCGCACCTTCCACATAGTTCGCATTGTTCGCGCGCGGCGGCACGAAGTTGTACAGCCAGAGGCTGATGCGGAAGTCCTGTTCCTTCAACGCACGGAAGTGCCGTTCCGGTTCGGCGAAGCGCTCCTCATTGAAACGCAGGTCGCAGTTGAAGTCCTCGTTGAACCAGTAGGTGTCCAGATGCAGCACATCCGCCGGGATGCCGCGCGCGCGGACGCCATCGGCCACCTCATGCACCACGTCCCAGGAGGCATAGCTGTTGCGGCTCATCCATAGCCCGAAGCTCCAGATGGGCGGGGTGGGGGCGAAGCCGGTGAGCGTGCAGTAGCCGCGCACGACCTCCGCGGGCGTGGGGCCGTAGATGATGAAATAGTCCATCACCCCATCCTCCACCGCGAACCCGAGCGTCTCCGCGTCGCGCGTGCCGATCTCCCACTGCGTGCGGCAGGTGGAGTTGACGAAGAGCCCGTAGCCGCGGGTGGAGAGCAGGAAGGGGACGTTGATGTAGGTGCGGGTGTTGCTGGTGCCGATAGCGTCCTTGTTCCAGAAATCCACCGCCTTGCCGCGCCGTGTTACGTGGTCGAAGCGCTCACCCAGCCCGAAGATCTCCTCCTGCGGCGCCAGCGCGAAGGACTCGAAAGCGGCGGTGCGTCCGGCATGGTTCGCCACCGCGGTATCGAAGATGTCCGCGGTGAACAGCTCGTTGCGCCGCTGCTCCCAGAAGAGTTTTTCGCCAGCAAAGGCTTGTAGGTGGAACGGCTCACGCTGAATGCGCACGCTCACCACAGAGCTGGACACCGTGTACGCTTCTGCCGTCTCTTCGATCTGCAGCGGCACATCCCGCGGCTCCCCGACCAGCATGCGCGCCTCCCGCGGCGGGAAGGCCGGCTCCTCCTGCGGCAGCGGCTCCGTGGAGAAGCGCACGCGAGAGATGGCCGGCGACCAGAAGACGATCTCCCCATACAGCACGCCGGTCTCTGCGGTATCGGCGAGCTCGTGCAACGCCGTCTCATGCGTATGCACCGTGCGATTCAACGACCCCCGCGTCTCGCACACCAGCTTCACCGTGTTCCCCGCCACCTCCACCGCCGTCACCTTCGCAGCGCGCATAAAGAGCACGCCTTCGCCGTCCATGAAGGCGAGCGGGCCAGGGAGAGAGGTTTGTACGGCAGACGGGCAGCCCGTGCCATCAACCATTTGCGGGTACGCGGTGCTATCGACTTCCGGCATGTGAATCACCTCGTGAAGAAGATTCTGTTCAATCTGACATATTAGTATACAGGGAGGTGATGTTCTTGGTAAGCCACGCAGTTGAAGGAAGAATGGCAACTGGTTTTCGGTCGTCCTTACTAGGACTTGAGCTTCCTTATAACCGCAAACCCGCCAATGAATTGGCGGGCTATTATCGGTCGTCCCTGCCGGGACTTGCTATACCTGGTTGCTGTTTAATCGTTCAAAGGCATGGGAATCGGTGTAGCACCATTTTTCCCTTCACCTTCTGCTCACTCTTCCAACCGCAACACGCTCATAAACGCCTCCTGCGGCACTTCCACTGAACCGATGGACTTCATGCGTTTTTTGCCGGCTTTTTGTTTTTCCAGCAGTTTGCGTTTACGGGTGATGTCGCCGCCGTAGCATTTGGCGATCACGTCTTTGCGCAGCGGGCGGACGGATTCGGCGGCGATGATTTTGCCGCCGATGGCGGCCTGGATGCGGATTTCGATCTGCTGGCGCGGCAACACTTCCTTGAGCTTTTTCGCCATGGCGGAGCCGCGGCGGTAGGAGCGCTCGCGCGGGGTGATGAAAGAAAGCGCGTCGACGACCTCGCCGTTGACCATCATATTCACCTTCACCAGCTCGCCTTCGCGATAGCCGATGAATTCATAGTCGAAGGAGGCGTAGCCGCGCGTGCGCGATTTGAGCTGGTCGAAGAAATCGAGCAAGATCTCGCCCAACGGCATCTCATAATTGATGATGACGCGGTTTTTACCGGCATATTCCATCGATTGGTAGATTCCCCGCCGTTCCTGCGCCAGCTCCATGCATGGGCCGATGAACTCGCTGGGCGCGATGATCGTCGCGCCGACATACGGCTCTTCAATACGCTCCATGTGGTGCGGCGGCGGCATATCCGCCGGATTTTCCACCATCAGCACTTCGCCGGCGGTGGTGATCACGCGGTAAACCACGCTGGGCGAGGTGGCCACCAGGTCGAGATTGTATTCGCGCTCCAGCCGCTCCTGCACGATCTCCATGTGCAGCAGGCCCAGGAAGCCGGCGCGGAAGCCGAAGCCGAGGGCGGAGGAGGTCTCCGGCTCGTAGGTGAGCGCGGCGTCGTTCAACTGCAGCTTCTCCAGCGCGTCGCGCAACAGCGCGTAGTCGCTACTGTCGGTGGGATAGAGGCCGCAGAAGACCATCGGCTTCGCCTCGCGGAATCCGGGGAGCGCCTTCAAGGCGGGATTCGCCGCCAGCGTGATGGTGTCGCCGACCGGCGCGTCGCCCAGGCTCTTGATCCCCGCCGCCACATAGCCGACTTCGCCGGCCACCAGCTCGCTGGAGGGGTTCATGCCCAGCGTGAAGCGCCCCACCTCCTGCACCTCGAAGGTCTTGCCGGTGGACATCATCTGGATGCGTGCGCCTGCGCGCAGTTGGCCGTTGCGCACGCGCACGTAGGCGATGATGCCGCGGTAGGGGTCGAAGTGGGAGTCGAAGATCATCGCCTGCAGTGGTGCCTCGCGGTCGCCTTTCGGCGCGGGAATCTGGTGGACGATGGCCTCGAGGATCTCCTCGGTGCCGATGCCTTCTTTCGCCGAGCCCAGGATGGCCTCTTCGCCGGGGATGGCCAGCGTGTCTTCAATCTCGCCGCGCACCCGCTCCGGATCGGCGCTGGGCAGGTCGATCTTATTGATCACCGGCACCAGCGTGAGGTGCTGTTCGTTGGCGAGAATACAATTCGCCACCGTCTGCGCCTCTACGCCTTGCACCGCATCCACCACCAGGATCGCCCCTTCGCAAGCGGCCAAACTGCGCGACACTTCATAGTGAAAGTCCACATGGCCCGGCGTGTCGATGAGGTTCAGCTCGTAGTCGTTGCCATCTTTCGCATGGTAGGTGAGCGCCACGGCGCTGGCTTTAATGGTGATGCCGCGTTCCCGCTCCAGTTCCATGGAGTCCAGGATCTGTTCGGTCTTCAGGCGCTCGGTCATCACCCCGGTGTATTCCAGCAGGCGGTCCGCCAGCGTGGATTTCCCGTGATCGATGTGCGCAATAATGCAAAAATTTCGGATCAGAGATTGTTCGATCATAATATGTGGTCTTTTATCGCCTCTCGCGAAGCGTCTCCCGACTCTTCACGCGCGCTCATTATAGTCGGCACATCCTCCCGATGTCCAGCAGTCGGGCTTCCGAAGCGGGGAGATCGGTTATATTTCACCACGAAGGCACGAAGAACACGAAAAGATTAGTGATATTGTGTTGCGGCGGCTTATGCGAAATTGTCCGACTACTTACTCGCAGACAGGTCTGACGCGTCTGACGCATCCGACCAATAAGCGAAGCGTAAAACAACCTCTTCGTGTCCTTGGTGTCTCTGTGGTGAATTAATAATCGACCGGTTGACAGGCGAATAATTCTATGGCACACTGGTTAAACGTTAAACCAGGCCGAACAGCACCTGTTGTCCGGCGGATGAGGTAGTCGAATGGGTTTTCTCCCGATGGCGGAATTACTGGCGGATGCGCGGCGGCGCCAGTATGCCGTGCCCTCTTTTTGCGCGTGGAATGCGGAAACGATTGAAACCGTGCTGCGCATTGCCGCGCGCATGCACGCACCGGTGATTGTGATGACCGGCGCCGTCGAATTCGCTCTGCTGCGGCCGCGGCTGATTGGTGAGATCGCGCGCCTGCTGATCGAGGAGTATCCGGTCCCCGCGGCGCTCCACCTTGACCACGGCGATTCGCTTGAGCTGGTGGATGCCTGCCTGGCGGCGCGCTTCACCTCGGTGATGCTTGACTATTCGGCGAAACCGTTTGCCGAGAACGTTGCGGCGTTGCAGCAGGTGGTGGCGCGCGCGCACCCGCACGGTGTCACCGTCGAAGCGGAAATCGGGCATGTGGGCCGCGTCGATAATATCTCCATCGAGAGCGCGCGTCCCTCCACACTGACGGAGCCGGCCGATGCCGCGGCTTTCGTAGAGGCGACACATGTCGATGCGCTGGCGATCTCCATCGGCAACGCGCACGGGCAATATACGCAACTGCCGCAATTCGATTTTCCACGCCTGGCCGCCATCCAGGAGGCGACGAGCATTCCGCTGGTGTTGCACGGTGGCTCCGGCACTCCGGATGACGAATTGCGCCAGGCCATCGCGCTGGGCATCACCAAGGTCAACGTGGCCACCGACCTCACCCGTGCCGTGCGCGAGTCGCTGCTGCGGCAGTGGCGAGAGGGGCGGAACCTCTGGACGCCCGTTGCCCAGGAGGAGGCCGCCCGCGCCATGGAGCCGGCCATCGAGCGCTGGATCGCGCGGACGGGCGCTGAAGGGAAAGCGTAACCTATACCTATTCCGGCTGCCGTTCTCCCTCACCCCCAACCCCCTCTCCCAGGGGGAGAGGGGGCGGACACAGCCTATATGATGAAGACATGGTTAAATTTTGATTCCGTTACTCCCCTCTACCCCTGGGAGAGGGGCTGGGGGGTGAGGGAGAACGAGAGCCGGGAGTACTCAGATGCAATATACCGATCCATTAGTCGCTGAGCTCGAAGAAGCGCTGGCGACGTTTCCGATGTTTGATGCGCATACCCACCTGACGGTGGACAAGCTGAATGCGCGCGGGCTGCACGATATCATGCTCTACCACATGGTCGTCAGCGACCTCTATGCAGCGGGATGCCCCAGCGGGGCGCGCTTGACGGAATTCCCCGGCTGGCCGGACACGGCGGAAGCCCATCACCGCATTCGCGAAGCGCTGCCGTACCTGCATCTCATCGAGAATACGAGCTGCTATTGGGGCCTGCGTATTATTCTACATGACCTGTACGGATGGGACGAGCCGATCACCGCAGAGAACTGGGAGCGGCTGGATAGGATGATCCGCGAGCGGGCGGATGACCGCGCGGTGACACAGGATTTGATCCGCAAAATGCATATCCAGCGCTTTGTCACCGAGTATGCGCGCCGCAGTCAACGGGGCGATGACGATCTCTTCCAGTACTCGATGGAGTGGGCGTTCTTCACCCGCACGCAGCGCGGGGAGTATGATACGGCGCTGTACGAGCTTGAGCGCTGCTGGGGCCAGCCGCCGGGCAGCCCCATCCCGCATGCGGCCAAGAACAAACCCACGCCGGCACGCGTCATCCGCACGCTGGAAGATGTGCAGCAGGCGCTCCGCCACTTCGTCGATCAACTCGTACAGACGGGCGTCATCTCCAACGCCACGCATGTCTCGACTGACGTCGATTTCCGACCGGTGACGGATGCGCAGATGGCGGCGGCGCTGGCACGCCGCGAGGTCGCCGGGCCGGAGGAGCGTGATATCTACGTTGCGTATATCCACGATGCCTTCCTGACCCTGCTGGAGACCGAGGCGCCGCAGGTAGCCTTCCAGTTCAGCTATGCCGCCGAGCCGCTGCCGCACGAGACGGCCAGCATCCTCCCGCAGCGCTCCATCGACGACCTGGCGGCGATGATCGTCCGCCATCCGAAAGTGAAATTCGTCTGCATGGAAGCGAGCCGGCACGGCAACCAATCCCTCTGCACGCTGGGGCGCGAGCTGCCGAACTTCTCGCTCATCGGCTATTGGTGGCACAATTTCTTCCCCGGCGCCATGCGCCAGGTGATGGAGGAGCGCCTCGACATGCTCCCGATGAACAAGCAAGTCGGCTTCTTCTCGGATGCCTACACCATCGAGTGGACCTACGCGAAAGTGCGGCTCGTCCACCGCCAACTGGCGCAGGTACTGGCGCAGAAGATTCGCCAGGGACAATATGATAAGGATACCGCGCTGCGGGTGGCGCGCCATATCCTGTATCACCCGGCGCAGGACATCCTGGGCATGACCCCGGCCACGGTGTCGGCATGAAGCGCATCACCTGCACCGGCATCGTGGTCGTCGACGCACTGAGCGGCCCGCTGGAGCGGTATCCCGTTCCGGGGGCAGTCGCGCAGGTGGTGACGGAGCAGATTCGCTTTTCCCCGGGCGGCGGTGCGTGCAACAGCTCGACCGCGCTGGCGCGGATGGGCCTGCCGGTGCGTATCTTCGCCAAAGTCGGCGATGATGCCAACGGGCGGTTTGTGCAGCAAGAGCTAACGGCCTGCGGGGTGGATACCCGCCACCTGCGCCTGGTAGATGGCGAACAGACGCCATTCACCTTTGTCGGCATCCACCCGGATGGCGAGCGCACGTTCATCCATACGCCGGGCACCAATCTCACCTTCAGCCTCGCGGACCTCGACCTGGAGGCGCTGCTGGACACCGAGATCCTCTTCTACCAGGATTGCTGGGTGCTGCCGCAACTGGATGGCGCGCCGGCGGCACAACTGCTGGCGCTGGCCCAGCAGCGCGGGATCATCACCGCGCTGGATGCGACCTGGGGGCTCGGCCCGCGGCGGGATGTGCTGGAGCTGATGGCGCCGTATTGCGATTATCTGCTGGTCAGCCTCGCGGAATTCCAGGCCATCTATCCGGGGATGTCACCCGCAGCCATCGCCGGGCACCTGCGGGCACTGGGCGTGAAGACGGTGGTGCTGAAGATGGGCAAGGATGGCGCGTTCGTCTCGTCGGCGTCCGGCGATGAGCAGGTGCCGGGCTACCCGGCAACGGTGGTGGACACCACGGGGGCGGGCGATAGCTGGGATGCCGGATTCCTCGCCGCCCTCGCCCAGGGCGAATCGCTGCACCGGGCGGTGTGCATCGGGCATGCCTGTGCGGCGTTCGGCATCGAGGCGGTGGGCGGGGCGACGGGAGTGCCGGATTACGCCACCGTGCTCGCACGTGCAATCTGAATGTGGGGTAACACATCATGACAATACTGCGACAACTCGGAGATGCCATCCTGGAGGAAGCGGCTAGTGCACAGCAGGACACCCGCGCCTATGTGCCGCTGACGGTTGACACGGTACCCGCATACCTGACGGCGCTGCCCGCGGTGATGGAGATCCTCGGCGGGAGCACGCATCTGGACTGCGTCGAGATCGGCGACGGCAACCTCAACCTCGTGTTCATCGTCCGGGCGCAGGATGATCCGGCGAAGAGCGTGATCATCAAGCAGGCCTTGCCATATCTGCGCTGTGCCGGCGATGGCTGGCCGCTTAGCCGCGAGCGGATGGAATACGAGCACATGGCACTCGCGCTGGAAGCGGAGATCGTTCCGGAACTCGTGCCGGCGGTGTACCATTACGACCGTGCGATGTCACTCATCGTGATGGAGAACCTGGACCGGCATGTCATCATGCGCAAGGGGCTGGTCGAAGGCATCACCTATCCCCGCTTCCCCGGGCACATGGGGCATTTCCTGGCGCACACGCTCTTCCACACCTCGGACCTCTATCTTGCCTCCGCACGCAAGAAGCGCCTGGTCGGGCTCTTTTCCCGCAATGTCGAACTGTGTAAAATCACCGAAGATTTCGTCTTCACCAATCCCTACATGGAGTCGGCGGAGAATCGGTGGAATCCGGAGATCGATGATGTGGTGCAGCGTATCCGCGCCCACACCCGGCTGAAGTGTGAGATCGCTGCGTTGAAAGACGGATTTCTTACGCGCACGCAAAGCCTGGTGCATGGCGATCTGCACACCGGGTCGGTGATGTTGAACCAGGAGGATACCCGGATCATCGACCCCGAGTTTGCCTTCTTCGGGCCGATGGGCTTCGACATCGGCGCCGTACTCGGCAACCTTGCGTTGGCGTACTGTGCACATGAAGTACACTCGACCACCGACGACGCCCGCGCCGCCTACCAGGGGTGGCTGCTGGAGACGATTCGCGAGACCTGGGACACCTTTGCCGGTGAATTCCTCCGGTTGTGGCGTGAGAAGAACGAGGGGGAGGCCACGCGCCCGGCGTTTTTCGCGCAATGCGGCGGTGAAGACGGGCTTGATATCTACCGGCGGCAATACCTGACCGGCGTGCTGCGGGATACCCTCGGCTATGCCGGGTGCAAAATGATGCGCCGGCAGCTCGGTATCGCGCATGTCTACGATATCGACTGCATCGCCGACCCGAAGCGTCGCGCCGTCGCAGAACGGCTGGCCCTCGCCATCGGCGCACGATTCGTGCTGGAGCGGCAGTATGTCCAGAGTATCGACGAGATGCTGGCGATCATCAAGACGACCAAAGAACTATAATTTTCCCTCACCCCCAGCCCCTGAAGTTTAGCCATTTGGGTGGTGAGGAAAAAAATCGTTTTAGTTAAGTTGATTTAGGTTTGGTCGGTGGTGTCCTGGGGTATGGCTTGGTTGAACAACAATCCCA
>Ga0272448_1001578_pt1 | contig 30275 bp, 29 predicted proteins | sample YNPCB0191_FD_202220 | JGI IMG/M metagenome (GOLD analysis project Ga0272448, IMG submission 202220) | Hot spring sediment microbial communities from Yellowstone National Park, WY, United States - YNP-CB-019-1 | ecosystem: Environmental > Aquatic > Thermal springs > Hot (42-90C) > Sediment...
TACCACGGATACCCTTATTAAACAATCCCTTGCCTTAATTAAACAATGCCTTTATCCGTGTAAATCCGTGTGGCTTTTTAATCCGTTTAATCCGTGTTCTTTTTTAATCCGTGTTAATCCGTGATTATATCTTTTCTCTTTTATCTTTTGCCTGTTTTAAAATCCTGCTTATAAGTTTCTCGTCTTTAATTTTAATAGCGGATTTTAATAACCCTAGACTTTTTTCAAAACCATCTATTGCCTTTATGATATTCCCGCGATTGCTTAAAAATATCTCCTGCCAAATCTGAATATCTGAATATGCTATGCGCGTGGTATCCTTAAGGCTATTGGGTGCAAATTTTAGATATCTCTCTGGCACAGCGCCCATAAGGGAATAGGCGACTATATGTGGCATATGGCTGACAAAAGACAGTATAACATCGTGCTCATTGGGTGATAGAAAAATTACCTTAGCGCCAACTGCACCCCAGAGTTGTCTTATCTTCTTTAAGGCCTTCTCGTTGGTCTTGGGCGTAGGGGTTAATATGCATAATGAATTTTTAAAGATGCGGCTATCGGCATTGGCAATGCCTCTTTTTTCTGAGCCGGCTAAAGGATGGGCCCCAACAAATCCTGGAATAATTCCTTCTAATTCCCTCACAATCTCTTCTTTAGCACTGCCTACATCGCTTACAATACAGTCGTCTTTAACTATCTTTGCGATAATCCTGCCCAACCTTATTATCGTATTTATAGGCGTGGCTAAAATCACTAAGTCGCTATCTTTGGTTATGCCTATGTCCTGAGAACCACTGTCTATAATAGATTTCTTCTGGGCAAGGAGTAAGGTCTCTTTATGTCTGCTAACGCCTATGACCTTAGCAGCCAATTTTTTCTTTTTTATACCTTCTGCCAATGACCCGCCTATCAGGCCAACGCCAACAATAGTTACCTTATTAAATAATCTCATATCCTTTTACCTTTTTATATCAGCCTTCCAACTGCCTGGGCTAACACCTTTAATTCCTTCATCAGGGATGCGAAGTTATCCGGTATTAATGACTGTGCGCCATCAGATAGCGCCTCTTCAGGATGGCTGTGCACTTCAATGATTAAACCATCAGCGCCACTGGCTATAGCAGCCCGCGAAAGAGACGGCACTAATCCCCATTTGCCAGCAGCATGGCTTGGGTCCACGATAATAGGTAGATGCGAAAGTTGTTTTACAGAAGGCACAGCGCTTATATCAAGGGTATTACGGGTATAATCCTCAAATGTCCTTATCCCGCGTTCGCATAGCATCACATTAAAATTACCGCCAGATAGTATATATTCCGCAGACATCAGCAATTCCTTAATAGTGGAAGACAAACCGCGTTTTAATAAAACAGGTTTTTTCGTATTTCCTACTTCCTTAAGGAGATTGAAATTCTGCATATTCCTGGCGCCAATCTGCAAAATATCCGCGTATCTTGCCACCAATTCAACATCCCGCGGGTCCATCACCTCTGTAATTGTAACTAAACCGGTTTCATCCGCAACATCCTTTAGGTACTTAAGCCCTTGTTCTCCCAAACCTTGAAAACTATAAGGCGATGTCCTTGGTTTAAAAGCCCCGCCGCGTAATACAGTGGCGCCGGATGCCTTAACTGCATTTGCTATATCAAGGAGGGTATCAAAATTCTCCACTGCGCAGGGACCAGCCATTACAACAACCTTCTTGCCGCCTATCTTTACACCTTTACCAACATCAACTACAGTATCCTCTTCTTTAAACTCACGGGATACAAGTTTGTAAGGGGCTAAAACAGGCATTACCTTTTCTACGCCTGGAAATACCTCTAATGGCGTAATGCGCAAGACATCCTCAGGACCGATAACCCCGATAATGGTGCGTTCAGTGCCTCTTGATATCATTGGTTTAAGCCCTAATTTTGTAACTTTTTCTGTAATATGTTTTATTTGTTCCTCAGTTGCATCATGCCTTAAAACGATAATCATATTAGCCCTCCATTAATCAAAAATTCAAAACTTTTGCCAACGCGTTAAACTCGCTAACTCGCCAACTCGCCAACTCGCTAACTTTATTAGTATTGCGTATTGTGTAATGTGTAATGAATAATGAGTAATTATCTGTGGATTATAATCACGGATTTAACGGATTTTAAGCGGATTACCACGGATTGTCTTATCTAAATCCGTTTAATCCGTGTATCTTTTAATCCGTGTTAATCCGTGATTAAACTCGCTAACTTTCCTTAGTTTTGCGTTTTGCCTTTTGCGTTATTTATGGTACCCCTGGATTATAATCACGGATTTAACGGATTTTTAAACGGATTACCACGGATACCCTTATTAAACAACCCCTTGCCTTAATAAACAATGCCTTTATCCGTGTAAATCCGTGTGGCTTTTCAATCCGTTTAATCCGTGTATCTTTTAATCCGTGTTAATCCGTGATTAAATCACTGTAATTATTCTTTATTTTGCGTTTATTTTAATACCTTCTTTAGGACATTAATGAATCTCTCATTCTCTTTTTTAGTGCCAATGGTGACACGGATAAAATTTTTCAAACCATACTGCTTCATATCCCTTACAATTACCCCGAATTTAAGCATCTCCTTAAAGACACCTATGCCATCCCTGCCTATATCTATTAAGATAAAATTTGCCACAGAAGGCACATATGCCAATCCCATTTTACTTAAGGCATCATAAAGGTAATTTTTCCCTTCCAGGGTTAATGCACGCGTCTTGCGCAAGAATTTCTTATCATCTAAGGCTGCCAAGGCTGCTATCTGGGCAAGGGTATTAACATTAAATGGCTGCCTTGCCCTTTCCATATAAGTTGTAAGTTCAGGATTACCTATGCAATAACCAATACGTAAACCCGCCAAGCCATATGCCTTTGAGAAGGTCTTTAGCACCAATACATTATGGTTTTTTGTATAATTTAAACCGCTTGGGAAATCATCAACATCAATAAATGCGTCGTAAGCCTCATCCAGAACCAGCAATACCTCTTCTGGCAGGCTCCGTAAAAAATCCTCTAATTCATATTTGGTAACATATGTGCCAGTAGGATTATTCGGGTTTGCTATAAAAATAACTTTCGTTTTCTTATCTATCCTGTTAGATATTGCCTCTAAATCGTATTTGAAGTATTTTAAAGGCGCCTTTATAACCTTGCGATTATTAACGCGGGAAATAATCTCATATTCCAAAAACGTTGTATCAGATGTAATGACATTTTCATCTTCTTCAACAAAGGTCTTAATGATAATATCAATTAGTTCGTCTGAACCATTGCCCAGGACTATCCCGGCAGGGTTTATATCTAATAACCTCGCTATTTTTTTCTTAAGATAGAAACCGCTGGAATCCGGATAACGGTTAATCCCCGATAGGCTCTTTTTAATAGCGTTTACGGCAACTGGAGAAGGGCCTAAAGGGTTTTCATTGGAAGCCAGTTTTATAACCTCGCGCAACCCTAACTGCCTTTTGGTCTCTTCAATGGGCTTGCCTGCAATATAAGGCATAACATTAGCGATATTCCTTCTAACCAAACTCATTTTCCTTTTATCCTTTTAAATAATTATTCTCCGAGTGGATAAGAACCTAAAATTTTTAAGAACTTGCATCTATTCTCAAGTTCAGAAAGTGCTTTTTTTAACCTCTGGTTATCCCTGTGCCCTTCAATATCCACAAAGAAGTAATAATCCCACGCCTTTTTCTTGGAGGGCCTGGATTCTATTTTTGTAAGATTGATTTTGTATTTTTTAAATGGCACAAGCATATCATGCAAAGCCCCTACGCGGTCCTTAATAGAAAAAATTATTGATGTTTTATCGTATCCCGTAGGAGGCACGTCTGTTTTTCCTATTACCAGAAAACGCGTAATGTTGTGCGGGGAATCCTCAATGTCCCGCGCAATTACCTTTAAATGATAAACCCCTGCTGCTAACATAGAGGCGATGCAGGCGCTATATTTTTCACTCGCTGCAATCTGGGCAGCACGGGTGGTGCTTGAAACCTCTATTTTCTCTATACCGCTAAGATTCTCCTGAAGCCAGACGCGGCATTGCCCGAAAACCTGGGGATTTGAATACACCCGTCTGATTTTATTTTTAGGATACCTTGATAGAAGATTATGAGACACATCTAGAATTACCTGGGCGCAAATTTTTAAATCTGAATCAATAAACATATCAAGGGTATGGGTTACCGCGCCTTCTATTGAATTCTCTATAGGCACTACACCGTAATCCGCATTTGACTTTTCTACCTCCAGAAAGACATCAGTAATACTGTCACAAGGAAGGTATTCTACCTGCGAGCCAAATCTCTTTAATGCCGCCAAGTGGGTAAATGTAGCCGGAGGACCTAAATATGCTATCTTTAAAGAAGCGCCTAATGCAAGACTCGAAGACATAATTTCCCTGTATATTGCCTCCAATGCCTTAGTGTTAAGCGGGCCTTTATTTAAAATGGCTATCTTTCTTAACACATCACGCTCCCTGTCAGGCGAATAAATGCTTTTACCTATCCTGCGTTTAACCTCGCCAATCCTTAAGGATACCTCGGCGCGCCTATTTAATAGTTGTATTATTTTCCTATCTATAAAGTCAATTTGTCTGCGCAGATTCTCTAACCTCATTTCCCTGCTCCTTTTGGTTTGTTGAAACATCTGTTTCGGGTTTTATATTTTCTCCAGTAGTTGACGGATTAGCAAAGTTTTCAATCTTTGGCAATTCCTCCAAAGACTTCAGCCCGAAATACTCAAGGAATTGCCTGGTTGTAGAGAACACATATGGCCTGCCAGGAGACTTTCTCCTTCCGGAAATCCGGATAAGCCCCTTGCTTAAAAGGTTGGCTATAATACCATCTATATTGACATTGCGCAAGGATTCTATCTCAAATTTAGTCACAGGCTGCTTATAGGCAACAATAGCCAATGTCTCCAGGGCAGGTTTGGATAATTTCTCCACGCGGCGTTGTTTGTAGAGTTTCTTTAAGAATGGGGCGAACTCCTGTGCGGTTACCATCTGAAATCCACCGGCAATCTCAATTATGCGAAAGCCGCGGTTTGTATTTTCAAATTCCTGTTTTAATTCTTCAATAACAGCGCGAACCTCTGTAGCCTCTAAATTATCCAGGGCGCTTCTTATCTGCTCAATAGTAATAGGCCTTTCGCTTGAAAAAATCAACGCCTCTATTACAGACTTAATATTGTTATTTGCCATTCTTTATTTTAGTTTTCTCTGTTTATAAACCTCGTTTAACAACTCTTCTGTGGTTTGAATATTAGGCGCCCTCTCAAGCGCCTTCTTTATCATTGCGACTGCCTCGGATTTTTTATATTCAAGTTGCATAAGCACTGCCAAGGCGTCTTCCTCAATATCTTTGGCTTCTTGTATTTTCTCGCTAAGCGCCTTATCTTTAAGGAGTCCAAATTTTCCAACCTTATTCTGGAGTTTTGCCACTATCTCCCTTGCCCTTTGCTGACCTATTCCCGGCAAAGACCTTAAAAATTCCATATCAGATTCGTCAATGGCTTTAGCAATCAAGGAGATTGGTTTGTTCAGGGCCCTCAATGCTGCGCGCGGACCAATCCCAGATACTGTGATAAAAATCTCAAAGAATTCTTTTTCTATCTCATTTAAAAAACCTATTAAAACAGGTGTATTCCTTGCAGGCTCAACCTGAACATAATGATAGGTTATAAGTCTTAGCATCCCATTATCCAGGATATGTTCATCAAGACGCTGCATTACCATCGCCGGGATAAAGACCTCGTAGCAAACCCCGCCTACATCAAGGAGCAAGGAATTTTCTTTTTTTTCTATTAATTTACCGCAAATCTGCGCAATCATAGTTTTATCCTAATACTGGTTTTCGCATAGCGTTTATCCTCATAATATAACTGTGGGCTATGGCTAATGCCAAGGCATCGCTAACATCTGTGTACTTAGGTAGCGTATTTAAATTCAATATGTTAGAAATCATTCTCTGCACCTGATACTTTGGTGCTAAACCGCATCCAACAATCGCCTTTTTAACCCGCGTTGCCGAATATTCAATCATAGGGATATTCTCTATGGCGCAGGCAAGACATATTACCCCGCGCGCCTGGCCTAAAAGATAGGCAGTAGCAGGGTGACGATAGTGGGCGTATAACTTCTCTAAAACAACTACATCCGGATGGGTATCAGATATTAATTTCCTTACCGCCTGATATATCTTATTTAGCCTTTTAGGCAGGTCCTGGGAGGCAGTAGTTTTTATAACACCCGCCTCTTGTAAAGTTAATTTATTTCTATAAAAATCTACTATGCCATAACCGCTAATAGTAAGCGCCGGGTCAATCCCTAAGATTCTCATTTTTTTAGGAACTTGCCATCTGCTCTAAGATTTCATCCGGTATATCAAAATTTGCGTAAACCTGCTGCACGTCGTCATGGTCTTCCAAGGCGTCAATAAGGGCTAAAACCTGTTTGGCATCATTGCCAGTAACTTTGACTGTAGAAGAAGGAACCATAGTAAGCTCAGCCTGCTGCCAAACTATACCCTTTTTTTGTAATGCAGCTTTCACATTTTCTAAATCCTGGGGGGCAGTTATAATTTCATAGTTTTTATCGTCTGATTTCATATCCTCTGCGCCTGCCTCCAGGACAATTGACAACAATTCATCCTCCTTTGCCTGAGACCTCTCTACGAGGATGTATCCTTTTTTGGAGAATATCCAGCTAACCGAACCACTGCCAGCCATATTCCCGCTTTTTTTGGACATTATATTCCGCACCTCTGCTGTTGTGCGGTTTTTATTGTCTGTTAGTGCCTCAATTAAAATAGCCACCCCGCCAGGGCCATAGCCTTCATAGAAAACCGTCTCATAGACTACACCTGGCAATTCACCTGTGCCGCGTTTTATAGCCATCTTGATATTGTCAGAAGGCATATTGACATCTTTTGCCTTGGCAATGGCAGTGCGTAACCTGGGGTTTATATCTGGATTACCGCCGCCCTCCCGCGCAGCCACAGTAATCTCCTTTATTATCTTGGTATATGCAGCCCCTTTTTTAGCATCGGCTGCTGTCTTTTTGGCTTTATTCGTTTTCCATTTTGAATGACCAGACATTTTACTCCTCCCTAAATTAAGATGTTACCATTTAATTTCTCTATACGCTAAACACTACAAGATATACGCTTTTTAAAAGGCAGGCAGAGTAAGCCGGGTTCTGTTTAGAGGCGATTTCCCGCTTCCTTAGTGGTTATTCCTCTAAGTTCAGATGTCGCCACCTGAATCAAGCAGCCCACCCACCCACCCACCCTCAAAATATTTTTGAGGTTTTCAAACGGGTTGTTTTTATACCTGCATAAAGCAGGTATGGGCGGGACTATTCGGCCTTGCTCCACGTAGAGATTGCCTTCGTTGCACCACCCTACACAAAAATGTAGGGTCTCGTCTCTGTGGCTCTCCCGCTTACGCCCTTTTCCATCTTATAACTGGTATGGGCTTTGGCGGGTCCGCCAAGTTGTATGGCGGAAATCCGTCCACCTATATTTATAGGCGGAGATGGGTGTTACCCATTACGCTACCCTGCGGAGCCCGGACTTTCCTGACTTGACATTAACAATGCCAAGCCCAACCACACCCTGCCTACCCGGTTTTTACAAAGTCTAAATTATTTTTCAAAGAGGGATTATTCTTTAATGCTTCTTTTATCGCCTTTGTGGCTAATTTATCAGCGCCGCGATTATTCTGGCGGGCAATATGTTTTACGCTTACATTCTTAAAGGCTGAGAAAAGATGCATCGCCTGATTATACAGCCCTAAGATATTAGGATGTTTAACCTTGTATTCTTTTTTTATCTGCCTATAAAGAAGTTCGCTGTCTGTATGAATAACAATGGCGTCAGCCCTAAGCATCAACGCCTCTTCCAATGCCTGTATCAACGCCATATATTCAGCCACATTATTTGTCTGGCAACCAATATAGCGCCATATGTTTTTTAAAACCTCTGTCCCCTGGCATATGATTATGCCTATGCCTGAGTGTCCTGGATTACCCTTTGACGCCCCATCAATATAAATATCAAGATATTTCATCTTCCACGTACAATAAACGGTTACAGACCTCGCAGGTAACTAAACGTTCATACATCTTTATAAGATTCACTGTCTGCGCAGGCACAGACATATTGCACCCCTGACAGGCAAAGTTTTTTACTGCTACTATAGCCAGGCCATCGCGATTTGCAAGTATCCTTTCATACTGCGCTAGCAGTTTAGGGTCAATCTCAGGTATAATCTGTTTTCTCTGCGCCTCTAATTGCGCAAGGCGGTCGTCAATCTCCTTTATATCATCCTGAATCTTCTTTTTTTTACCTGTCAGGATATCCTCTTCTGCCTTAAGTTTTGTTTTTTCTTTCTCAATATCGCTTTTTACCTTATCCATCTGCACCATCAATTCCAGAATCTTGTCTTCAATTACAGAGGCGTCTGCCTTATTGTCCTCTATCTCCTTTAACATTGCCTGATACTCTTTGTTTGTCTTTAACTGATAAAGTTGATTTTGCAATTTCTTTATACTTTCCTCCTTGGCAGATAACTCCAACTCCCTTTCCTTCTTTAGTTTCTGTATATCAAGGGATGACTTCTCTAATGCAGCCATCTGCTGTTTCTTCTCCTCAAATTCTGCATCCATTGCCTTTATCTCTTCTGGCTTGGCCTGTTTTTTATATTTAAGGGAATAAATTTCTGTGTCTACCTTCTGCAGTTTAATTAAACTCGCTATTTGAGATTTTAAACCAGGCATCTCATTCCTTCTAAAAAGTGTGGCGCTCTAACCTCCGCCACAAATCGTGGCGGATACGCCAATATTTATGGCGGAAACTGAGTCTGATATAATATTCATATGGGCGTAATTGGAGTTGAACCAATGACCTCGTGCATGTGAGGCACGCGCTCTAACCAACTGAGCTATACGCCCTCTATCATTGGGCCCACAGGGATTCGAACCCCGGACCAAGTGATTATGAGTCACCTGCTCTGCCGCTGAGCTATGGGCCCATTATTTGCTAAACAATATAATATACTATCTTATAAGTATTTTTGCAAGAAAAAAAAGGCGGGACGCTTCACATTAAAACATCCTCTTATATTTCATAAGGTTGTGACTGCGTCATTATCAAATAGGCTATGGGAGTAAAAAAATTTTTTATTATACTAAAAATTTTAACGTTGTTGTAAGTTATTTATTTTCAATGTGCCCGATGTGTGGGAAACGTCCCCGTTTGGATAGTGGCCTGTGAAGCAGGCTGTGCAGAAATTTTCTCTCGGAAGGGGCATAGAATTTAACATACCGTCTAAACTTAAATATCCTAAACTATCCACGCCAATAAAATCACGAATCCATTCCACATTATGCGCGGAGGCTATAAGTTCCTTTTTGGTTGGAAAATCTATGCCGTAGAAACAGGGGAATTTAAGCGGTGGGCAGCTGACTCTTAAATGAACCTCCTTTGCACCTGCCTGACGCAATGCCCTGACCCTTCCCCTGCTGGTTGTGCCGCGGACAATAGAATCTTCTATAACCACAACTACCTTATCTTTTAAAACGCCTTTTAAGGGGTTGAGTTTTACCTTAACGCGGAAATCACGCAGGGACTGGCTTGGCTGAATAAATGTCCTGCCGACATAATGATTGCGAATCATTCCGTACTCAAAAGGGATTCCTGATGCCTCGGAAAACCCTAAGGCAGCAAAAGTCCCAGAGTCTGGAATTGGCATCACTAAATCCGCCTTGATAGGATATTCCTTTGCTAATTGCGCCCCAAGTTGTTTGCGAACCAGATATACATTGTGTTCAAATATATTACTGTCAGGACGCGCAAAATATATGTATTCAAATATACAAAATGCGGAAGGGGTTTTCTTAAAAGGGGTGATTGATTCAATCTTATCTTTATATATAAAAATAATTTCCCCTGGCTGTATATCCCTTATATATTCGGCGCCTACTAAATCAAAGGCGCAGGTCTCACTGGCTAACACATAAGCCCCTTCTAACTTACCTAAACATAAGGGCCTCCAGCCAAATGTATCCCTGGCACCGATAACCATATCATTGAGCATCAGAATCAAAGAGTATGCTCCCTGGAGTTTTGACAATGCCCATATTACAGCCCCTTTGCAATCCCTATCAGGGCTATGGGCAATTAGATGGGCAATAACTTCTGAATCCATAGTAGTCTGAAAAATGGCGCCTTTATCCTGGAGTTCCTTATTCAGGCTTAATATATTTGTAAGGTTTCCATTATGTGCAATCGCAATGTCCCCTATCTTGGACTTAACATAAAATGGCTGGGTATTCTTAAGATTGGTAGCCCCTCTGGTGGAATAACGCACATGTCCAATAGCCAATTCCCCGCGCAGGCTACGTATAATCTTTTCATCAAAGACATCGCTGACCAATCCTAAGTTTTTATGCAGGTATGTCTTTTTACCATTACGCGTAATTATGCCAGAGGATTCCTCTCCTCTATGCTGCAGGGCATAAAGGCCTAAATAAGCAAGCCGTGAGGCATCTTTATGGGGATATACCCCGAATATTCCACACATATTATCTTGAAATTTGTTTCTCTAAGGCACCACGCCAGTGCCTGTTTAAATCATTTAGGGGTAAATTAATAATTTCACTCTTACCATGTAAAATTCTTAAGGATTCCCCTCCGGTTTCACCTATAACCCTTAAAAGGACGCCATTTCTTTTTGCAATCTCCTCTATTTTACCCAGATAACGCCTGTCGCAGGAAATAATAATCCTGGATTGGGTCTCTCCAAAAAGCAGGGCATCCATTCTAATTTCAAAAGGCAAATTGTCAATGGTCGCGCCTATCATTCTTTCCTTAAATGAAATACAGCACTCTGCTAATGCAACGGCTAATCCGCCTTCTGAGCAATCGTGGCTAGAATTTACCAGACCTGCCCTTATTGCCTCCAAGACTGAAGCCTGCACAGCCATTTCTTCATTTAAGTTTAAAGCCGGGGCATCCCCTTTTATATAACCATATATTGTCTTTAAATATTCGCTTGCACCGAGTTCCTCTTTAGTAGTCCCTAAAAGAATAATTGCGTCTTTTTCTTTTTTAAAATATTGCGAACATATCCGGGTTGTATCATCAATAATCCCGACCATACCTATGGTAGGGGTGGGATTAATAACGCCTTTGGGGCTTTCGTTATAGAAAGAAACATTTCCGCTTACAATTGGCAGGTTAAAAAACCTGCAGGCATCTGCTATGCCTTCCACGCAATTTTTAAATTGCCAGTATCTATCTGGCTTTTCAGGGTTGCCGAAATTAAGGCAATCAGTTACCCCCATAGGATCAGCCCCTGAACAAACCAGATTCCTGGCTGCCTCAGCAACGCTTATTTGAGCCCCGCGGTAAGGATTTAAAAAACAGTATCTGCTATTACAGTCTGTGGTTGCCGCAATTGCCTTATTAGTGCCTTTTAATCTCAAGACAGCGGCATCAGAACCAGGCAAGACTATTGTATTGGTTTGCACCATATGGTCGTATTGCTCATAGACCCATTCCTTGCTTGCCAACGAAGGAGAACTTAAAAGTTCAAGCAAAACAAGGTTATAATCTTTTGGCTCAGGTATCGTATTGATATCTAATTTATTCAATTCCTCAAGATACCCTGGCTTTTTATATTCCAAGTCATAAAGCGGGGCCTGTGTCAAGGAATGGGCATTTATCTCAGCCACCACCTGGCCTTTATCTTTTATGCGCACCATACCATCCTCTGTAACCTTGCCTATAACCACAGCATGCAAATCCCATTTTTTAAAAATCCTGCTTACCTCTTCTTCCTTTCCTTTCTGGACACAGACCAGCATCCTCTCCTGTGATTCTGACATCATCACTTCCCAGGGTTGCATATCCTGCTCTTTCCTTGGCACTAATTGTAACTCAACCTCCATCCCTGAATTACCAGCAGATGCCATCTCACTTGTTGTGCAGGTCAGTCCTGCTGCGCCCATATCCTTGATACCTATAATATACCCTGTGTCTATGGCTTCAAGTGTAGCCTCAATAAGGCATTTTTCAGTAAATGGGTCTCCAATCTGAACTGTAGGCCTTTTCTCTTCGCCTTCCTTAAATTCCTGAGATGCCAATACGCTACAACCACCTATGCCGTCTCTGCCTGTGCTTGCGCCTACATAAATAATGGAATTACCAGGCCCTGTGGCTATGCCCCTGACTAATTTATTCGCCTTAGCAACACCTATGCTCATTACATTGACTAAACAATTGCCGTTATAACTATCGTCAAAATAAATCTCCCCTCCTACAGTAGGAACACCTAAGCAATTGCCGTAAAACTGGATACCATCCACTACGCCCCTTAAAAGATATCTATTGTACGCATTGCTTAATGTCCCAAAACGCAGGGAATCCAATAAGGCAATAGGCCTTGCCCCGCTAACAAATATGTCCCTGATAATTCCGCCAACCCCCGTGGCAGCGCCCTGCTTTGGCTCAACCTGAGAAGGGTGGTTATGGCTTTCCATTTTAAATACAATGGCTAAATCATCTAAGACTATGCCGCCTGCATCTTCGCCTATTAATGACCTGTATTTGCCTGTCTTAGGCAAAAGCCCAAGCAATTTGCGTGAACGCGGATATCCGCAATGCTCAGACCATTCTACTGAAAACATTGTTAATTCAGTTATGGTGGGTTCGCGCTTAAGGATATTAACAATTTTGTTGTATTCCTCTTCGCTTAAGCCTAAACTAGTGTAAACCTCTGGGGTAATCATATTACTTTTTATCCAGCCATTTAATTATAGACTTAAAAATATTCAACCCGTCTTCAGAATATAAAATCTTTTCAGCGCTTCTCTCAGGATGAGGCATCATACCTAAGACATTGCCCTTTTTATTTACTATGCCAGCGATATTATCAAGGGAACCGTTTGGATTAAAATCCGCTGATACCTCTGCATCGCTTGAACAATAACGAAATACAATCTGATTATTTCTTTTAAGTTCCTCCAGGGACAAATTGTCAATGTAATAATTTCCCTCGTTATGGGCAATCGGTATCTTCAAGACCTGGCCATTTTTACATAGACAGGTGAATGGCGTTTTGTGATTATAGGTTTTTATATAGACATACTTACATATAAAATGCAAATTTGTATTTCTAAGCATTGCCCCTGGCAAAAGACCTGCCTCAAGTAAAATCTGAAAACCATTGCATATGCCGATAACCAGGCCGCCTTTTTGTGCAAAATCAATAATGGATTTCATTACAGGAGAAAAACGCGCAACTGCGCCAGTCCTTAGATAATCACCGTAACTAAAACCGCCGGGGAGTATAATACAGTCAACGCCTCCCAATTCAGTATCCTTATGCCAGATATACCTAACCTGCTGCCTTAATACATTGGAAACGACATAATAACAATCCTGGTCGCAGTTGGAGCCTGGGAATACAACAACGCCGAATTTCAAGCCGTCCTTCCCTCCTCTTCTATTTTAAATTGATACTCTTCAATTATGGGATTGGCAAGAAGTTTCTTGCACATCCCGTCTATCTGCTCCTGGGCACTATTTATGTCCTTACAACGCAACCTTATTACTACAAATTTACCAATTCTGACATCCTCTAAATCCTGATAGCCCAATGATTCTAAGGCACGTTTAATAGTTAAGCCCTGGGGGTCAGATACTGCCTTTTTTAATGTAATGCGAATCTCTGCTTTTAACATATTTTCTCCCTTAAGTAATATGCTGATTTAATTTTGGATTTCCTTTGACTCGTATGTTGAATAATAATACGGGGTATGGGCTTTAAATTCCGCGGCACAGGTATCAACGAGTTTGTAGTCAGGAGATATCTTATTTCTCTTACGCCACTGTCTAACCAAGTCTTCGCTTTTATTCAACAGACGGCTAATCTGTAAATCAGAAAATCCATATTCCTTGGCTGTCTTAAATAAATTAACACAAACGCTGTCATTAGTCAATCTAAACTCAGACCTTATCTTTTTTTCTAACTCAACTATTTGGCGGACGTTCTCAAGAAACCATCTGTCAATCCGTGTTAAATTATAAATATTATCTATGCTATTGCCCCTTTTTATCGCCTCTTTTATATAAAGTATTCTTAACGGCCCCGCTGTTCTTAAATTCCTCTTTAATTCATCTTCGCTGGGAGAGTGTTTTAAATCATCCAGGCCAGCCAGTCCTATATCTAAAGAACGCAAGCCCTTCTGCAGGGCCTCCTTAAAGGTCCTGCCAATAGCCATAACCTCTCCCACTGATTTCATAGAGACAGTCAACACAGGTTCTACGGCAGGGAATTTCTCAAATGTAAAACGCGGAATTTTGACTACGCAGTAATCAATAGCAGGTTCAAAACAGGCAGGCGTTTCCTTTGTAATATCATTTGGTATTTCATCTAATGTATAACCAACTGCTAATTTAGCGGCTATCTTTGCAATAGGAAAACCTGTGGCTTTAGAGGCTAATGCAGAACTGCGGGAGACCCTTGGATTCATTTCAATAATTACCATCCTGCCTGTATCAGGGTGCACCGCAAATTGAATATTTGAACCGCCTGTTTCCACACCGATTTCCCTGATACAGGCAATAGCAGCATCCCGCATCTTTTGATACTCCTTATCTGTCAGGGTCTGTATGGGGGCGACAGTAATGCTGTCTCCTGTATGAATACCCATTGGGTCAAGGTTCTCAATAGAGCAGATAACCACAACATTATCTTTTAAATCCCGCATTACCTCAAGTTCAAACTCCTTCCACCCGATTACAGACTCCTCTATAAGAATCTCGCTAATCATACTCGCTTCTAATCCCTGCCGGGCCAACTCCTGGAATTCTTCCATATTATAAGCAAGACTCCCGCCGGTGCCGCCTAATGTAAAACTCGGCCTTATAATTACTGGGAAACCTATACCTTTTACAACTCTGCATGCCTCTTTTAAATTATAAGCCCGTTCGCTCTTAGGTAAATCCAGGCCAATCTTCTGCATTGCCTTTTTAAACAACTGCCTATCCTCGCCTTTCTTGATGGCCTTAATATTTGCGCCGATAGTCTCTACCTTGTATTTCTTTAATACGCCTCTTCTGTCTAATTCTACAGCGGCATTTAATGCTGTCTGTCCGCCTAAGGTTGGCAATAGCGCATCAGGCCTTTCCTTATCTATCACCTTGGCTAATATCTCAGGTGTTATAGGTTCAATATAGGTCCTTGTTGCTAACTCAGGGTCTGTCATAATTGTTGCTGGATTTGAATTTACTAAAATAACCTCATAACCCTCCTGCCTTAAAACCTTGCAGGCCTGAGTACCGGAATAGTCAAATTCACAGGCCTGTCCAATTATAATAGGCCCTGAACCAATAATCAGAATTTTTTTAATATCTGTGCGTTTCGGCATATTTGATTTAATATCGTTACTGCACCTTAACTCGCTAAACTCCCTAACTCGCTAACCTTTTTAGTATTGTGTAATGTGTAATGAATAATGAGTAATTATCTGTGGATTATAATCACGGATTTAACGGATTTTTAAGCGGATTACCACGGATTGTCTTATCTAAATCCGTTTAATCCGTGTCTTTTAATCCGTGTTAATCCGTGTCTTTTAATCCGTGTTAATCCGTGATTAAACTCGCTAACTCTATAACCGCTTAATATTTTTCATCATTTTAATAAATTCTTCAAATAGATAATTTGCATCATGCGGGCCTGCTGACGCCTCGGGATGAAACTGCACCGAAAACACAGGTAGTTTTTTATGCCGCATACCTTCAAGTGTCTGGTCATTTAAGTTTATATGCGTAATTTCTATTTCCTTTTTATTAAGGGAATCTATATCAACGCAGAAACCGTGATTCTGGACTGTGATAGAAACCCTGCCTGTCTTTAAATCTTTTACAGGGTGGTTTGCTCCGTGATGGCCAAATTTAAGTTTATATGTTTTACCTCCAAGGCTAAGCCCTAACATCTGATGCCCAAGGCAAATGCCGAATATCGGCAATTTTCCTATCAATCTCCTCGTGGTTTCTACAACATAACTCACTGCAGAGGGGTCTCCTGGGCCATTAGATAGCAATAACCCGTCTGGCTTAATCTGTAAAATACTATCCGCATCCGTATAAGCAGGCACAACTATTACCTGACATCCATTCTCAAGTAGTTTCCTTAAAATATTGTATTTTACCCCGCAGTCTAAAACTACTACTTTATATTTAGGTTCTTTAATCTGCGACCATATGTACATCTCATTACAGGTAACCTGCCTTACCAAATCCACGCCTACTAATCCAGGGGAATCCAACGCCTTCTTAATCAATCTTTTCTCATCCAAATCCTCAGTTGACAATACCGCCTTCATTGCCCCTGCCTGTCTTATATGCAAGGTAAGTGCCCTTGTGTCTATGCCTTCAATGCCTATAATGCCGTTTCTTTCTAAATAATTGCCTAATGTCTCATCGCTACGCCAGTTGCTGGCAATCTTACTGTATTCCTTAACTGCAAAACCCTCCAAGAAAGGCATACGTGATTCTACGTCTTCTTTGTTTATTCCATAGTTGCCGATTAAAGGATAAGTCATTGCTACAATCTGCCCTTTATAAGAGGGGTCTGTAATGATTTCCTGATAACCCGTCATACTCGTATTAAAAACTACCTCGCCGCACCTCTCTCCCCTTGAGCCAAAGGCCTTGCCTTTAAATATAGTTCCGTCTTCTAAAGCAAGTATTGCTTCCATATTATTTTAGCGGATAGCGGTTAGCGGTTAGCGTATAGTTTAAACTATGCGCCATTATCCTAAACGCTGGTATTGTTTTTCTAATGCACTTCGTATAAACTCTCTGAATAACGGGTGTGCATTGTCTGGCTTGGATTTAAATTCAGGATGGAACTGCACTGCAATAAAATAAGGGTGATTTTTAAGTTCTATTATTTCAACCAGATTCTTTTGCGGATATACACCTGAAAAAACCATACCCTTTCTTTCTAATTGTTTTTTATACCTGTTATTAAATTCGTATCTATGCCTGTGGCGCTCAAAGACCAATTCTTTTTTATACGCAAGATATGCCCTTGTCTTTTTATTAATCCTGCAGGGATAAGCACCCAAACGCATAGTTCCGCCTAAATCCCTGACCTTGTTTTGTTCTGCCAATATGCTAATAACAGGGTGCCTTGTCTTTGGTTTGAACTCCGTAGAGTTTGCCCCTTTTAAGCCGCAGACATTTCTGGCAAACTCTATTACCGCGCACTGCATACCTAAACAAAGCCCCAAAAATGGAATCTTATGCTCTCTTGCAAATCTGATTGCCGAGATTTTACCTTCAATCCCTCTATAGCCAAAACCCCCAGGCACAAGGATGCCGCTTGCATCTCTTAAAACCTGCGCTGCGCCTTTAAGTTTAATATGCTCTGAATCTATCTTGTCCACCTCCACCTTGGCATCATTGGCGATTCCTGCATGGACAAGCGCCTCATATATAGACTTGTAGGCATCCTGCAGAGTAATATACTTACCTACCACGGCTATCTTGACTGCTTTTTTGGGGTTTATCGCTTTTTCTACAACATTCTTCTCCCAGTCCTTTAATTCACAATATCTGGATATGAGTTTAAAATGGCTTAAGATAATCTCATCAAGAACCTGCGCCTTAAATATAAGCGGAATCTGATAAATGGATTCTACGTCTTTCGCCTCTATCACCGCCTCTTTTCGCACATTGCAGAATAAAGATATTTTTTCTTTTACCTCATCGGATAATGTCTTTTCTGTGCGGCATATCAAGACATCCGGCTGTATACCTATTTCCCGCAATGTCCCAACGCTGTGCTGTGTAGGCTTGGTTTTTATTTCCTCCGCGCATTTTATATATGGGATAAGGGTTACATGCACATATAAAACATTATCCCTGCCCATATCCAGGCCGAACTGTCTGACTGCCTCAAGAAAAGGCAATCCTTCAATGTCGCCCACAGTCCCGCCAATTTCAGCAATGACAATGTCTGCCTTTGAAACAGCAGCGACTTTTAGGATACGACCCTTGATTTCGTCTGTAATATGCGGAATTACCTGAATGGTTTTGCCTAAATAATCGCCGTGGCGCTCCCTCATAATTACTGCATTATAAACCTGCCCTGTGGTGACATTATTAAATTTAGTCATTACTGCAGATGTGAATCTTTCGTAATGACCTAAATCTAAATCAGTCTCAGCCCCGTCTTCAGTAACATAAACCTCCCCATGCTGATAAGGATTCATCGTCCCTGGGTCAACATTGATATAAGGGTCAAACTTCATCAACGTAACCTTTAAACCTCGCGATTCAAGAATTCTGCCGATAGAGGCAGCGGTAATGCCTTTGCCTAAACTGGAAATCACGCCTCCTGTAACAAAGATATACTTAGCCATAGTATCTTTTAATGCTTCTATCTTAAATTTTGTCTATAAAAATTAAAATAAAAGGCGTCTTGCCGGCCCAAGACTGGGTGAAAGACGCCTTAAATTCATTAATGATGGTTTTGCTTGTATAACGCGCTGCCTTTAAGACACCTATTTCCTTGGTGCCTTTGTAAAATACATCTACTAATATCTTCTGCATTTTTATTGCAATCCTAATCTTTAAGCAGTGGTTATTTTGTAGCGCGTTTTTAAAGAACCACACCTCCTTTACATAGATTCACCTCCCACTGCTTAACTATTCTTTAGGTAACAAAAAATTATCTGCGGGTCTTGCGGCTACTTCTGCCATTAAGAACTGCCTCAGCCTCTTTGCGATAGGCATCCATTACATAAGGTATGCCGGAAACCTCTGCAGCGTCTTCAGTCAAGGACATAAGGTCCTGGCGCGTAATTGTGCTTAACCTAAAATTCCTGCTTCCAGCCATCAACTGCTGCAACCCGACTTTGATTTTTTGCACAAAGGAATATATCCCTATTGCGCCCAATGGTATATCCTTTATCTTATCCCCGTATCTTGCCGCCAACTCCTCGTAACAAACAAAAATCTCTTTTTCAGTTTTGCCATACTCTGATACTGTGACAGGGAGATTGCCTTCCTTAATCCATTTTCCGATATTTTTGCCTACCATACCTGGAATCATCAATGCCCTGCCCATACATACTGCCTTAACATAAGGCGAACCCATAGCAAGAACCTTAAAGACATGGTCCTCTGTAGAGAAACCTCCTGCTATGGCTATATCGGGGATACGCATACCCTTCTTTGCTAATTTCTGGCAGAATTCATAAGTAAGTGCCTCAAGATAAAAAGTGGGTATGCCCCACTCACTCATCATTCTCCAGGGGCTCATACCTGTCCCTCCTGGAGCGCCGTCTATTGTCAAAAGGTCAATCTGGGCCATTGAGGCATATTTGATAGCCATAGCGAGTTCGCGCATTGAATAGGCGCCTGTCTTTAATGTGATGCGCTTAAAACCAAGGTCCCTTAAGCGCTTAACCTCTGCTAAAAATCCCTCTTCGGAAACAAAACCTAATCGGGAATGACGTTCAAATTCCTTGATAGCACCTTCTTTAAAAGCCTTCTGAATGGCCTCCTGCGAAGGGTCTGGTGTAACTATATATCCACGCTTTTTAAGTTCAAGCGCCCTCTCCAAACTTTTTACCTTTATCTCTCCGCCAATGCATTTGGCTCCCTGGCCCCACTTTAATTCAATTGCCTGAAGATTATGTTTTTTTCTTACATATTCTGCTACCCCCAAACGCGTATCCTCAACATTCATCTGAACCAATATCTCTCCATAACCCTCATGAAACCTTTTATAAATCTCAATGCGCCTGTCCATATCAGGAGAACTCTTTATTTTTCCTTTGCTATCAAGTTCCAAGCCAGGGTCTATACCGCAGACATTTTCTCCGCAAATAAGGGTAATGCCGGATATGGCAGCGCCAACAGCAAAATGCTCCCAATTCCTGCGGGCAATCTCAGTAGAACCTAATGCCCCTGTAAAAATAGGAACCTTCATTTTGACCTTGGAATTCCAACCATATTCGGTTTCTGTATTTACATCAGGAAATTTTGTATTATCAGAATTGCCTTCTACTCCATCAGGCAGGCCCTTTGCGCCTAATGCATATCCTTGAATATTAAGGTGAGAATAATCTACAGGATAATCTTTATCAGCACCAGCAGTAATCTCTCCAAATGGACCAGGATAAATTACTTCGCGGCTTCTAAATGATGCCTTAAATACTTCGCAATTTCCTTTGCACCCATCAATACACCTTGAGCAAATGCCTGAACCCGGAACTACATTTTTTGACCTGTTAAACGTCCCTGTCGCGTCATTTGAATTTGGTCTACCTAAATTCATATTACTCCCCCCTCCTTTTCCTTTTTCTTAAATATCCTTAAACATTCCTTTTTTATTTTATAGAAAGTCCAGAAAAATAAAAAAGGGTGTTCTCCATTCCTTCATATATAAGAACGCCCTTGTTCTAAGACTAAAGTCTATTTCTTTTATTCAAGCACCACGCTGTGCTCTCGAAAAATATATCATTTATTTAATTTTTGTCAAGAGATTTTTTGTACAATATTCCACTATTGCCCTGGAGGCATTCTTAGCCATACCCATTGCCTCAATTACTGTGCCTTCACCTCCTACAATATCGCCTCCAGCATACACCCTTTTTAAAGAAGTCTCCATTGTTTCTTTATCCACAATAAGATCCGACCACTTGTCGGTCTTAAGGCCTTTTGTCTCCTGGATAAGGAGTTGATTTGCCTTTAGGCCCACAGCAATAATTGCCTCATCGCAATCTGCCTCAAACTCACTTCCTTTGATTGTAATAGGGCTTCTTCTTCCGCTTTTATCAGGTTCGCCTAATTGACAGCGCAAAGAAACTATCTTCTTTAGCCTCCCTTCATTATCTCCTTTAAAACTAACTGGTTGAATTAGAAATTGAAACTTAATCCCCTCTTCTTTTGCGTGCTCTATTTCAAGTCTCCTTGCAGGCATCTCAACTTCGCTACGACGGTAAAAGATAGATACATCAGCAGTTTTTCCCTGCATCTTCTGCAGGCGAAGCGCAACCCTTGCTGCATCCATTGCAGTATTTCCTCCACCAATAACAACAATATGTTCTCCGATATTTACTGGTGTATGATATTCGGGAAACTTATAAGCGCGCATAAGATTTACCCGCGTTAAAAATTCATTGGCAGAATAGACATTGCAAAGGTTTTCACCCTCTATACCCAAAAAAGAAGGCGTTCCTGCCCCTAATCCTAAAAATATCGCTTCAAACCCTTCGGCAAAAAGTTCTTCCAATGACTTTATCTTACCAACAACAAAATTAGTTACAATCTCAACCCCGAGTTTCTTTAAATAATTTATCTCATAATCAAGCACATCCTGCGGAAGCCTAAAAGAAGGTATGCCATAACGCAAAACCCCACCCGGCTGATGCAAACCCTCAAAGATAGTTACCTTTATCCCTAATCTCGCCAGTTCTCCTGCGCAACATAAACCCGCCGGACCTGAACCAACTACTGCTACCTTTATTTGGTTCAGTTTAGGATTTTTGCTTAAAGGAACTTCTAAATCGTTCCTTATTCCGTAATCTGCCACAAACCTTTCTAAAAAATGGATATTTATTGCTTGAGGCAAAGCAAAAGGAGCATCCTTTTTGCTAAACACACAGGCTTTTCTACATTGATACTCCGCAGGACAAACCCTTCCGCAGATAGCAGGAAAATTGTTCTTTTGCCGGATAGTAAAGTATGCCTCTTGATAATTCTTTTGTGTTATTTGAAAGATAAACTTTTTGATATCTATCCCTACAGGGCAGCCTGAAATACAGGTTGGGTTTTTACATTGAAGACATCTTTTTGCCTCTTTCAAGGCTTCTTCTTCGGTATATGTTGAGACAACTTCCCGAAAATCCTGGACTCTTATATCTGGCTTTTCTTCTTTTGGTAAGATAGGTTCTTTATTCATAGTTTCAGTTTGCAGATATGTTTTTCTTTTTCAAGATAAGCCTTGGTCCTTTTTGCAAGTTCATCCCAGTCAACCAGATGGCCATCAAACTCAGGACCGTCTACGCAACTAAATTTTACCTCACCTGCTATCTTAACCCGACAACAACCACACATTCCAGTTGCATCCACCATTAAGGCATTTAAAGAGACAATTGTTTCTATTTTAAATCCCTGGGTAACTTCACAAACTTTACGCATCATCGGAATAGGCCCTACCGCATAAACTAAAGCATATTTTTTACACGAATGCTGATTTAATAACTCAAGAAGGATATCTGTAACCAAGCCCTTTCTACCATAAGAGCCATCATCAGTAACAATATAAAGTTCATCACTTACTGGCTTTAATCTATCTTCTAAAATCAACAACTCCTTTGTCCTTGCGCCCAAGATGGTAGTAAGATAATTTCCTTCTTTTTTAAGCGCCTCTGCCACTGGCAATATCTCCGCGATTCCTACGCCTCCGCCAATAATTATTACCCTGCCGTAATTTTTTATCGCTGTAGGGTGACCAAGCGGACCGACTAAAGCATAGACAGAATCGCCTACATTTAAATTGCCTAAAAGTTTAGTGGTAAAACCTACCTCTTGCGCAATAATTGTAACTGCCCCAGACGATAAATCTTTTTCCACAATCGTTAAAGGTATCCTTTCGCCTTTGGCATCTACCATCACCACAACGAATTGACCCGGTTTTGCCTTCTTGGCAATAAGCGGAGCGAGGATTTTAAGTCTGTTAATGGTTGTTTCGGGAGTTTTAACAATGGTTTGCTTTTCTAAAATTTTCATTTTCTGTAGAAAATAGGGACGTTTCTATTTTTTTTCTGAAAATACTGAAAGTATAAAAAAATAGAAACGTCCCTATTTCTCCGTCCCCTATTTCTCGTACCTATTTTCGTCCCTATTTTTTTATTCGCGCTGCTGGGCAATGGTCATATCAAGGAATGCGCGCAGCCTCCTTGAGCGCGAGGGGTGTCTTAATTTCTTTAATGCCTTGGCTTCAATTTGACGAACCCTTTCGCGGGTTACCTTAAAAATATTCCCAACCTCTTCAAGGGTGCGGGGACAACCATCAGCCACGCCAAAACGCAAAACCAGTATCTTTTTTTCTCTATCAGTCAAAGCGCTTAATGCAGAACTCATCTCTTCTTTTAGCATAGAACGGGCAGTGGCATTTGCCGGCGAGACCGCCTTTTTATCCTGGATAAAATCTCCGAAGTGCGTATCCCCTTCGTCTCCGATAGGCATCTGCAAGGATATGGGCTCCTGGGCTATCTTCAAAATCCCCTTTATCTTCTCCTGAGGCATACGCATCTTGTGTGCAATCTCCTCAGGGGTAGGCTCCCTGCCGTGTTGTTGAATGAATATGCGGGAATAACGTATTATCTTATTTATAGTCTCTGTCATATGCACAGGGATTCTTATAGTGCGCGCCTGGTCTGCAATAGACCTTGTAATTGCCTGTCTTATCCACCAGGTCGCATAGGTAGAGAATTTATAACCTCTTTTGTATTCAAACTTCTCAACTGCCCGCATAAGGCCGATGTTTCCCTCCTGTATCAGGTCTAAAAATGACAGGCCCCTGTTTGTATATTTTTTGGCAATGCTGACTACAAGCCTTAAATTCGCCTCCACAAGCCGTTTTTTAGTGCGGTTAAATTTTAACTGGGCAGACCTGATAAGTTTCATCTGCTCTTTTGCCTTGGCATAAGAACCACCGAGTATCCTCAATATCTGACGCCTTCGGTTATAATTCCTGTTATGCTGCTTTAGATATTCAAACTCCTTTATTAACTTATTAAACCTATTTACCACCCCTTCTATGACAGAAGTGGTAAAATTAAATTGCAACAATAGTGCAACTGTTTTGCGTTTACTCTCAGTGCGTTTCAAACGAGCGGCTATTCTGGCTATCCTCTTAATTACAGCGCTGCGGTTTGCCTTTATTTCCTCTTTTATTACGTCGTCTAAATTTAATTTTCCATCTAAAATCTCCTCTGCCACGGAGAGTATCTCGCTACGCGCAAATTTTGTAACCAGAACCGCCATCTTAAACTTTTCTTCAGCATCCTCTATCTTCTTGGCGAGTTCTATCTCATTTTCACGCGAAAGCAGGGATATTGAACCCATTTGTTTAAGATACATCTTGACAGGGTCATCAAGCGGCAGGAAACGCTCCTCTACCTTAATCTGGTCGGTGATGGCTTCTTCTTTAAGTCCTTGGGTTGTTTTTTCATGAATTACATCAACTTCATTTTCAACAAGTTGTATATCCTCATTGCCTAAAAGTTCAAATATCTTGTCTATATCTTCAGATGAAGATATATCATCAGGCAGGAGGTCGTTTACCTCATCATAAGTCAAAAACCCTTTTTGCCTGCCAAGGGCAATAATCTTCTCAACATCTTTTCTGGTATATTCCTTCCTTTTCATATTTTACCCGCCTCTTTTTTTATTAAATCATGAAATTCCTGTATAAGTGTATGCAGCCTTTCCTCATCCCCTGAGCGCTGGGCTAATTTTATCTCATCGTGCAGGCGCTGCCTGCGCAGCCTGTTTTTTTCATTCTTTAAACGCTGGATGCAATCTGCAACAACCCTATCCTTATTCTCAGAGGTTATACCTGTCATAAATGAGGATTCACATATGAGTTGCGCAACGGATTCGTCCTGAAAATAATTTAGAAGTTTTTTTGGTTCAATACTCTTGCCCTGTTCAATAAGTTCAAACATAATAGATGCAATCTTTGAGGTTATTGCGTCCCGAAAATCACCTGGCGTAAGGTCCTGCCTTATGCGCTCTATCAAATCCGACTCCTCAAGCATAAGTTTGATTAAAAGCCTCTCTGTAGGATTTACATTGATTTCCCTTTTTCTGACTGTAGCATCAGTGTTAAAACCACCCCTGTCTTCTTTTTTTATTTTATTTATTTCCTGCCAGATTGCATCCTCTTCCACTTTCAAATCTTCAGCAAGTTTTCTAACGTATTCTGATTTTAACACTGCATTCTTAAATTTGTTTATGGTAGGCAGTATCTCAGAGATTATCTTTGCCTTGCCTTCAATTTCCTTACTGTTATAACGGGTTTTAAGTATCTTTAGCATATAATCCAGGAGGTTCTGCGCGCCTATAACCGCTTCCTTAAAACTATCAATGCCGTTTTTGCGCACATATAAATCAGGGTCATAACCTTCAGGCAATGATACAACTTTAACATCTATGCCTTCTTCAATAAAGGTGCCAAGCGTCCTTAATGACGCCATCTGTCCTGCTGTATCAGGGTCATATACCATAACTACGTTGTCAGTATATCTCTTTAAAAGGTGCGCCTGCTCAATGGTAAGGGCTGTTCCTAAAGATGCTACAATGTTATGCAACCCTGCCTGGTATGGAATAATAAAATCCAAATACCCCTCAACTATTACCGCAAGATTTGCCTCTCTTATGGAATCCTTTGTAAAATTTAAGCCGTAGAGGTTTCTTCCTTTGCTGTATATTAAGGTCTCTGGGGAATTGATGTATTTAGGCTGGGAATTATCTTTGTCATTTAAAACCCTTGCCCCGAAACCTAAAGGCCTAGATTTAATATCAAATATGGGAAATAAAATACGGTTGCGGAATCTATCATAATATCCGCCGCCTTCCTTTGCAAGGACTAACCCCGCCTTTTCCATAAGAGACAAATTTATGTTTTTTAGTCTCAAGTGGTTAATCAAGGCGTCCCATTTATCCAAGGCATATCCTAAACGAAAGAGTTTTATAGTCTCATCGTTTATCCCCCGGCCTTTTAGGTATGACCTGGGTAATAAACCGCAGGCTGCGCTTAAATTATTCTCATAAAATGATACTGCTAACTCATTTATTTTATAAAGTTCTGTGTTAAGATTAACCGCGCCAGGGGATAGTTTTTGCCTATCTGGAAGTGCCACCCCTGCCTTTTTCGCCAAAACCTCCACTGCCTCAAGAAAACTCATACGCTCGTATTGCATTAAAAAATTAAAGGCGTTTCCTCCTGCCCCGCAACCAAAGCAATGATAAATCTGGCGCTCAGCAGAAACCATAAAAGACGGTGTCTTTTCGTGATGAAATGGACAGTGCGCCTTAAAATTACGGCCTGCCCGCTTAAGGGGGATATAACCTGCAATAAGTTCTACGATATCAATGCGGCTTAATATATCCTCTAAAATATTCTCAGGAATAAACCCTGGCATTTTTTATATTTTTGGTGTTTAATTTCTTTTAAACCGGCGAAATCCAGAGCAGTTGATAATTCGGAATTCCTCGCGTGCCTGTCTTTCAATTCTATCCAGCAATAAGTTAAGTCCCAAGGTATCACTTGATATGTGCCCGGCAATAATCACATTTAGGTTGACGTCTTTAACTTTCTTAAGATGCTCTTCGCTTAAATGCATGCATACGAGGGTCCTTACGCCTGCTTTATACATCTTGTCAAATACATCCTTAGGACCCTCTGTGCCTCCGGTCATTTCTATAGCAACCTTGCCGACGCGGCGTTTGGGATTGCCTAAAATAAGCCTTGGTCCAACAGATTCCTTTGCTGCGTACCTATATTCAGGAATAGTCATAAGAATATCCAGGATATCCCCTACGTCTTTCGGCTTTTTTTTATCCAGTAAATCCCTGATAAATGCGTATGCGTGATTATCTGCGGGGGTGTGCGCGCACATAAAAGGCAAATCCAGCAATCTTGCAGCATCTACGGAACGCATATGATTTTGAGGCAACAGCCTCCTTTCTACCTCCCGCTTTCTTTCGTCTAAAAGTTCCTGGGCTATTTTTTTATCTATGCCTATCCTTGCCAATACATCTACCTGTAGTTGCATAACCTTATATAACTCTAAATAAGCACTTCCCTCAGGGTGATGCGACATCACCAAATCCAGGCCCTGGGTTTGACGTATTCTATCCGCTAAAAGCAAATCCGCCACTTCAATATCTATCCCAATAAGAATCTTTTTTACCTCTGTGTCTGGGCTGCCGTATAGTATTGCTGTGTCTGGAAAAGACTTAATGGTATTTGGCTTTCTTGGGTCTCGGCTAATGCCGAATTTTATAACCTCGTTATAAAGATGGGATAGTTTCATGAATCAAAAATTTTCCTGGACCTGCCGGATGGTGTCATTGAATTTCTCTTTTGTGGCAAATTTAGATACAACGGACTTCCATATACCTTTATATGTATTCGGGGCTACATTAAAAATGCGCCTGCTAAGATACGCATCTTCTGCGCTCACCTTTAAGTAACTAACTGAAGATATGGTTAAAAGAAACACAAATAGGCTCGCAGTTAAAATTGCCCTTACACCTCCAATAATAATTCCGCCCATCCTGTTTAATGCAGGGACTGCCTCAGTCTTTATAAGGCGGCAAAAAGCCTCTCTTAATAAAACGCTAAAAAGATATGATAAAATAGCCAAAATACTAAAACAAAAAAAATCCAGAAATTCCAAAGGCACCTTGGAGTCAATATCTATGCGGCCCCTGATAAAATCTGAAAGACCTGTATAATAATGCATTGATATATAAATAGAAAGGATTATGCCTATAAGTTTAAATAATTCAGGGATAAACCCTGTTTTAAAAGCAATGTAAATCACCCTCCATAAGATAATCAGAATGAATAAATCTACCCAGTTAAGTTGTTTTAATATGTTTAATAGCATCTTATTGCCTTTCTTAGACTAACGAAATTTAATATAGTATAACATATGTTTCTGACAGTGTCAAGGAAAGCGCTTTCTCATTTTTAGGGATTCCTGGGTTGGGCGAGAATTCTAAGACGTATCTCTTTACAGAACGCTAATTTACTGAGACGCTTGGCATATTGATTGTGGTACGCATAGTAACCTGGGGATTATTCAGGGTTCCACAGGCGCCTAATAATAAAACGCCTCTTGGGGTTGAGTCATAACAACCAGTAACTGATACTTGTATATAGTTATTTTGTATAGGAGGTGGGGTACCGAAAATTTGAGCAAAAGTAATTGACGCTGGGGTAAAAGTAACACCTGTTATTCTGTTAGACATAAGCTCAGGGCTGCTACTACCTGACAGAGAGCAATCATTTAATCCATTACATATGTCGTAGTATGTTACCCTTCTATTGCCTGGTTCAAAACACCAAGCGATTACACGATCATTGAGAAAATCCCAATGGCCATCATTATTATAATCTATCCATACCTTAAAATACGTGTTGCCGCCCGAAGTAGTTACGCCAACAGGGTTAAATCCTACTAAGGGAAACCCCCAAATTGCAAGACTCATATTTCTATGACCAATGGCTCTTTTGGCTTCTTTTGCCATATGCTCTAAGACATAGGCAACTTCATTCTGCACCTTTGCCTTACGGTCTTGATTACGCACATCCTTAGTGCCTATATCCTCTAATGTGGCAAAATACAAAATAATTATGGAAAGCAGGGATACTGCTAAAAGCAGTTCTGTAAGGGTAATGGCTTTAATATCTTTTATTTTAATTCTCGCTCCAATCAATTCTTATTCTTGCTTTTTTTAAAGTTGTTCCAGCAATATTGGAAATTGTAAGGGTTGGTCTGTAAGTTATTGAGTCAAGTGTTACATCATTGGCTGGGCTGGATGGACAGCCACTTCCGCTTCCAAGGCAATTCGTAGCCCATAGGTCCTGTCTTACCTGCATATGCAAGGGCTCTAAGAAATTTCTGGCTATTTCAGCAGCAGTTGTTCGTGCCCTGCTATGTTTAGTCTGTCTTCTTGCAGAAATAAAAATGCTCAAAAAACCAGCCATTAACATAGAAAGTATAGTCACAGAAATAATAATCTCCATAAGGGTAAGGCCTTTTCTCATTATATAGTTATTTTTTTAATAACTGATTACTCTGATAAAAGAAATGATGACAGTGATTAATGAGTAATCACGGATTTAACGGATTTTTAATCGGATTACCACGGATTGTTTTATGTAAATCCGTTTAATCCGTGTCTCTTTTCATCCGTGTTAATCCGTGATTAAACGCGCTAAACGCGCCAACGCAATAAACGCAATAATAGGTGTCCCTATTTATTACTGACAGCCACCTTCCTCTGGCTCATCCATATCAATTCTTAAATACCATCTCCTGGCACCAGCATCTCTGCGGGTAGCCTCTGAACAACTTGTGCCCGAGATATATGTGCAGGTATAATCCCATGCCCTTGTACCTGTCTCAGGCAGCATAAGCCTTAAGTTCTGATTGATTGCTGTATTATTATTCACCACACTTCCGCTATAAGGATAGTAATTGCCATTATTTTCCATCCTGTAAATCCTCTGTGCTGCCTGGATAAGCCTTAAACTCGCCCTCGCTTCCCTGTCAAGTACACCTTCTCTAACCCTACCATAGTTAGGCAGGGCTATGGCTGCCAGGATTCCGATGATAATAACAACAATTAAAACCTCTAACAAAGTAACACCTTGCCTGATGACCAAAATAATCCTTTCTCAGTAGTCACGGATTTAACGGATTTTTAATCGGATTACCACGGATTCTCTTATCTAAATCCGTTTAATTCGTGTGGCTTTTTAATCCGTTTAATCCGTGTATCTTTTAATCCGTGCTAATCCGTGATTAAACTCGCTAACTTTCTTTACTTTTACGTTTTACGTTATCCAGATGTTCCTATTTTTAATAACCTAACCTTCCGCATTCACCAGATGCTGAGGGTGTACATGTAATAGTCCCATCTACTTGTATATTCAAAACATAAGCGCCGTATCCCACAGGTCTTGAAGTAGCATTGCGGGTAGCCGTAGCAATAACTGCATTATTGGCATATGCAGGAGCGGCTAATGCCATAGTATAAAATTTAGTGGTGGTGGTATCCACATCTAAATCTGCAAGGTTTGCTGTAAATACAGATCTATCCGCAAAATACCTAAGCTGTGCTGAACGAAGTGTGCCTAAAAGACTGACGGCTTCAGATGTCCTTGCCCTTTCAGCAACCCTAAAATACTGAGGCAGTGCCACTGCTGCCAAAATACCAACAATCACAATCACCACAATCAATTCTAACAAAGTAAAACCCCTCTTCATTCTCCCCTCCTTTTAGTTATCGTTTCTGTTAACTTAATATGATTATTTTCACTAAAACCCTTTCTGGTAGAATATGTTAGGAAAATTTAAACCGCCCTCCCCTAAAGAGGGCTCTACCAGAAAGGAGGTTTTAGTGTATGATTAAGT
>Ga0272448_1001579_pt1 | contig 30268 bp, 17 predicted proteins | sample YNPCB0191_FD_202220 | JGI IMG/M metagenome (GOLD analysis project Ga0272448, IMG submission 202220) | Hot spring sediment microbial communities from Yellowstone National Park, WY, United States - YNP-CB-019-1 | ecosystem: Environmental > Aquatic > Thermal springs > Hot (42-90C) > Sediment...
TCCTGGGGTGGGATTGTTGTTCAACCAAGCCATACCCCAGGACACCACTGACCAAACCTAAATCAACTTAACTAAAACGATTTTTTTCCTCACCACCCAAATGGCTAAACTTCAGGGCTATTCTCGGCCGTCCCCTCCGGGGACTGACGGGGAGCGGTCTACCTGGTTACCTTACCACGGCTCCCACTTCTACCTCCTCAATATACATCCGCGTCGTCTCGTTCGCCTTCAGCGTGATCTTGGCGCCCAGCAGGCGGATGGCGGGGAGTTTGATGGTGTCGGTGGCGGCGAACTGGTCGTCGCCGGGGGTCTTGTCCAGGGCGTCGGCCAGTGCGACCAGCACCTCGGCGGCGGTGACCGCCTCATCAGTTGTCAGCGGGATGATGAGCGGGGTGATCTCCACATCCTTCGCCCCGTCCTGATTGGTGTCCAGCTCGATTTTTAATACCAGACGTTTTTGTGTCATTGGGGTCCTCCTTTCCAGGTTCCAGGTTCAAAGTTCAAAGTCGCTATATACGGCAAGTTCTTTCTCTTACTCTTTCTCTTTATCTTTCTCTTACTCCCAAAGGCATCCCCGTACGAGAGCAGGGGACAGTCCCTTCAGCGGGCACCAGACTTAGCCACGAGCGCCACGATCGGGGACAGTACCCGATTAGCGCGCATCCGGGTCTCTCGCGCCAGCGTTTCTCATGTCTAGGTGCTTTTTTTAGAGTAAGAGAAAGAGTAAGAGTAAGATGGCTATGAGAGGTATGAATGGAATTTCTCCCACGGATACCCCGCCGGGTCGATTTTGCGGCGGCCGCCGTTTTTGGTCCAGACGACCTGGCCGTGTTCGATCCAGCAGGCAATGTCTTTGTGGGCGACGATCTGCGCGGCGGGGAGGTGGTACTTCGCCATGAGGGCGCGGCAGAGGGCGGCGCAGGCGTGGATTTGCGCATCCGGCCACGGCTCATGGCCCAGGTTCTCCTGCTCGATGCCGATGGAGAAGGCGTTGCACCCCGTGCGCCCCTGCCAGCAGGACTCCCCGGCGTGCCAGGCGGCGTCTTCCAGCCGCACCAGTTGCCGGACGGCACCGCATTTGTCGATGTAAAAGTGCGCGGAGACCTGGCGTTCCGTTTTGCCGAGTAGAATCGGCAGGTCCACCGCGGCACGCCCCGCCGAATGATGCAGCACGATGAGGCAGACCGCCTCCCCCGCCGGTCGCGGCGAATAATACCGCGCCACCTCGGGGAACGGCACCGGCGTGCCGTTAGGCAACAGGATTTCACTCATCTTTTTACCTCCTTTTTGTCTGAACCATGATTTAAGGATTTGAGGATTTTAGGATTCAGCAAGACAACCAGCGCTGGTTTTTCCGTCCAGGCGAATAAACCACAAGCTGATCTCCAAGTCGCTCGTTTGCACCCCGACTGCGATATGATCCACCCGGCTGCACAGGTGAATCCTAAAATCCTGTAATCCTTAAATCAAGGTTCAGACCATTGATACGCAAGCTAACGTTTGTTACAAACATATTATACCATACCAACCGCTGGCTGTCATCGGTTTGCACTGACATATTGTGGGGAAAAGAGTATATGTTTATCATATTAACATTTATAGAGTGCCTGTTACGGTGGTGATCATTGGCGACTCCTGGCAACGTCCCGCCAAATCTGGTACACTATGCCCCGGTTGTAGAACAAGTGAAAGCAAACTCCTCGGAACGGTTCGGTGGTCTGGATGTGCTGCGCGGCCTGGCGGCGTTGGCGGTGGTGTTTTTCCACGCGCTGAATGTCGTGCGCGGCACGGCTGCCGGTACCTGGATCCCCGCCGTCATCGAGCGCACGCCGCTGGTGGTGCTGCAGCAAGGCTATCTCTCCGTGCCGCTCTTCTTCGTGCTCAGTGGCTTCGTGCTGGCGTTCGTACTGAGCCGCGACCGCACGGGGCCTGTGCTCGGCTTCCTGGTGAAGCGCACGATGCGCATCTGGCTGCCCTTCATCGCCTGCCTCCTCGCCTTCGGGCTGGTGCGCCATTGCACCGTGTTCCACATGCCGCCCAACTTCGGCCCGTGGCTCTATGGGCACTGGACGAAGCCCGTCTCCGGGTGGGATTTCGCCGCCACGGCCACGCTGATTGGCATCTTCGACCCCGCGAATTATAACTCGAGCGTGTGGACGCTGGTGCACGAGATGCGCATCTCGCTGCTCTTCCCGCTGCTGATGCTCGCGCTGTGGGGGCGGCGCTGGCCGGTGTATCTGCTGGTGGCGCTGCTGCTGGCGAAGGTCGGCGGGTATTACTCCGCCCTCTACACCGAAACCGCCACCCACCCGGGCAACCTCGCCTACGCCTCGCTGGCGGACACCGTGCAATACGCGCATTATTTCGTCATCGGCATCCTGCTCTGCCAGTATCGCGCCGCCATCATCGCGCACCTGCGCAAGCTGTCGCCCGTCATGCAAGGCGCGCTGGCGGTGGTGGGGGTGGCGCTCTATTCCGGGCGGGTGGTGCAGGGGCACCTCCCGTTCATCGCGCCGTTCGACCCCGCCTTCCTGCTCGGGTGCACGCTGCTCATCGGTCTCGCCATCACCTGCACGGAGAGCATCATCCTGCGCTGGCGGCCGCTGGTCTGGCTGGGGCGCGTCTCCTACAGCCTGTACCTGTGGCACAGCCTCTTCATCATCACCGGCACCATCTGGTTCGGCAACCGCGTCCCCACCTGGGCCATCCTCGGCACCGCCATCGGCCTCAGCCTGCTGGTCGCCGAACTCAGCTACCGCTACATCGAATTGCCCACCATGACGCTGGGGAAACGCCTCTCCACCTGGCAGCGCCGCCCGGCCATCGTCACGCCGCCGACCTTCGCCCTGCAGGGGCAGCCGGTAGCATCGGAGTAGGTGGGTGTGGGAGTTTGGGCGTGTGGGGGTGTGGGAGTTATTTCGGGTGGCGAGAGAGGCACTGGTTTCGGGGACTGACATCGAAACTCTTCTGTAAGGTGGCCGATAGGTCGGAAAGCCTCCCTGGAGTTTCGGTGTCTGTCCCCGAAACCCTATGTGCGCGCTGCAACCGAATAACACCGATGTTGCATCTTATCTTCAGATCCGCGAATTGGTAAATAAACAGGTGATGGCCTGGAGCGCGAACCTCCTGGTGAGCGGATTATAGACTCGGTTCCGGTGCTCTCATCGGCTCACCAGGAGGTTCGCGCTCCAGGTTAGACATATAGGCTTACTTTGGCTCACCAGGAGGTTCGCGCTCCAGGCCAGAGCATATGCGGTACGAAGGTTGGGGACAGTCCCCGACTAGCAGTGCAACCAGTGCGCTCGTGCCGGCCAATCACTCCCACACTCCCAAACTTAACTACACGCGTTCCGCCCCAATCGCCGCCAACTCCGCCTCCACCTGCGCCGGGGTCCACTCCGGGTGTTGCTCGTGCACGGCCTGGCGGCGGGACATCCAGCCGCCGCGGGTGGCGCGGTCGATGCGCTGGCTGACGGCGTCGCGGTCTTCCGGGATGGCCGGGGGCCAGGCGAGGGCGAACTCTGCGGGCGCCGGCGCCGTGTCGCCGGCGTAGACGCGGCGCAGTTGCGCGGCGAAGGCCACCGCCCAGGCGGTGGCAGGGGTGTAGACACGGCGGCGACGCTGCACGGCGCGCTCGGTGCCCAGCAGCGAGAGCGCCAGCGCCGTGCCGCTGGCCGCGCTGCCCACCGCCTTGCCGTAGAAGATCGGCGAAATGGGGGAGATGGCGTTCCAGTCGTCCCACAGGTTCTGCAGCACGCTGCCGCTATCCCCCAGGCTGGTCACCGCCTGCTTGAGGTCCACCGTCACCAGGTTGCCGTCGCCCGGGCGCTTGATGCGGAAGATCAACTGCTCCCAGTCCAGTTGCCCGGTCTGCGGGTTCACCGCCTCAGGCGGAATGAGCAACTGCGGCACGGTGGTGAGGGAGACGCTGAAGTTGCGCGCGCTCTCCACCAGGATCATCCGCCACTGGATGTTCTTCCGCGAGAGGGTGTAGTCGCTGGCGCCCAGCACGTTCTGCAGGCGGAAGGCGGGCGGCAGGGTCAGGCCCTGTACCGTCAGCTCCTCGGCGGGCTGTGCCCCCGGCTCCCACGCCCCGGCCACCGCGCTCCACGGCGCCGGCGTCGCCTCCACCGTCTCGCCGGAGCGGCGGAAAGCGGCGTTGTGGATGGTGGTGCCGCCCGCGCGCACCACGTGCATCTCGCGCACGCGGTAGGCCACGTCATTCACCGCCACGCTATACCAGAAATTCACCGTGCGCCCGTCCGGGGTGAAGGTGGCGAATTCGTCGTCGTTCGCCCCCCATAGCACCAGCGCCGGCGCGCCGCGCAGCTCATCCCACACCAGCTTCCACACCGCGTGGCCCGCATAGGAGATGCGCACCGCGGTGGGATAGAGCACGTCCGCCCAGCCCATGTCCGCCAGCAGCGCCTCCGCCGCCGCCTCGTCCGCCCCTTCCACGCGCGGTGTGGCGGGGAAGATGAGATCCGCCAGCGGTTCGGTGAGGCACTCGCCCAGCAGATTGGGGATCACCAGCTCAAACGGCAGCCGCTGATTGCCCGCCAGAAAGACCGACCCGTGGTCGCCCAGGTACAGCCGCCGATGGTTCCCCACCGCCGCCACCTCCCGCGCCACCGCCTCGTTCCACACCAGGGATTTGGTAATCATGCACTCCTCCTGCTCACGCCGCCATCGTTTCGGTGCAAAAAAACAAACAGGTGGTCGGCGCAAATGTAAGTTTTGTCTATTATAGCAGGAACGTGGAGGAAAGCAAGCGTTTTACACTCATGCGTTTGTAATTATTCGCAAAAAATGCAAATGTTTGCCAACGCGGTACGTCGCGCTGTTGGTAGAGAGCCAATATTGGGATTCCCCCGGGAGGCCGATGAGACGGGTGACCTCCCTTGCCCCGGCGAAATTCCTCGAAGAGTACCGAGGCGTCGCGCACATTCCCCGGTGTGACATCCTGCCCAGCCTCCCGTAACCGCATCATCATGCCAAGCGGCTGTGGCCTGCGCGCGCATTTCTTCGCAGCCCGGAGGACGCCGCATATTTCACGATCTCATCAATTACTCCATCGTCAACGGTATCGAGGTGTATCAGTAGCAGCCGGAGCGGCCCCCTGGAGCGCGAACCTCCAGGTGAGCAAGTGCCCTGGGTGAATCAGTGAGTCAACGGCGCGCGTCAGCGCGATGCGCGCGCCGTCTTTGCTGATCGGCCCACCGGCACGGCAGATGTGGACGGTGTCATTCCGCGGCAATGGTGAGCGCAATGTTCTGCAATGCCTCATAGGCGCGCTGCTCCAGGCGGTCTTCCCAGAGCTGGAAGGTCAACAGCTCGAGCGGCCACCAGAGAAGCATCCAGAGGATCACTTCCGGGCCGATGGCCAGAATCTGGTACCAATAATTCTTCGAGATATCCAGCCAGTAGATGAGCGGGACGAGCACCACCACGGCGGTCAGCCCGGTCCATAGTGCGCGCGTACCCTTGTACCAGTCCTTATGCATATTTTGTCGCGCATCGCCGACCCAGGCGGCGGAATATTTGCGGATGGCCGTTGTCGTGCGCCTTTCGAGATCGGGGGTGATCTGCTCCGCGGGCAACAGCACTGTCAGTTCGATCAGCGCGGTGTGGGGATGTGCGTAGAGCTCTCCGACAATGTAATCCATGCCGGTTTTAAAGCTGTACGGCGCATAATAGTCCGAAAACGGCGTGATATCCGGCTCTTCAAAGAGATGATTGATATCACGCAGACGCAGCGTGATCCGTAACGTCCGCCCTTTCGCCATCGTATACTAGACCCCTGCATTGTTATAAGGGAGACGCCGTCATCTGGAAAGAGATTATGGGGAGCGGATGGTGGGAAAAGCGGACAAACAGCTTATATGGTTCAGCGCAATGTGTCGCCGGCCCACTGACAACACCACCGTCTGTCCCCCGCTGACACCGAATAGCATCAGGCGGCTTTGCTTGCTGCACCGTTTCACGTTCTCATGCCGTCTGGCATCGACTTCGAGCAGCATAACAAACCGTGCGAATGACTGCCTGGCCCACTCCTTATCCCTTTGCGTTACCGGCAGCCTCGGGGATCTCCATCACAGGGTCGACGGTCCTTGACTCTGGATGGTGAGCCAATTCGGTAAGCGATTACCGAGTGCCTCTCTCCTGCGACGAGTCCACAACAGGTCGAGCACCGGCAGCCAACGCTACCGGTGCTCGATTTCTCGCATACCCTATTCAGTTGTACAAACCCTATTCAATTGTCGATGAAATATATTGCCATGCCAGCCACGCGGCTGGCAGCTTAGATGATGCGCATCTGTAGCTTTTTTACCCCTCCCTGCGCCCGGCTAATCCTGCGAAACCGTATTTGTGTTAATAAAACATCAAGACGACGTCTGCGTTCTCCCTCACCCCCCCGGCCCCCCATAGGCATCACGCGATAGCAATCGCTATCTTTCTCTTTCTCTTTCTCCAAAAGAGCATACCTGTTTCCGCTAACCTGTCGGTGGCCGGAAACGCGCTTGGTGCTCATCAATGCCCGTCGATCGTACCCAGGAAGAGCACGACCCGGAATGACATCCGGATACCGCTCCCCGCGCACCGACGGACTCACGCCCCAGGAACGCCACGGCGGGACGTTCCCTACGCCACCACGGAAACCGGTTTTCATCCAGGGTCGTGTGCCCCGGCCCAGGGGATGATTCGTACTCTTTCTCAAAAACATCCACACGAAATGTATGACGGGCTGCGGATGGGTTGCGAAGCGAAGTGTGTTGTTTTGGAGTAAGAGAAAGAGTAAGAGTAAGAGAAAGAATTCGTTGGTGCTAACTATAACGGGATGCGTATGCCCCGGCCCCCTCTACCTCTGGGAGAGGGGGCCGGGGGGTGAGGGAGAACGCACGTTAGAGCACTTCTCGCGCATGCACCACCCAGTCCGGGTCCTTCAGCATGGCGCTGCCGACCGCGGCGAAGTCGGCGTGGCCGTCGGCGATGGCGCGCTCGGCGTCATGCGGGTCGCCCAGTTTGCCGGCGACGATGATGGGCAGCGCGGTGATCTCCTTCGCCTGCTGCCCGAGCGTCTTCCCCGTGCCGAAGTAGTCGTTGAGCGCGCCGTCCATGATGGAGAGGTGCAGCAGGTCGAGGTCGGTGGCTTCCAGCGCGCTGACGAGCTGGCGGAAATCCGCGGCGGAGAAGCCCTCATCCAGGTGGTTGAAGACGCTGATGCGGCAGTCGAGCAGCGCATCCCCGGCAATGCGTGATCGCACCTTGTGGCAGGTCTCCAGCAACATCTGCATGCGCCTGTCCAGCGATCCGCCGTAGGCATCGGTGCGCGTGTTGCGTTGCGTGGAGAGGAAGGCATCGAGTAGAAAGCCGTGCGCGCCGTGGATCTCCACCGCGTCGAAGCCGGCATCCACGCAGCGCGCGGCGGCATCGGCGAAGCGCCCCTCGATTGTCTGGATCTCCTCCACGGAGAGGTCGGCGGGGAAGGTTTTTTTGCCGCTGAGTTCAACGGACGACTGCGGCCCCCCGTGCACCAGTTGGATGGAGGCCAGCGCGCCTTCCGCATGGATACATTCCGCCAGTTGGCGCAGGCCCGGCACCTGCTGGTCTGTGTACGCCCCCAGCCCGCCGCGCCAGCAGCGCCCGCCGGGGTCCACCGCCGTGGCTTCCACGATGATCATGCCGCAGCCGGCACGCGCCCGCCGGGCATAATGATCGAGCAGCCCGGGGGTGACGCCCCCCGCGTCATCGGCATGCACGCCCAGCGCCGGCATCACCGCGCAGACCATCGGCGGCATCGCCACCCGGTTGCGCACGGTGATCCCGTTGAGGGTGATCGGCGAAAACAATGCGCTCATAGTAACTCCTTATCAGTTCACCACATAGGGTTTCGGGGACAGACACCGAAACTCCCTATAGCTCTCCACCAGTCGGAAACTTCGCAACTGGCAGCATAGTCAATAGCCGGAGTTTCGATGTCAGTCCCCGAAACCGGTGCATCTCATGCTGGCCTGATCAAACCAATCTTTTCGTGTGCTTCGTGTCTTTGTGGTGCAATTACCCCTTCGCCGGGGAGGCCATATTGATGCCGGTGAACACGCCGGGGTTGTCTTCGGTGCTGGTTTCCTCGTCGGTTTGTTCGGTGATTTCCAGCGTCTTGCCTTCCGGTCCGCTCACGGTGGTGACTGTTGACGTGCTCGAGGAGCGGCTCACCGCCTGCAGGGTGGTCGGGTCGACAATCATCTCGCCTTCGTCGGTGATCTCTTTCACGCGGATGTTCGGCTGTTCCCCGTCATTCCCAATCTGCAGCATGGCTTTGATCATGGCGACGCGCGCCTCGCCCATCAGTTTCAGATCGTGCCGGCGGCTGTATTGCAGGTGGACGACATCGCGCCCCCCGTGCTCCTGCTTCCCGACCATTTTGGTGGTGATGGAGAGGTTGTCCTTCTTCCCGTTCGGCATCGGGTCGCTGCTGGTGATCGTCCAGGAGTCGCCGGTTTTCACCGTGCGGCCAATGAGCGACTGCCCGTTCTCATACCAGCCGCTCTTCAGGCCATCCAGCATGCCTTTTTCCGAGACCAGATAGCCCATCATCTTCAGATCATCCGCCGACATCTTCTTTTTGCAGTTGGCCACCACTTTATCCAGCCCACTGGTGGAGAGCAGCTTCCCGTCTTTCGCGATGGTATACGAGACCGGCACGTTCAATGACGCCTTGAGGTAGGAATCGATCTCGGCATCTGCGCCGTCTTTGGTCTCGCTGGCAGAGAGCAGCGTCTCGGTCACGGTGAAACCCGCGGCGGTCTTGTGGATCTCCGTCTTCGTCTTGGTCAATTGCTCGCGCACCTCGTTCTCACTGTGCCCTCCAAACGAGAAGGTGGTGGTGTATTTAGTGCGCGAGGTCTCCACGTAGGCGAGTCCATCAGGGGGATTGAAGGTGAATTTGGCGGTGTCCTGTGCCACGGCGGCGAGTGAGACGCACAACAGGGCCAGCACAACGCCCCAGCGGGAGAGGCTTCCCCAGCCCAGCGGTTGGTGTTGGATCATCATATACCTCCGTTATCGGATCTTCATGCTCGTACTCATACTCATGCTCAAAATACCACATCCGGAACTAAAGCTGAGTATGAGTATAGTATCGTTACCGACAACTGCTGTAGAGTATTCTCGGCAGGGTTGTCGATCTCCTGCATGCAATAACCCCCATCCGCACAGGGAGGATGGGGGTTATTGCTGATCGCTCCAATCGTATGATTGGTTAGTTCATGGTGAGGCTCACCGTCCCCGGGTTGGAGGTCAGATGCCCGTTATACACCGTGAAGGTGAAGGCATCCGTCCCCTTATACCCCGGTGTCGGGGTGAAGGTGAGGGTCGGGCTGGTCAAGGTGCCCAGGCTCACCGGGAGGCCGGTGGCCGTGTAGGTGAGCGTGCCGTGCGCGGGCTGGGTGGCCAGCGTGTAGGCGGTGAGCGGCAGGCCCAGGGGGTCGCTGCCGGTGAGGGTCAGGGCGATGGGCGCGCCGCCACTGGTGGTCAGGGATTGCGCCCTGGCGGTGGGCCGGCCGTAGACCGTGATGGTGATGGTGCCCGGATCGGAGGTCAGGTACCCGTTGAAGGTCGTGAAGGTGAAGGTGTCCACGTCATGGAAGCCGACCGCCGGGGTGTAGGTGAGGGTGCGGCTGCTCAAGGTGCCGACGGCCACCGGCAGGCCGGAGCCCTGATAGGTCAGGGTGCCATGGGCCGGCAGGCTCACCAGCGTGTAGCGGGTGATGGCCAGGCCGAACGGGTCGGTGCCGGTGAGGGTGAGGGTCAGCGGCGTCTCCTGGTTGGTGCTGAGCGTGGTCGTCCCCGCCCGCGGCTTGCCGTAGACGGTGAGGCTCACCGTCGCCGGGTTGGAGGTCATGTGCCCGTTGTACACCGTGTAGGTGAAGGTGTCCACCGCGCCGGAGAAGCCGGGCGCCGGGGTGTAGGTGAGGTTCGGATTCGTCACCGTGCCGCTCACCGGCAGGCCGGTCGCGGTGTCGGTGAGCGTGCCGTGCGCCGGCAGGCTGGCCAGCGTGTAGCCGGTGATCTTCAGGCCCAGCGGGTCGGTGCCGGTGAGGGTCACGTTCACCGGGGTGCCGGGACCGGTCGCCGCGGTCTTCGCATAGGCGGTCGGGCGGCCCCACACGGTGATGCTCACCGTGGCGGGATTGGAGGTCAGATAGCCGTTCGTCACGGTGAAGGTGAAGCTGTCCACGTCATGGAAGCCGGTGTTCGGCGTGTAGACCAGCGTCGGCGGGACGCCAAAGAGCGTGCCCAGGAAGGCCGGGGTGCCGGTGGAGAGGTACTTCAGCGTGCCGTGGGCGGGCTGCGTCACCAGCGTATAGGCGGTGAGCGGGGCGCCGATGGGATCCGAGCCGGTCAGCGTGAGGGTGAGCGGCGTCTCCTGGTTGGTGGACACCGTGGTCGTGCCCGCGGTCGGCTTGGCATAGACGGTGAGATTGATGTTCGCCGTGCTGGACGACATGTGGCCGTTGTTCACGGTGAAGGTGAAGAAGTCAGTCCCCTTATAGCCCGTCGCCGGGGTGAAGGTGAGCGCCGTGCTGCTCAGCGTGCCGCCGACCGCCGGTTGGCCGGTGGCGGTGTAGGTGAGCGTGCCGTGGGAGGGCAGGCCGGTGAGGATGTAGCTGATGGTCAGCCCCAGCGGATCGCTGCCGGTGAGGGTGAAGTTCACCGGCACCCCAACGGTGGTGGTGACCGCCTGGGTGTTGGCCCGCGGCTTGCCCCACACGGTGATGCTCACCGTGCCCGGGTCGGAGGTGAGGTAGCCGTTGCTCACCGTGAAGGTGAAGCTGTCCACATCGTGGAAGCCGGTGGCCGGGGTATAGGTGATGCTGCGGCTGCTCAACAGGCCGAGGGCGCAGGGCTGGCCACCGACGGTATAGGTGAGCGTGCCGTGGGCCGGCAGGCTGGTGAGCGTGTAGCCGCTGATGGGCAGGCCGAAGCGGTCGCTGCCGGTGAGGGCCATCGCCAACGGCGTCTCCTGGTTGGTGGTCACGGTGGTGGTGCCCGCATTGGGCTTGCCGGCCACATTGAGGGTCACGGTCGCCGGAGTGGAATCCATGTGGCCGTTGTTCACCGTGTAGGTGAAGGTGTCGGTGCCGTTCACGAAGCCGGCGGCCGGGGTGAAGGTGAGGTTCGGGCTGGTCAGCGTGCCCACGCTTGCCGGGAGGCCGCTGCTGGTATCGGTGAGCGTGCCATGAGCCGGGAGGCTGGCCAGTTTGAAGATATTGATGGCCAGGCCGAGGGGGTCGGTGCCGGTGAGGGTGACGTTCACCGGGACGCCGGGACCGGTGGTCGCCGTCTTGGCATAGGCGGTGGGCCGCCCCCAGACGGTGATGCTGATGGTGCCCAAGTCGGAGGTCATGACGCCGTTGGTGGCGGTGAAGGTGAAGCTGTCCACGTCATGGAAGCCGGCGTTCGGCGTATAGACCAGCACCGGCGGGACGCCAAAGAGCGTGCCGAGGAAGGCCGGCGTGCCGGTGGACTGGTATTTCAGCGTGCCGTGGGCGGGCTGGCTCACCAGCGTGTAGGCGGTGATGGGCGCGTTGATCGGGTCAGTCGCGCTCAAGGTGATGGTGAGCGGCGTCTCCTGGTTCGTCGTGAGGGTGGTCGTACCCGGCAGCGGCTTGGCATACACGGTGAGGCTCACGGTGGCCGAAGCCGAGGTCAGGTGCCCGTTATACGTGGTGAAGGTGAAGCTGTCCGTGCCCTTATAGCCGGTGGTCGGGGTGAAGGTCAGCGCCGTACTGGTCAGCGTGCCGGTCGCCGGCAGGCCGCTGGCGGTGTAGGAGAGCGTGCCGTGGGCAGGCAGGCTGGCCAGCGCGTAGGTGAGGGTGAGCCCGAGCGGATCGCTGCCGGTGAGTGCGAAGCCCACCGGGGTATTGAGCGCCGTCTTCACCGTCTGCGCATTGGCCTTCGGCTTGCCCCACACGGTGATGCTCACGGTAGCCGGGTTTGAGCTGACAACCCCATTGGTCACAGTGAAGGTGAAGGTGTCCACATCATGGAAGCCGACATTCGGCGTGTAGGTCAGGTTACGACTGCCCGCCTGACCGAGGACGATGGGTTGACCGGTGGCGGTGTCCTTTAACGTGCCGTGGGCAGGGTTAGTCGCCACACTATAGGTAATGGGCAGCCCGAGCGGATCGGTGCCGGAGAGGGTAATGTTGACCGGCGTCTCCTGATTCGTCGAGAGCGACGTAGTGCCCGCGGTCGGTTTGCCATAGACGGTGATGCTCACCGTTGCCGACGTCGAAGTTTGGTATCCGTTGCTCACCGTGAAGGCGAGGGAGTCGGTGCCTTTATAACTGGTTGCAGGAGTGTAGGTCAGCGCCGGGCTGCTCAATGCCCCACTGGCTGCTGTGCCGGTGGCCGTGTAGGTGAGCGTGCCATGGGCCGGGGCGGTGACCAGCGTATAGCTCAACGGCAGCGCGCCCGGGTCACTGCCGGTCAGCGTGAAGGCGAGCGGCGTGTTCTGTACCACCGCCAACGTACCGGAGGTCGCCGTGGGCGTGGAATAGATGGTGACGGTGAAGGTGCGGATGGTGGTGTCCACCCCGCCGTTGACCGTGCCGCCGTCGTCCTGCACGATGACGCTGATGGTCGCCGTGCCGCCCTGGTTCGCCACCGGGGTGTAGGTGAGCGTGCCGCTGGGGCCGAAGCCGCTATAGTTAATGTTCGGAGTTGGGATGAGCCCCGGGTTGCTGGAGGTGGCAGTGAGAGTGAGCATTTGCCAGTCCTCCTCCCCCGTACCGCCAGGCCCGATGCCGGTGAGGGGTAGCGTCTGCGCCCCGCTGTTGACCGGGAGGGACTGATTGGCAATCGGATCAATCGTCGGCGCATGGTTCACGAAGTCGACGTTGATGTTGAAGGCCATGGTAGTGGTATCCACCCCGCCATTCGCCGTGCCGCCGTTGTCCTGCAGCGTGACGTAGACCGTGACCGTGCCGACCTGATTCGGCGCCGGTTGGAAGGTGAGGCCGGCTGCACTGCCGCCACTATAGCTTACTACCGGGTCGGGGACGAGGAGCGGAGTATCGGAGGTCGCGCTGATGGTGAGCGTCTGCCCCATATCGTCCGCATCCCCGGCGCTGATGCCGGTGAGGGTGATGGTGGTCGGCGGGGCGTTCTCCAGCACCTCCTGGTCCGGAAGCGGATTGATGGTCGGCGCGGTATTGACGAAGTTGACCGTGACGTTGAAGGTGCGGGTGATGGTATCCACGCCGCCGTTGGCCGTACCGCCGTTGTCCTGCACGGTGACGGTGACCGTCGCTGTGCCGGAGGTATTCGGCATGGGGACAAAGATGAGTGAGCCGGTCGCGTTGGGGCTGGTATAGCTGATCGCCGGATTCGGGATGAGTCCCGGATTATTCGACGCTGCGGTAACAGTAATAGCCTGCCCCATATCGTCCGCATCTCCGGCGCTGATGCCGGTGAGGGTGATATTGGTCGGTGCCGCATTCTCCAGCACAGTCACGTCGGAGAGCGCATCGAGCGTCGGCGCGGTGTTGACGAAGTTGACCGTGACGGTAAACGTCTTCACCGTGGTGTCGACGCCGCCGTTGGCCGTACCGCCATTATCCTTCACGGTGACGCCGATGGTCGCCGTGCCGGAGGTATTGGCCACCGGGGTGAAGGTGAGGGTGCCAGTCGCGTTCGGGCTGGTATAGGTGACGGTCGGGTTCGGGATGACCGCCGGATTGGTGGAGCCGGCGGTGATGGTAATCGTCTGCCCGGTGTCGCCGGTGCCGGCACTGATGCCGCTCAGGTTGATCGTCTGCAATCCGGCGTTCTCATTGATGACCAGGTTGCTGATGCCGTTGAGGGTCGGCGCGGTATTGACGAAGTTGACCGTCACGTTGAACGTGCACGTGGTGGTATCCACGCCGCCGTTGGCGGTGCCGCCGTTATCCCGCACGGTGACGGTGACCGTTGCCGTGCCGGTGGTGTTGGGCACCGGGGTGAAGGTGAGCGTGCCGGTGGCTTGCGGGGTGACATAGACGACTGCCGGCGTCGGGATCAACCCCGGATTATTCGACGACGCCGTGACGGAAATCGCCTGGCCGGCATCATCCGCATCGCCGGCGCTGATGCCGCTCAAGTTGACGGTCTGCATGCCGGCATTTTGATTGATGGTCAGATTGCTGAGGGCGTTGATGGTTGGCGCGGTGTTGACGAAGTTGACCGTGACGGTAAACGTCTTCACCGTAGTATCGACGCCGCCATTGGCGGTGCCGCCGTTATCCCGCACGGTGACGGTGACGGTCGCCGTGCCGGAGGTATTGGCCACCGGGGTGAAGGTGAGCGTGCCGGTGGCGTTCGGGCTGGTATAGGTGACGGTCGGGTTCGGGATGACCGCCGTGTTGTTGGAGCTGGCGGTGATGGTGATCGTCTGCCCGGTGTCGCCGGTGCCGGCGCTGATGCCGCTCATATTGACCGTCTGCAGCCCGGCATTCTCGTTGATAGTCACGTTGCTGAGGGCGTTGATGGTCGGCGCGTTATTGGGGGTGGTGGCCGGGGCCAGATGCAAGACGGTCATACCCCACTGCTGCATGCCGGAATAGGTGCCACCCCAGGTCATCTGGTCGTACGTATTGGCCCAGGTATTATTCACGTAGACAATATTGCCGGTCTTGTTATAGCCAATCCCGAGCATGGTGTGCCCGTTGAGCTGGATCAACACCGGGTAGCCGCTATCGATTTCCGTGCAATACTGGCTGAAGGTGCAACCGTACGGCGCGGTGCTCGCATTGTACAGGACCTGGGTATAATTCGTAGTCACGGTATACCCGTGCGCCTCGGCATACAGGCGCATGCCGTGGCAGCCGTCACGTCCGGAAGTAGGATTGTAGTCATAGAGCGGAGTGCCACTGTTATAATAATAGAACATGGTACTGCCGTCCGCATTCGAATACCGGTCCTGGCTGGTACCCATGAAGTCGCCGACGCAGTCATCGGTATGCGCCGTCCACCCGTTCGTCACACACGGATCGGGCGAGCCCCAATAGTCTTCCACATATCCGCGGGTCGCTCGTCCGTCTTTCCCGATGTGGGAGGCGATGAACGGGCATTCGCCGACATTGCCGAATGCGGAGTAGTAGGTATGCCCCCAGGCCGTCTCGTTATTGAGCGGGCAGGCGCCGCCGTTGGCCGGCCCGGTATACATATTGGGGTAGCCATGCAGGTCGTAATAGCCCATCATCATGCCGGCCGACGTCGCCGAACACCCGTAACACCAGGTGTAGGTCGGCACATTGGTCAGTATGACATCGCCCGCTAACGCACGCGCATGCTGGGCTGGGACATAGCCCGGCGGCGGGGGACTGGGCGGAACCACGATATGTCCGATGGTGTCACCGGGCGGAGGGGTGATTTGTCCAAGCGCGGGGAAACTCATGAGTGCCAGCAATAACGCTGCCAGCATGACGGGAACCAGTTTTCGCATAATATCTCCTACGACGAAGTGACTGAGTGTATCCTGGCGTCTTGCGCGTGGTCACGTCCGATTACATGCCGCTGCCGCTATCTTGCGTGGGTGAGTGGACAACAGGCTTGCCTTCTTGACGCAAATTGGAAGAGCAATGGCAAGACAATTATAACAGAGCAATGTTCGTTGGTACAGCGCTGAACAATTTTTTCAGGATTGCCTGGCAGGCCTTGTCACTCGGCTCTTGCCCGCACCAGCACGATTTCGGTGCCTTCATCCCCGGTCAAGGCACTTTTCGCGGAGGGACGGGTGGCGAGGAAGTGGTAGAAATTAATCTGATCCAGGTAGATGGTCGGGCGCAGCAGGCCGGGGAATTCCGTGCCGCGCTGTGCATCGACCATCACCGCCCACTTCTCGCCGGCTTTGGCGGCGTAGAGGAGGTGCCGGTTGTCCATGGTGAAGATGGGCGTGCCCACCTGGTCGAAGCCGCGCCCGGCCACCCCATCGCGCACCACGTGCCAGTGTTCCCCCTGGCGGGCGGTATAGGCGATGTGGCGGCCATCCGGGCTCAAGGTGATATCAGAAATGGTATCATACGCCATGCCGGCGGCGCCATTGACCATCAGGCGCCATTGCACGCCATCGCGGGCGGGGTAGATCACGGTGTTGCCGGCGGCAAAGCGCGGTGTGCCGAGTCCGTCGAACCACGGCCCCTCCTTCCCCCCGACGACCATCGTCCACTTCTCGCCGCGGCGAGCACGGTAGACCGGCATATTGGCGGGAGAGAAGACGGGCGTATCCACCTCATCGAACCAGGGATCGGGCCGGCCATTGATCACGATGCTCCAGCGGTCATCCTGCCGGACGGCGTGGGCGATGAGTGCGCTGTTGGGGCTGAAGACCGGGGTGCTGATGAATGCATATGGCTCCCCTATCGCCTGTTCTGCCATCGGCACACCGGAAGCCGCGACACGCGTGAGACCGGACGCCGCTTGCGCTTGCCGGGCCGGGCCGTGATTGATCAGCATCCATTGCTCGCCGGTGCGGGCAGGATAGGCGAAGTGCTGGTTGTCCGGCGCCGCCGCGATGGGCCCGATGCCGTCATAGCTCCGTCCCGCCCGCCCGTCCACCACGCAGCACCAGCCCCCCTCGCTGCTCGCGCTAAACGCGATATGCCGCCCATCAGGGCTCAACACCACCGAGCCCAACGCATCATAGGCCGGGCACACACGGCCATCCAGGCAGGCGGTCCACTGTGCGCCGATACGCCCGACATACGCCGTATGCGCCTGGTTTGCGCTGCAGATGCAGCTTCCCGGGCGAATCTCATCGAAGGGGATACTCGCGATGGCAATCGCCCCGCCGGGATCCTGCAGGACGCTGAACCATTTGCCCTCCTTTGCGGCGAAATAACGCAGGCGGGGGGAGGGCTCCATGCGCAGTGAGCCGTCGAGAATCGCATCGTAGGGCATCCCTTCCTGCTCACCATACACCACCCGGGATTGCCCCCGGTCGCGGATGATATACGCGCACGTCGTCCCCACGCACAGGCTGCCGGGGATGATCTCGCTGTAGGATTTGCCCATCGTCCGGTTATGCACCACCGCCTGCATATTGTCCTTGCGAACGGTGTAGAAGATATCCGTGCCCCCCGTCCCCACCAGCACCTCCGGCAGCCGGGTATCCGGCACATTGGCAATCACGCTCTCCCAATGCGCGTGATTATCCGCCCTGGCCAGCGGGACGATGCCCACACCGCACAGCACCAGACATGCCACGAGCCACCCGCCATAGCGCAACAGTCGGATCGCATTCATACGGAGAAGATACCGTCTTCGTCAATGCACTATGCGTGCTGCAGGTTGATCGCCGAAACAAACCCCCAGGATGGTGATCCCGGGGGACGAAATGGGCTGAGCAGATTCAAGTTGCCGAGTGAATGATATGTGTCAACTTAATACTCATTCAAATCATGCATGCCGGTGGATGCAGACCAGATGAAGGCGTGTGGTTTCCCATCGGCGGCGTTCGCGCTGCCGACGACCTGGCCGGCCTCGTTGATGGCGGCTGCCGCGCAATACGGTTGCCCACCCAGCGTCCCCAATTCCGTCATACCTGCGGAAGTCCAGCACACGGTACTGATGCGTTGATCATATGCCGACTCCACCAGCACCTGGCCGTGTGCATTCAGGCATTTTGCGGTACTCGACAGGCAATCGGTCGGCCCGATATCCTGCAGACCGGAGGAGGCAGACCAGAGATAGGCACAGTAGCCTTTATGGGTCTTGCGGCGCGTGATTTCCCCACCGGTCACCTGGCCCGCGTCGTTAATAGCGAGCGCTTCGCCAGCCCCAATATCCTGCATGCCGGTGGTGGCAGACCAGAGGAAGGCGTGATCCGACCCGTTGGGTGGCGCGCTGGCAGTTCCCACCACTTGTCCGGCGGTGTTAATCTGGTGGGCATCACTCGCCCCCTTGCCATCGAAGAGGGTGCCCAGGTCCTGCATGCCTTTATCGGCCGTCCAGAGGAAGGCATGGAAGATGTTGTCTTTCGTCATCGCCTTGCCCACCACCTGACCAGCATCATTGATCGCTTCCGCATAGCTCTCGTTGCCCCCCAGCGTGCCCAGATCCTGCATGCCCTTCTCGGCGGTCCAGAGGAAGGCATGTGAGTGTTTCTCGGGGGTGTTGGTCGAGCCGACTACCTGACCGGACGCATTGATGCCCCGCGCCACGCTGCTTCGCCCGCTTAACGAGCCCAGTTCACAAAAGCCGGATGATGGCGTCCAGAGAAAGGCATGGGCGAGGTGGTCATTGGTGACACCTGTGCCGACCACCTGGCCGGAGGCGTTGATACCCGCCGCCTCGCTCTGCACATCATATCCCAACTGACGGAAGTGCTGCACAGTCCTTGCCTGGCTTGCATGGCCGGATTGGGAGGAACCCTGCCCCGGACGGCACCCGGAAAGCAGCAGGCTGGGGATGAGGAATAATCCTGCAAGCAAGAGATACTTACGCATCGTAATCCTCCTGATATACGGTTATTATAAATTCAGGTATCTCTCAAAGTCAAGGGATCGTAAAGGGGGGAGCCCCCTGCGTGCGATGTGCGCTGCCTGCTACAGGTTTGCCTGGTCATCAAAACATCACCATGTCTCTAGATTACTCGACCACCACTTCATAGAGCATGCGCGCCTTCCCGTCGGCGTTGACATCGAGCGGGATGACCAGCGCATGATCGCTCACCCGGGTGGCGATCGGGGCGAGGCGCCGGCCATTGACGGCCAGGCCCCAGACATGGGCGCGCTCCGGGTGGAGCAGGCGAAGGGTGACCTCGGCACGCCCGGCATGCACCAGGTGGGGCAATTTGCCCCAGGCATACAACGTCTGGCGGGCGCGCTCCCCGTATTGCGCGCCACTATTTTGCAGATCGGTGAGGTGGGTGATGAGCAGGCGCCGGCTGGCGGCGATGGAGGCATCCTCCAGGCTGGACACCCAGACGGTGGCATCGGCATCCGCGATGGTGATGGTGGCGGCCTGCGTCTCGATGCGTTGCCCGGCCCGGGCATAGCCGCCGGCGGTGCGCAGGGTGTCCAGCGTGAGGGTATCCGCCGGGCCGTCTACGGTCAACTCGCCGGTTTCACTCTGGAAGCGCTCGACGTCCGGGTCCGTGACATTGTTCGCCGTCAGCCACCCGCGCTTGCGCATTTCTGCGAGAATCGCGCGCCCGGCCATGGGGCTGTAGGGATCGACCGTGCCGGCCTGCGGGGTCAAGGGGAGCAGCAGATCGGCGCGTACCGGTTGGGCCGGATTCTCCACCACCTGGGTGCCGACGCGGGTGACCAGAGCGAGGCCGTTCCAGTCGGGCGCGATGGGGTGTGTGGTCCGCGGGTGGGCCAACAGCTCATCAGGCGTGAGGGTGATCGCCAGGGCATGCGGCGCCGGGCGCAGATCGCCACGGCGGAAGAGGAAGACGCCGGCGCGGTCAGCCGCCTGGTTCAACGGATCGCTGGCTAAATCGAAGTAATGGACGGGATGGGGCGCGACGACCGACTCCCGGGTATGGCTATAGGCAAAGCGCCAGATGACCGACCAGTTTTGCACTGCCCCCAGGGCGCTGGTGAGGATGCCGCCGACGCCGCGGAAGCGCCCCGGCCCGGCGTAATTGAACTCGCTGACGGTGAACGGCTTATCCAGCAGGCGCACGAACGCGTTGGCCCGGCCCCCCGGCGCCCCCGCCGCCACCGGGCTGGTGTTGGGGCATTTCGAGGGGAGCGCCCAGGGATGGTCGAGGAACTGCGGATGGTCGACATAGAAATGGTCGTCCACATAGTCATAGCACTGGCGCGCCGCCTGATTTTGCACCGGGTTGCTCCAGGCATTCATGTTGGTGATCAGCGCCGTGCAGCCCAGCGTGTGCAGGCACTCCCGCATGCGCCGGGTGAAATCGCGCTCAGTCTCGGTGAGGAAAATGGCCAGTTGGATGCCCGCCGGTGTGTTGTCCAGGCGCGCCGGCAGGGGCACCGTGCCGGAGGCGGCATCCCGGCCTTCCGCCGGCATGCCCACCGCGACAACCAGCGCCGCCGGCGTGGGGTAGCGCGCGGCCAGCCAGCGGTTCCAGGCGCGCGTCCAGTCCTCGCGCAGCGTGCCATGCACCTGCCCGATGAAGTTGCCGGCATTGCCTTCGTTGATGAGACTCAGCCAGGCCAGCGCCGGGTCATCGGCATAGCGCATCTGCGTGTAGGGATTCACATGCGTCAGCAGGTTGCGCGCAAAGTCGAGGTAGTTGGCATACGCCCGGTCATTGACCAGCACGGCCATCTTGTAGTCGTCCATGGCGATGTCGCCCGGCACGCCCTCCCAGATCTCTTTGTTGAACACCGGGCGCGAGACGAACAGATCGGTGGTGACGTAGATGCCGCGCTGTTTGAGCGCGGCGAAGAGGTAATCGAACTGATCGAGCGCCGTGGGATTGAAGGTGATGCTGTTGCCCGCCGCCCGATCAATGAGCCCGCTCTCGTAATGGTGAAGGCGCACGGCATTATAGCCCAATCGCTGCAGGCGCGTCGCCAGCCGGTCTGCCTGGTCGTGCGGCAGGTACTGGCCGGTGAAGCACAGATTGCACCCGTAGAACCGCACCGGCTCTGTGGGCTTTGCAGCCAGCGCGAGTGTTCCCGTGGGCGTGGCGATGACGCGGCCATATTTGCCGGCGGGGGTATGCCAGGGTACCAGCGTGCTGAAGTCCAGCGCTGAGCCGGGTTCGATATCGAGCGCATCGTCCAGCGGCAGCCAGTCCGGCCCCGCTTCGATGGTGACCGGCGCATCGTACTCGACCGCCATGCCGCCTTTGGCCGTGAGGGTGAAGGCGAGGGTCAGCGTCTTTCCCGCCGGCCACACCGCGGCGGCGCCGTCCTGCGGGCCGATGCGGATGGAAAAGTCTTTCGACCACTGCCGGTCATCCTGCACCAGTACCGGGGTCGCCTCGGTGAAGGCGAAAGTCAGGTCGGTGCCACCGGGCAAGGCCAGTTCCAGCGTCTTCATCGGTTTGGCGATGAGCCCGATGTTCTTCAGCACTGCGGGGAACTGGGCGGCGGCGCCGTCCGCCAGATACTGCCCGCCGATGGCGCGCGCGGCGGCCAGGTTCAGGCACACGTGCAGGCTGTTCAGCCGCACGTCCTGCTGCGGGGTGAGCTGATATTGCACCTGCAGGCCATCGGCGACTGCCTCGCTCCGCAGGAGACAGGTCACCCGGGCGCCGCCCGGCGCTTTCAGCAGGCCGGTGCGCGAGCCATCCGCCGGCACGGCATCCGAGGCGCGCGTGACGTCGCTTGCCGGACGCCAGCCGGATTCAAAGAGGCCGGGCGACAGCGTGCCCAGCACCAGGCCGCGGCAGGTGAATTGCACGGTGCCGCTGGTGGAGATCAGCGCCTGGCATGCCGGCGCTGCCCAGGCCGGCAACGTCAGGCATACGGCGAGTAACAGGCCGAGTAACCGCATCGCACACGCCCCCTGTTGGCAGATGAGGATAGGCGATCATCAGTGTAGCATGCCTGTGCGGGTCCTGCAAACGGTGAATGTATTTGCCCGCACGCCGGCGATGGACGTGACCATATCACGGCTCTCCCGGTGGCACGGAGCGATATGTCTACCCCACCGGTACGGCGCGCAATTCCTGTACAAAGACGATGTCCGGTTGCTGCAGACCGAGTGCAAGATCCACGAGACGCTGGTGATGGGTGAAAAAGATCACCTGGGTCTTCTGCGACAATTCCGCCAGTACCGCCAGCGCAGCCGTCGCACGTTCGTCGTCGAACGTAATTAAAATGTCGTCGACGATGAATGGCATCGGCGGATTTTCGGTCAGGTACCGCTCCAGGCTGGCAATGCGCAATGCCAGGAAGAGTTGATCGCGCGTGCCGTCGCTCATGCCTTTCACGTCAACCTCTTCCCCCGATGCCCTCACCCCTTTCAATACCTGCTCGTCATTCTCGTTAAAATCCACCTTCACCGCCTGGAAGGCCGTGCGGGTGAGTTGCGAGAAGATGGCGCCGGCGCGCTCCAGCATCGGCGACTGGTTGACCGCGCGGTACTGGTCGATGGCATCGCGCAGCAGGCGTGCCGTGAGCCGCAGCCGCATGTACCGTTCGACCGGGGCACGCAGGCTCGCCAGGATCGACTGTACGTTCTCCGCCGCCTCGGCCGCCTGGGGTGCGCCATCCATGGTGCGGAGTGCGGCCTGGGCTTCCCAGAGTTGCTCCTTCATTGCGTCAATCTGTTCGGTCAGCTCCCGTAAATGGTCTTTCGTCTCCTCCAGGTGTACGCGCAGGCGGTCTGCGTCGACATCGGCCGCTTCGGCTTCGAGCTCAGCGAGGGTATGCCCATCACCGAGCCGGTACAGGTTCGCCTCATATCGCTCAATCCGTTCGCGCAGCTCACGGGCGTGATTCGAGCATTCGATGGCCGCCGGGAGGTCGTCCGGTGTGGCACAGCGCGCGGTGGCGCACATGGCCTGCAGCCTTAGCGCCTGCAGTTGTTGCGTCTCCAGCGACTGGCGGAGGGTCTCGCGCTGTTCCGCAAGCTGCTCCTGCCATCCTTTGCGTGTCGCGGCATCCTCGCGCGCTTTCAGCAGTTGGGCATGCAGCGCTGCGACCACCTGCTGCACGGTCCGCCCCTCCCAGGAGAGCGCCAGCTTCTCCAGCAATGCGGCAACATCCCGGGTGAATATCTGCGCATCGCGCTCAATCCCATCGATGCGCTTGCGCAGATCATCCGCTGTCTTGATTTGCGCATGGAGGGCATCCAGCTTTTCCAGGAAGGTTTCAACGTCGGTGGGCGAGACGGTACCCGGCATTCGCAATGGCGCGACCGCAGCCTGCCAGTCCGCCTGCCAGCGGAGCGCATCCTGCTGTACCGACACCTCGTCCTCGTGGGCATCCTCCAGGGCCTGGGCGCTGGTGCGAAGCTGGGCCTCCACCTCTTCACGCTTCCGTGCCGCTTTCAGGTGGGCATTGACCAGGGCCTGGGCACGGTCCAGCATGGCGCTGAATGATTCGTCGTCCAGCACCCCCGAGGCGCCGATCAGGGTAAGCTCGCGGCCCAGCGCTACGCGCACGGTTGCCAGTTGCGCATGCAGTGCTTCCGCCTCATGCTCGTGCTCGCGCATCCGGGCAATCGCCGCCAGCACCTGCTGGAAGCGCATGAGCCAGGTCCGCATCTCCTCCGGTGACGCGGGGGTGACCTGTGCGGCCTGCCATACCTGCAGCCAGGCCTCCTGCAGTTGGGTGCAGGTTTCCTCGCACGCCGTGAGCGTTTGCCGGGCATGCGGCAACTCGCTCTCGAGCCGGGCCTGGTGGGCAAGCAGCGTGGCGAGGTGCGCCACCCGCTCGGCCTCGCGCCGCAGCCGGTCGGCCAGCAGGTCGGCCTGCGCAATCGCGTGTTCGAAGGCTTCCGGCAGCGGAAGGGCATCAGTGGCCTCGTCGTCCTCCTGTGGCTCGATCCAGTGCCGGCGCAGGCGCTGCCACTGGGCATCGCGGGAGGCCCGCGCCTCGGTCAGGTCGGATTCCAGCGGCACTTCGCCGGCGCGCTGCAGGGCATCCCGCTTTTCCATGATCTCGGCGAGTTCAGTCTGCCGTGCCGCCACCAACTGCCGGCTCTCCTCGCGTGCGCGCTCCGCCTTCTCCATCTCCGCGGCAAAGCGCAAGATCGTCGCTTCGGCGGGCACCGGCAACCCCTCCGCGGCTTCCAGCGTGCCTGCCCACCCCGTCAGGCGCGCGAGGGCGCGCTGGGCCTCCTGCCGGGCCGTGGTCCCACTGCCTTCCGCACGCCGGATCGTCTCCTCGATCTCCCCGAGCTTCCGGGCGCGGGCCAGCGCATCTTGCAGTGCCTGGCACTCGACCGCCGGGGGGAGTTCCTGCAGGTCAGCCACGGCGCGCTGATGCTCGCGCGTAGATTTCTGCACATCCCCCTCCGCGCGTTTTCGCCTGGCGGCAATCGCCTGTGCCTGCTCGCTGAGACGGCGCAAGGTGGCCCGCTGCGGGGAGCTGACATGCAAGGCGCGGAGCAGGTCAAGGGAGAGCGGCAGGGAGAACTCCTGCACTAATTGCCGGATCTCGATCTCCAACTGCGCCACTTGCCCGGCAAGACGGGGTTGATCCAGCCTGGCTTTGTCATATTCGCCAAGGCGCTGGTGAAGCTCGGTGATGAGGGTATCCTCCGCCAGCAACGCATCAGGCACCATCAAGTTGGTAAGCTGTGCTTCCAACACAGCAATGGCGCTCTCCGCCCGCGTTGCGGCGTCGCCGGCCCGCTCCAGCGTCTCGACCAGTTTACGGTAATCCTCCGGGAATTCCGCCGGGAGGAGATGCACCTCCCCCAGCGCTTCCAACTGTGTGAGCGCACCGCGCCATGCGGTCAGGTCGGGAAGGATGCGTTCCAGCCGCTGCAGCTTTGCCTGCTGTTGCACCAGGGTAGCGGTCTCGGCCTGCCGGGCTCGGTAGTCTTCCTCCAGTCGGCTCACCTGCCGCTGTTGCTGTGTCCACGCAGTGCCGGAGAGCGAAGCTTTCCGCATGCGCGCGTTCTCTTCCTCATAGCTTTTCACCAGGACATTGATCGTCATCTTTTGCCCGCGCGGCTGAAAGAGGCTGTTCGCTTCCTCGTCAAGCGCCTGCAAGCGAGCACGCACGGACATTCCCCCCAGACTGGCGGCGAACAGGCTTTGCCCCACCTCGCCCCCAAGCTGCAGCAGTTCATCACCGCCCGCTTGCAGTGTATGGTGATTGATGCCGAACAGGCGCGTGAAACGTTGCTGGTCCATCCCCGCCAGGACGGATTCCAGCACTCGATCCTCCAGCGGCTCGTTGTCCGGGGTCAGCAGCGTCGCTTTATTCCCTTTGCGACGGACCACCGACAGGGAGGAGCCATCGGTGCATTGCAAGGTGCCGCCGATGCGCAACTGCCCGTAGGTATGGCGGAAGTTATCATTGGTTTGCGCAGGTATGCCGAAGAGGAGCGCTTCCAGCGCGCGGAGCGCGGAGCTTTTCCCGGCTTCGTTCGGGCCGAAAATCACGTGCAGCCCGGCATTCCCGGCGGCAAGATCCAGGCGTTCTTCGGCGAATGGGCCGTAGGCGAGGAGATCGAGGGCGAGGAGTTTCATGCGTGGCCTCCCGTCATTTGCCACCCGGATTGGAGCAGGTCGCCGATTTCGGCCAGCGCGGCTTTGATCACTGCCGGGTTCGTCGGGTCGAGGCCGTCGGCATCGGTGAGAAATTCGGGGGGTAATTTCAATGCCAACTCCCGGCATTCGGCCGCGAAGGTTTCCACGCGCGCGTCATCCGCGGACCAGGCCGTAATCATCCCCACCAGTTCACCGACCGCATCATTGGTGATGGCCGGCGCGGCCTGCGGGGACGTAGTCGTGAAACGGACCTCTTCAACCCAGAGCATGCCGTTCCCAACATCATTGGCGATGGCGCGGATTTCATTCGTCCAGTGCGCGGGGTTGGCACGGAATTGCGCATGCAGCGCGCTGGTGCCGGTCAGGCAGACCCGGACCGCGTGCAGGCGGTCGATGGTGCCCACCAGCCCGGAGAGAGCCTGATGGATACGATCGAGCACGGCCCCGGCTTCACTCTGGCCGTCGATGGCAACCTCCTGCAGGTGCCAGCGCAGAGTATCAAGGTCATGGTGCTCCACGGCGCGAATCTGTCCATTGTCCACACTCACCAGGGTGCAGCCTTTGGCGCCGGTCTCCCGGATATGACGTCCCTGCGTATTCCCGGCATAGATAATCCAGGGATTTTCATGCAATGCCAGACGGCGGTGCACATGACCGAGCGCCCAGTAATCGTACCCTTTGGCGAGCAATATCTCCAGCGAAGTGGGGGCATACGGATCATGCCCGTATCCGCCCGTCGCGCTGGTGTGCAATACGCCGATATTCACGCAGTTGGCGATGGGCTGCGGATAGGTCGCCGCCAGGTCCTCGAAGGTATCCCGCGTGGCGAAACTCTGCCCGTGCAGCGCCACACCGCAGGTCTCCAGCACCCGGGTCTCGGGCTTGCGGGCATCGAATCGGTGCACGTTGTCCGGAAGGCGCAGCGATTTCGAAATCTGACTGACTGCATCATGATTGCCGGTTACGAGATAGACGGGGATCTGTGCCTCACGCAAACGCGCCATCTCCGCGATGAAAAACAGACCGGTATTGTAATCGCGCCAGTCACCATCAAACAGGTCGCCGGCGATAACGATAAAGCCGACGCGTTCGGTGATCGCAAGATCGACGAGATTGCTGAGCGCGCGGCGGGTGGCATGACGAATTTCGTCGATGGGCGCACCATCATATTGCGGTAATCCGCGAAGCGGACTATCAATATGCAGATCGGCTGCGTGCATGAAGGTAAACATGGGGGGTGTCCTTCCTGACATTGCTTGCATGCAACTACCAACAGGGTTGACAAGCCATTCGACCTATTATAATAGACCTTTCCATCTTATAACAGGCCTTTCCATCGCCACCGTCTATATTTCTTGCCGTTGGGAAGGCCGGCTTGTCAGCACTGGTGCGACAAGAGCAGGTACCACTTATCAACAATCGCTTGATTCTCCTGTCAAATCCAATGGGCTGCTGGGCTATCGCCCGCCACGCCGTAAACGGCATGGCTTCAGGATCAAGCCGGGTGAACCCGGCTCACCGGGAACCCATCCGGAGCGCGCTTTAGCGTGCTTGATCTGGTAGCCATGCCCTTTAGGGCGTGGCGGGGGGGATGCAATCTCTTCCATACACGTCTATCAGAATTTGAGCATGAGCATGAGCATGAGCATGAGTAAGAGCATGAGCATGAAACAACCTGGGATATGTGATGCTGACCACCTATTTATCCGAGTCAATGGACTTATCCACAGAAACGATGTCTAAAAGTGGGTATATCCACAGTTTTATCCACACCTTGTTTATCGTGCGCAGGGTTGGGATGTGGAAAAAGGGTAGGTTGGGCAACGGAAAAGGGGGTTAGTCCCCGGGCCAGATGCACACGGGGAATTCGTTGACAGTGGTGAAGCCGAGAGATTCGTAGAGGTGCCGCGCGCCGGTGTTCTCGCTGGTGACGGCCAACTCCACGCGCTCGTAGTGCTCGTGTTTCAATTCGCGCAGGCTGCGCACCATCAGCGCGCGGCCCAGGCCGCGCCCCTGGTAGACCGGGTCAACGGAGATCTCGATGATGCTGGCCATGTCGCCGTCATTGCGGATGACCAGGTTGACGCCGACCAGTTGATGCCCGTGCAGCACGCACCAGGTGGCCTGCGGGAGGAGCGCCCCGTAGCTGCCGGCCAGGATGGTGAGCAGCCCCTGGCGGCATTCCTTCGGCGAGGTGCCGAAGAACGGGGCATAGAGCAGGGCGTCCAGCGTGTCTTGATTGGCGCGGAAGACCACCGAGGCCGCCGCGTCCAGATAGCGGATTTGCCAGGGCACTAATCGGTACCCCACAGGCACGACCGGCTCATCCCACCAGCCGGCCAGCTCAAGCTGCATGCGATGGCGCCAGTGGCAGAGGAATCCGGCGGCCTGCAGCCCACGCGGATCGGTTTCGCCGGGGAGCAAGGCACGCTCGGAGCGGATGAAGCGCACATACGGATGCTCCTCGCGGATCACCTGCAGCGCCGCCTGCGCCAGGTCGCACGCTACCTCCGTCTCGCCGGGGAGCGTCCAGGGGAGGCTGATCTCCGCCGTGGGCTCAACAACCTCGATCAACGTGATCCCGAGCATTTTGCCATCGAGCAGCGCCACCAGCCCCTCATTTTTCCCCGAGGCGCGCAGCAGGCGGTCTGCCGACCAGGCGGCATAGGCGTGCCCTTCTTTCGCTGCCAGGTAGAGCATGAACTGGGCAATCAGGCCGGCCCAGTCCTCGCTGCCCGGCTGCAGGTGGATGATCACGTAGTCCTGGCGCGGTTCAGACGGCATCGTCGGCATCCTCAAAGGGCAGCATCCCCTGCGCGCAGGCGCGCACGGGGGCGAAGGAACGGCGGTGGCAGGGGCTGATTCCGAGGCGGTGCAGGGCCTCCAGGTGTTCCGGGGTGGGGTAGCCTTTGTGGCGGCTGAACCCGTAGCCGGGGTATTGGGCGTCCAGGGCAATCATCACCCGGTCGCGGTGCACCTTGGCCAGGATAGAGGCGGCGGCGATAGAGGCGGAGCGCGCGTCGCCGGAGATGAGATTGCGCTGCGGCACCGGGCTCTCCGGCAGTGCCCAGCCATCCACCAGCGCGATATCCGGCGCGGGGGCGAGGGCGGCCAGTGCGGTGCGCATTCCGTAGTAAGTGGCCTGCAGGATATTCAACGCGTCAATCGTCTCCACCGGGACCACCTCGATGTGCCAGGCGACGGCCCCGGCGCGAATCTCCGCGTACAGCCGCTCGCGCACGTCCGGCGCCACCTGTTTGGAGTCGTTCAGCCCATCGAACCAGCCATCCACCGGCAGGATCACCGCCGCCACCACCACCGGTCCCGCCAGCGGCCCGCGCCCCGCCTCATCCACGCCGGCTACCAGCCGCGCGCCACCCGCGAGCAGTTCATGCTCTGTCGCCCACATGTGCGTGCGTCGTTCTTCATCTCGCCGGCCCGCATTGCGCGGCATGGTGCCTCCAGGGGAAAGAGTTGTACCCTCCAAGCCCCGAATGGGGCGACTATTCGATAGCCCAGGGTGAAGCGAAGCGGAACCCTGGGTGGGGGTGGCTATTGATCCGCCAAGCCCTGTAAGGGCGCCATTCCTGCTGGAATACACGCCCATGCGAATGGCGCCCTTACAGGGCTTGGCGGAGTAGATGGATCGTCACGCCTTCCCAGGGTTCCACCCTGGGCTATCGAATGGCAGCCCTTCGGGCTTCACCGGAAACGGTATTCGTTCACCTGATTCTGGCGCAACGACTCTCTTATTCTATCACAACAACTTCAAGTGCCGCAGCGGCCAGATGGGCCAGAAGGTGCAGACGGCGCGGGCTTTGACGTTCTTCAACGGCACCACGCCCCAGAAGCGGCTGTCCAGGCTGTTGCCGCGATTGTCGCCCATGACGAAGACGCTGTCGGGCGGCACTTTGAACTCGCCATTCGGCAGCAGGTAGGGCTTGATATTGTGCTCATACATGAAGCTCAGGTGCCACCGGCCCAGCCAGCGGCCGAAATCGTTCTCGAATTCGTGGTTCGCGCTCTCCGGGACGATGGAGTCACGCGCCTTCTGCAGCGCCTCGGCATAGGTCGGGGCCGGGCCGGGATAGATCGGATCCGGGAAGGCTTTGATCCCATGCCGGAAGAGTTCGCCATCCGCGTGGCCAAACTCTTTCGCATTCGTCCACTGCGCGGGCAAGTACTTCTCCTGCTGCCATTGGTCGTTGATATAGAGGCCTTCCGATTGCACCTTGCCGTTGACGGTGATCTCTTCGCCGTTGACCCGGATGACATCGCCCGGCACGGCGACGACGCGCTTGATAAACTCGTCGTAATTCTTCGGCACCGGCGGCAGATTGGCCAGCACTTTGTCCTCGTCGAGGCCGGGGTAGAGCTGCGCGAGCTTCCCGGGGTTGTTTTCGATCCAGACCCGCTCCTGCAGCCGTGGGTCGCCGTCGATCACCGCATCAACGGGCGGCTTGAAGACGATGACCTCGCCGCGCTGGGGTGGGCGGGCGCGCAGCACGAATTTGTTGGCGATGAGCTTGTCCTGAATCTCCAGCGTCGGCACCATACTGGCCGAGGGGATAAAGAACGTTTGCAGCATGAAGGGGCGCACGATGCCGAACACCAGGATCAAGGCGATGAGCAGCGTGTCGATGAGTTCCAGTCCCCAGTCTTTCTGCGCGGACGTCTTCTTCACCGGCTCGGGCGTCTCATTCTCTGCGCGTTTATTCGCCCTGGGGCGCACCGGGGTGACGGGCACCGGTAGCGGGTTGGCTTTCCGGTAATCCACCCACAGCAGGCGGATACCGAGCATCACCAGGATGCAGAACCCCACCACCCACAGGTTCTCCATCAGCATTAAAAAAATCGATAGCAGATTCGGTTGTTGTTGCATGCCAGTCCTTGAGAAGCGATTGCCAGCCGCCATGCCGTTACCGACATGGCTACCCGATCAAGCCGGATGAATCCGGCGACGGATAAGGGTTGAGCGTGCTGCAGCACGCTTGATCGGGTAGCCTGAAGTTTAGCCATTTTCAGACGCAGTAGTGCCCTGGTCTGACGGGGATTTCGCCTCTTCACCGTCTCTTTAGGCCCGCGTGGCCATCACCAGCGCTTCGGGGGTGATCCGCACCCCGTACG
>Ga0272448_1001581_pt1 | contig 30253 bp, 27 predicted proteins | sample YNPCB0191_FD_202220 | JGI IMG/M metagenome (GOLD analysis project Ga0272448, IMG submission 202220) | Hot spring sediment microbial communities from Yellowstone National Park, WY, United States - YNP-CB-019-1 | ecosystem: Environmental > Aquatic > Thermal springs > Hot (42-90C) > Sediment...
AATGATTATTAATCAACCTCTTAATAATCATTAATCTAATGATTATTAATCAACCTCTTAATAATCATTAATCTAATGATTATTAATCAACCTCTTAATAATCATTAATCTAATGATTATTAATCTAATGATTATTAATCAACCTCTTAATAATCATTAATCTAATGATTATTAATCTAATGATTATTAATCTAATGATTATTAATCTAATATTCATTAATTGACCTCTTAATAATAATCATTAATCTAATACTCATTAATTCACCTCTTAATAATAATCATTAATCAACATCTTAATAATCAGTAATCAACTTAATAATGATTATATTAATAATCAGTAATCAACTTAATAATGATTATATTAATAATCAGTAATCAACTTAATAATGATTATATTAATAATCATTAATCAACTTAATAATGATTATATTAATAATCATTAACCTAATGAAAATCAATTAACATATTAATATTAGATTACTGATTATTAATCCGGTAATTATTAATCTAATGAACATCAATTAACATATTAATATTAGATTACTGATTATTAATCTAATGATTATTAATTAACATCTTGTTTTTCTGTTATCTTTCTCTAAAATTTAATAGAAGAAAATACGAACAAAGTGAATAATCATTGATCAACTTAAAACTAATAAGTTGATCATTATTGTTAATTAGATTATTCATGTTAACATTATCAAGAATATGATTTATATTAATTTAATAATTAGTATTATTATATGAGTCATCTAAGTATATCAATTATAACTGATTAATAATTAGTAATTGGTATTAAAATATGATTCATTTTAGATTGTTAATGATATTATAATTTTAACTTATTAATTATATTATAATTTTAACTTATTAATTATTAGTAAGAATGGTATTTATTCTAAAATTGTTAGTAACAATGTTCACCCCGACTGATTAATAATGATCTTAACATACCAATTGATTTTAATAATAGTATTATTCTAGATTTGTTAATAATTATTCTCAAGGATAATAGTAGGTATTTTAGATAAATTTGTTGTGGTCTTTGTTGAGTAATTTATATAATTGGATGATAAAGATAAATTAGTATATTTGTAATGTGTTTAATATCTGAAGTTAGTGATTTAATTATTTATGAAAAAAAATATTATCATATCAAACAATAATTAGGTTTTTGAATTATGAACTATCAATAAACATGAGTATTATGATTATATGGAACTTAAATAGTATCATTATATTTAAATTGATAATGGATGTTCACATATATGTTTTATTAGGTCTTTTATAATCTACAATACAAAGACAATAATTAATCGTAAGAAGCTAGTTGAAGTAACAATTATATACTGATTACATATTTATATTTGCATTGATATAATAAAAATAATATTTATATTTTTATTTGTAATATCAAAATGAATGAACGAGTACCGACCGAATTAAAATTTAAAACATTGTATGATATCCCATTTCCAGATATTTTAAATGTGTATCAATGTTCCACTGAATATCAAGATATTTGCAATGATCCTAATTTCTGGAGATTAAAAGCTGAGCACCAATTAGGAGTTAGTCCAAGAAGATTTAATAAAACACAAAGATCAGCCAGGGAGAGATTTATTGAATTATATACACGTAAATATCCAATTCCTGGTTGTCAAAAATATAATAAACCCATTTTTTGTATAAGAGGATTACTAGATTTAATTGCTGAAGGGTATGTATAATTTCAAGGTTATGATCTTTTTGAGTTGTTACAATACTATTTATCTTTGGATAATGATAATCATATATTATTGAGACATACTACTCGACAAGCAGCAGTAAGGGGTTTAATATACGTTGTTTATTATTTATTAAATCAAGCCAATAGTATATCCCGGTCAACATTTAATTTAGTCTTTATGGCATCAATTATAGGAGCCAGTAAAGACAATCAAATAGAATTATTAAATATTTTAATAACTAAAGCTATTGATATGGGAAGGGACATCAATTGGATTTTAGCTAACATTATGGCTGGTGCTTCAGAAGGAGGTAATACTAATTTATTAGAATGGGTATGGGAGAATGGAGGAATGAATCTTAATTTATTTTATCCTATAATAGGAGCTATTCAGGCAAAACAAACAAGAGGTCTAGAGTTTTTTAGGAGTAAAGGTATAAATATTGAGACTATTCTAAAAGCTGAAGTAGATAAACATCCTAGGGTTTCTTATATTAACTATCTACGTAAATATTTAACTATCAGTCAAATACAATTTTTAAATGATTATTTAATGTCAATTAACAAGGAATAAATAGTTAATAATCAACAAATATATAATATTTGTTGATTGATGTTTAATAAAATTATGATTAATATTAAATAGATGATAATAAGGTACTTATTAATGATCAGTTAATTTTAACTAATTAATGATCAATAGATGTTAAGTAATTAATTATATATTGATCATTAATGGATTTTGAGCATTTAATTATTTATTGATAGATGTTAAGTAATTAATTATAAATTGGCGACAATAGGGAGCTAATTTATTCTCAATAAGTATTTTATCTAATCGACCTTTAATATTAACACCTTGATATCTAAAAAAATTTAGACACGATGATTGTCGATGTTTAATGGCTGCTATAATAGCTGGATGAACACTAAATAATGAATCTTTATTGTTCCAAACCCAATTTAATAAAGTTAAATTACTAGATTCTGCAGCCCCCACTAGAATACTATTTGATATTGATCCTATAGGAATTGCTGAATCAAGTGCCTTAGTTATTAGGATATTCAATAAGTCTGTTTGGTTACATCTACTGGCACCCATTAACGAATAATGATATATATATTTGTAGGCCTGAGTATATTTGGTCTGAGCTTCAGTTAATAAATAATAAATGATAGTTATTAATCCGTTAGATCCTGCTAAATAAGCAGTAACATCCAATAAACTGTGTTGTTTATCATCCAAAGATAAGTAATATTGCAATAACTCAAAAAGATCATAATCTTGAAATTCTACATATCCCTGAGTAACTAATTCGATTAAAGCTTTAATACAAGTACTTGGTGAAATATAATTTTCACTACCAGGAATAGGATATTTATTAACATATAATTCAATAAATCTCTTTCTTGCCAATTTTTTAGGTTTATTAAATCTTCTTGGACTAACTCCTAATTGATGTTCAGCTTTTAATTGCCAAAACTTATCATCATTACCAATGGATTGATATTCAGAAGCAGTTTGGAAGATGGTCAATATATCAGGAAAGGGTACATCATATAAGGATCTAAATTTTAATTCAATTGGTAAAATATCCATTTACTACTATAAATAATTATCCTTTAAAAATCAATTTTAATAAGTAATAGAACTGAGATAATCTATTCCGAATTTAATATGAGATGTATGCATATGATCATTGTTTAATATATTATTTATTAATAATTTAATGTTAACTCCTTTACTTTTGAAAAAATTTAGAGAAATAGATTGTCGATATTTAATTGCTTCCTTAATTGCATGGAATGGATTTATTAATGGATGTTGTTCCCAAACCCAGTTCATTAAATTAATATTACTGGATTGTGAGGCACCTATTAATATAGCTATTAACGCCAAATCAAAACGAAAAGTAGAATTAAGTAATTTAGTTACTAAAACATTCAATAATTCTATTTGATTTCCTCTACTCAGACCAACTAATGAATTATGATATATACGATGTACCATGTAATTAGAAATCTTAGTAGCTTCCTTTAGTAAATAATAAATAATAGTTATTAACCCTTTTAATCCAGAAAGAAAGGCAGCTCTAGCTAATAGATTATGTTCTACATCATCCATGGATAAATAATATTGCAATAACTCAAAAAGATCATAGTCTTGAAATTCTACATATCCTTGAACAATTAAATTAAGTAATGCTCCTATACAATTAATAGGCAAGTGGTATTTGTTACTACCGGGAATTGGATATTGTTTGGTATACAAAATTATAAATCGCTGTCTCGATGATTTTTTAGCTTGTTCTAATGCTGTCAATTCAACATCATCTCTAAACATTTTAGGATTAATATGTAATTGATGTTGGGCTTTAGATTGCCAAAAATTGGGATCATTATAAATGTTAAGATATTCAGAAGATAATTGTTTAATTATTAATATATCAGGGAAGGTAACATCATACAATATTCTAAATTTTAATTCGATTGGAAGTATATCCATTATTTATAATTCACGAACATAAAAATTAAAATTTCAATATTTATATAACATTATTATATTATTAAGTACTAAAATAATATAATTACAATTTACTTTCAGAAAATGTTAATATTAAATAAATGGAAAAATTGCCAACTGAACTGAAATTCATTGCCTTATATGATGTTCCATTCCCTGATGTCCTAAACATTTGTAGTTCTGCTGCTGAGTATCAAGAACTCTGTAATGATGATAATTTTTGGCGATTAAAAGCCCAACATCAATTAGGAATATCTCCTAAAAAGTTTAAAGAAACTAATAAATCTGCGAGAGAACGATTCATTCAATTATATCTACAAAAATATCCGATTCCAGGTTGTGATAAATATAATTCACTTACCAGATGTACAATAGGTTTACTTGATTTAATGGCTCAAGGTGATAATGAATTTCAAGATTATGATCTTTTTGAGTTATTGCAATATTATTTATCTATGGATACTAATCATAGAGTAATAGTGGAAATTGCATTTTTGACAGCATTCAGGGGGTTAGTTTCCATTCTTTATTATTTATTAAATCAAGCTAATCAATTATCTGATAGAACATTACATTTAGTCTATCATAACGCATTAAAGGGTGCAGGTCAAGGTAATCAAATTGAGTTATTAAATATTTTAATAGCAAAAGCAGTGAATTCAAAATTATCATTCAAATTCATACTAGATAGTATTTTAGATGGTGTGATAATAAGTGATAACGTCATTTTATTAAAATGGCTTTGGGATCAACATGGAATACTTGAACCATATTATATAATAGATATAGCCATTAAATATAAAAGTGTTAACAGTTTAGATTTTTTAAAGACTAGAGGCATAGATGTTAATACTTATTTGATTGAATCAATGAAAAATAATAAATACAATGACCAATATACTATATTATTTATAGATGGTTATTTAAGTTAAATCCTCAAATAATTATTAATAAAATTAATATCTTGATTATTTAATATTGATCTACCACTAATACATTTATTTATATCTACTCCTTTACTTTTGAAAAAATCTAAACTGACCACTTGTCTTTTTTTTATTGCTTCAATGATAGCTTGACATGGAGAAAGGAAACTCATTTGATTCCAAACCCAATTTAATAAGTCGATAAATCCTTCACCAGCGGCGGCAACTAAAACTACACTTAACACAATTGGTTTTGATTTACCTAATTCAATTGATTTAGTTATTAAATAATTTAATAACTCTAATTGGTGACCACGAGTCGCACCATCTATGGCGTTAAGATAAGACTTCATTAGTAAATCTTGTACATCCAACATTCTTACCTCTTCTAATATATAAATTACTACCTCGTTTAATCCCAATAAAGCCGCTGGATTTATTGTTCTTACTAATAAAGTATGATCCATTGATAAATAATATTTCAATAGTTCAAATGTATTAAATTGTTGAAGTTCAGTGTAACCTTGAGCCATCAGATTGAGTAATCCAGTTAGACAGATAAAAGGTGAATTATATTTATCACAACCTGGAATCGGATATTTTTGTAGATATAATTGAATGAATCTATTTTTAGCAGTTAATTTAGTTTTATTAAATATTTTGGGAGGAATTCCCAATTGATATTCAGCTTTCAATCTCCAAAAATCCTCATCAGTGCAAATATCTCTATATTCAACTGAAGATCTACATACATTTAAGATATCGGAAAAGGGTACATTATATAATGATCTAAATTTTAATTCAGTAGGTATATGATCCATCTCTTTTACTAATCAATAAAAATTATTTACTTTTTGAATCTTTCATTATTGATAAACTATTGTAGACATTATCGATTAAGAATTAATTCTATAGAACTATGATAATTTTAGTTAGTTGATATTTAATAATATATCTATTTCATTAATTTATTGATATACTATTAATCATTATTCCCAATTTAATATAATATATACTCTATTATTAAATATTAACATGTTCAACATCATTAATTATATTGTTAAGATATTGTTATATATTAATCAGCATTAATATATTAATCAACATTAATATATTGATTAGTATTAAATATTCAACTTATTAATATCCAAAAATATACATCTGGATAATTATATTTAATAATTGTTATCAAGTTAATTTACTAAGTATTAATTATTCGAATAGAAACTTTGTACTCCTAGAAAGAAGCTAATATGATTTTAATTGAGTATGAGTGGAATTTGCTGAATTGGTTCCATTTTTAGAACTTCTTTAAAAAGACATTTCATCCTACTTCCCTTTAAAATATAAAAGTAGGATGAAATATGTGTATATTGACAAGTAATTATCAGTATGCTGAATATTAGTTACTTCATTATATTACGACTATACTCATCAATATTAAATGAGTAATAATATATATCAATATTATTAAAATTCTAATAGAGCTTATAGATAATTTTTATTAATATTATATTATCATAATTACAATATTGTAATCATTGTTGTGATGCTAATATTTAGAGCATGATGATAATAAGTAATTAATAGGAAGCGTATTAAACCTGTTACTATGATAGCAATTAATTAGTCTCTCTGTTATGTCAGTTTATTAAGGACTCAATAAAATTATGATTTATTTTCATTAATATTAATATTATCTTTAATATAATTGATATATAAAAAATAATAATCATCTTAATGAATGTAACGATATATATTAATATTTGGGATGATTTTAACAATACTCATCAATTATATTAAGTCCATTTGTAATATTCATCAAAATATTTTGATAAATATTGTTTGAATTTAAGATTAAGAATTATTAATCTCAAAGTAATAATTATTTAGATTCAAGATTATTAATTAAGATCAAGATAGTCATTTAAAGTATTATGATGGTAATTAATTATAATTATAATATGATTAGATATTAAATAACATCTTAATGAGAATGATAATTTTAATTGATATATTTATTAACTATGTCAATAAATATAATTAGCAATATTAAAGCTATAATTAGAATATAATGGTGTTGATTAATTAACCAATATATAAAATGTAGACAATAATTATTAATAACATTAAATAAATAATTATAGTAACGTATAATTATTTATATTCAATAAAATAACATCAAGATACAACCATCGACTTCAAAATCAACATAATAATAAGCAGAAAAGTAAATCATAGACGGAGATACCCTGTAAACCAATAAAGTAAAGTAAAGACGGAGATACCCTGTAAATCAATAAAGTAAAGACGGAGATACCCTGTAAATCAATAAAGTAAAAACGGAGATACCCTGTAAATCAATAAAGTAAAGACGGAGATACCCTGTAAATCAATAAAGTAAAGACGGAGATACCCTATAAATCAATAAAGTAAAGACGGAAATACCCTATAAATCAATAAAGTAAAGTATAGACATAGATACTCTGTAAACCAATAAAGATGTAAGTATTATAGAATAAGCCTCTATAATACAAACGATAACTCTCAACCCCAAAGGAATGTAGACGTTACTTGTTGTCCGACGACTTCGTGCCTTGGTCTTCCCACCTCCATCTAGAGGGTAGCGTGAACGCGCGATGCGCCACTCACTTTCAACAAGTTATACATTTCTTTGAAATCAATTGCAATTGTTTATAAAATAGAAACTCTTTCTTTTATTATCTTTATATTTCTTTAAGGTCTTTTTTCAATTTTCCCTTAATTTTCTGTTAATTTAAATTAAAAATATCAATATGTATGGATAGTAATTTGTATATACATACATATTAAATAATAAATTATCTTAATATAGAGTTAAAATTAATATCAAAAGATAGTGATAAAGAACTCATATAAATTTCATTGTTATTATCTTATTTAAATTTATAAATTAACGCATTGATTATTAGATATTAATTAATTTTGGCTGTATTATTACATATTAATCATCATTAAATATAATTATTGTTACTAAATCTATTATTAACCTATTAATCCTTACTAAATTTATTGTGATTATCATTCTGTTGATTACACCAAATATATAATCTATTTAAACTTTGATAAACAGTAATGATCAATTTAAAGTTAGAGTAGTAGTAATAAATTTAAAATATTTAACATTATTAAATCTATGTTTAATAATATATTTAGTTTATTTTTAATAATAGTTTATTAATATATTTAGTAATTTTTAACTGATAAATATAATATTAACAACAACAAATTTCCTGATCATTAGTATATAGCTAGTTGATAACTATTATATATTAATAATAGGTTGAAATATTTGGTAGTTAGCTATGTATTTAATACAAATAAGTATTATCATAAATTAAATCATACATAATATTCATTAATATATAAATATGTAATAATTCTTAATATGTTAATAATAATTTAATACTGATGAATATGTTAATAATAATTTAATACTGATAAATATGTTAATAATAATTTAATACTAATGAATATGTTAACAAGAAATTATATTTAATGTCGATAAACATATTATTAATATATTAAATATGATCAATAATCAATAAGTTATATATGTTAACTATAGATTATATATTTAATACTAATTTCTAATACATCTTAATGTGGCCATGAAAAATAACAATCAATGAGTTAATAATGGATTTAAAGGTTATCAATATATTACTAACATATTTAATCATCATTAAATATATGCTACTAATTAATACATAAATACTAATGATAATTAACCTGTCAATAATATATTTGATGTTTATTAACAGGGTAATAATATATTTGATCATGATTTTTACTTAAATAATATATCTAATGATGATCTATATATTAACAATAGATCAGATATTTAATGATAATTAGCATATTAACAATAGATCAGATATTTAATGATAATTAGCATATTAACAATAGATCAGATATCTAATGATAATTAGTATATTAACAATAGATCAGATATCTAATGATAATTAGCATATTAACAATAAGTTATATATGTTAATAAAAACATATATTTGTTGATAATTAATGTATAACTATTTACATGATAGTAATATGTCAAATATATTTATGATGATTAATATATGGATATACTAACAACATAACATAATATGTTATTAGTATTAATAGTTAATTATTAAAAAGATTTTAGCCATGATTATTTAAGATAATTTATAAAGAGAGTATAGTCTATAAATTATAAAAGATTATTAATCATGATAATATATAAAATGATGTTACTTAGGATTAACAAAATAAGATTATTTTTTGTTAAAGATTATTAATAATTAAAAGTAACAAAATATAACTACCTAATAAAAGTAATTAAATATTGTTAAGTATAAAAAGAGAATACTAGGTGAATTATAAAAGAATGTTAATCAGGATTAAGAATTAAAAGAATATGAATCACGATTAAAAATTAAAAGAATATTAACCCTGATTAATATTCTTAATCCTACTTAATATTAAAAGAATGTTAATCAGAATTAATATTCTTAATTCTGATTAAAAATTAAAAGACCGTTAATCAGGATTAAAAATTAAAAGAATTTTAATCAGGATTAAAATTAAAAGAATTTTAATCAGGATTAAAATTAAAAGAATATTAGACAGGATTAAAAATTAAAAGAATATTAGATAGGATTAAAAATTAAAAGAATATTAATCAGGATTAAAATTAAAAGAATATTAATCAAGATTAAGAATATTAATCAGGATTAAAATTAAAAGAATATTAATCAAGATTAAGAATATTAAACAGGATTAAAAATTAAAAGAATGCTAATCACGATTAATATTGAAAGACTATTAATGAGGATTAAAAATTAAAAGAATGTTAAACTGGATTAAGAATAATAATCATTATGAAAAATTAAAAGAATGTTAATCCTGATTAATGTTCTTAAGAAGGATTAAAAATTAAAAAAAAATGTAAACCCTGATTAAGAATTAAAAGAAGGTTAACCATGATTAATGTTCTTAATCATAATTAATGTTCTTTATTTTGATTAAGAATTAAAAATTAAAAGAATATTAATTATGATTAAGAACTAAAAGGAGATTAAACCTGATTAAAAATTAAAAGAAGGTTAACCATGATTAATGTTCTTTATCAGGATTAAGGATTAAGAATTAAAAGAATATGACCCAGAATTAATAATTAAAAGAATGTTAAGCCTAATTAATGTTCCTTATCATGATAAAGAATGTTAAGTTTAATTAATGTTCTTGATCAGAATAAAGAATAAAAAGAATGTAAAACAGGATCAATGTTCTTAATCAGAATTAAAGATAAAAAATAAAAGATTGTGAAATAGGATTAAGAATTGAAAGAATATGAATTAGAATTAATAATTATAATAATATTAACCAGGGTGTACATTAAAAGAATCTTAAACCTAATTAAGAATTAAAGAATATGAATCAGGATTAAGAATTAAAAGAATATTAATCAGAATTAAGAATTAAAAGAATATTAATCAGGCTAAAAGAATGTTAAACCTGATTAAAAAAATAAAAGAAGGTTAACCATGATTAATGTTCTTTATTAGGATTAAGGATTAAGAATTGAAAAAATATAAACTAGAATTAAGAATTAAAAGAATGTTAATCAAGATTAAGAGTTGAAAAAATATAAACTAGAATTAAGAATTAAAAGAATGTTAATCAAGATTAAGAGTTGAAAGAATATTAATTAGGATTAAGAATATTAATTAGGATTAAGAATTAAAAGAAGGTTAACAGGATTAAAAATTAAAATAATTTTAATCCAAATTAATGTTCTTAATCAGAATAAAGAATAAAAAATAAAAGATTGCGAATCAAGATTAAGAATTGAAAGAATCTGAATCAAGATTAAGAATTGACAGAATATGAACCACAATTAAGAATTAAAAGAATATTAATCAGGGTTAACATTGAAAGAATTTTAAACCTAATTAAGATTTTTAAACAGGATTAAGAATTTAAGAATGTTAACCATGATTAAGAATTAAAAGAATATGAATCAGGTTTAAGAATTAAAGAATGTTGAACCTGATTAATATTCTTAAACCTGATTAAGAATTAAAAGAATAGTGAACCTTATTAATAATCTTAAACCTGATTAAGAATTAAAAGAATGTTTAACATGATTAATGTTCTTGATCCTGATTGAAAATTAAGAATAAAAAAATCTTAATCAGGATCAAGATTAAGAATAATAAACATAATTAAAAAATAAAAGACCGTTAATCACGATCAAAAATTAAAAGGATGTAAAATATGATTAATATTTTTTTATCCTGATTAAGAAATAAAAATTAAAAGAATCTGAACCAGGATTAAGAATCGAAAGAATCTGAATAAGGATTAAGAATTGAAAGAATATTAGATATGATTAAGAATAAAAATGTTTAACAGATTAAGAATTAAAAGAATGTTAAACCTGATTAAAAATTAAAAGAAGGTTAAACATAATTAATGTTCTTAATCAGGATTAAGAATAAAAGAATGTTAATCCTGATTAAGAATATCAATCAGGATTAAGAATATCAATCAAGATTAAAAATTAAAAGAATGTTAAACCTGATTAATGTTCTTAATCAGGATTAAGAATATCAATCATGATTAAAAATTAAAAGAAGGTTAAACATAATTAATGTTTTTACTCAGGATTAAGAATAAAAGAATGTTAATCAGGATTAAGAATATCAATCAGGATTAAGAATAAAAGAATGTTAATCAGGATTAAGAATATCAATCAGGATTAAAAATAAAAGAATGTTAATCAAGATTAAGAATATCAATCAGGATTAAGAATAAAAGAATGTTAATCCTGATTAAGAATATCAATCAGGATTAAAAATTAAAAGAAGGTTAAACCTGATTAATGTTCTTAATCCTGATTAAGAATATCAATCAGGATTAAAAATTAAAAGAAGGTTAAACCTGATTAATGTTCTTAATCCTGATTAAGAATATCAATCAGGATTAAAAATTAAAAGAAGGTTAAACATAATTAATGTTCTTAATCAGGATTAAGAATATCAATCAGGATTAAGAATATCAATCAAGATTAAAAATTAAAAGAATGTTAAACCTGATTAATGTTGTTAATCAGGTTTAAGAATTAAAAGAATATGAACAATGTTTAAGAATTAAAGAAGGTTAAACTTAATTAATGAGAATAATTATAAGCAGACATGTGAATTACTGTTAGTTTAGTGAACAGGAATTAAAATAAATATCTAACAAGTCATTAAATAAATAATTCATATTAGATTTGTTATTAATTTGATATTTGATTGATTGTTAATTAATATAGAATATTATCAATTTGAAAATAAATTAATAATAGAAAATAAGTGGGATATTATGATAAATTACAGATCAATAGACAATACTTGGTGTCAGGAAATATAATAAATGTAATGATAAATGAACCGGAATTAATATGATAAATATTTAACTAACTTTTTAGATTATTGGTTAATTTATGACTAAAATACAAGATACAAGTTATTAATAATTCAAATGATGAGAGGTTTAAAGTATCAATTAAATAGACACATTTTAATAAACTAAAGTTAGTCATAAATTAAATTATAATAATAAAATAAAATTTATTAAAATGGTATCATGGATGTATAGTATTAGTTGGGTATATTGGTTAATATTGTTATTATTGATACTTTTTATATTATGGATCTTTTATGGTAAAAGAAAAACGCCAACAGCTAGTTTAGGTGAAATAAAGAGTGATAAATCTAATAATGAAGGAGATAACCTTGATGAAAAGATAGAATCTAAACAACAAAGGACTACAAATAGAGAAACAGAATCATCAAATCAAAGCCCTACAAATAGAGAAATAGCATCACCAAATCGAAGCTCTACAAATAGAGAGACAGAATCACCAAATCAAAGCCCAACAAATAGAGAAATAGAATCACCAAATCAAAGCTCTACAAATAGAGAAATAGAAGCACCTGATCAAAGTATTACCAATATAAGCAGAGAACATTATAATGATGATAATAGAGAGGAAATATGTTATAAAGATTGCGGGTATGAAGAAGATATAACAATAATAAATAATAAAGAAGAAGAGATAACTAAAGTAAATAATGAAGAAACGGGAAATAACAATAATAATGAAGTGACAATGAAAGAGAACAAGGAGATAGATAACACACCTAAAATACCGGAGGAAATAGTGAAAAAACAACCTAAAAAGAACTATAGAAACAAAAAAATGAATGAGATTAAACCACCGATCTCGGGTCGAAGTGACTTTCGGTCAAGAGGTGAAGCTATTTGTTGCCAAATATTAGAAGAAATTTATGGTAAACCTTTTCGTAAAATACGCCCTGACTTCTTAAAGAACCCTGAAACTGGTTATAATCTCGAAATTGACTGCTATAATGAAGATCTTAAGCTTGGCTGTGAATTCAATGGGGTGCAGCATTATTGTCACCCAAACTACACTGGGTCGAGTTTAGAAGAGTTTATAAAGCAAGTTAGACGTGATCAATTTAAGGTCGATATGTGCGATTTAAATGGAGTCTATCTAATTACAGTCCCATATAATGTACCAGAAAATCTTATACGTGATTACATTATACATTATCTACCTGAGAATGTACAAGCGAGATTAGATGCAGCCAAAAATAATCAAGATACCTCATAATTAATGACAAAGAAGTGCATCATAAAATAAAGGTGTATATTTTTCAATGAAATCTAAAGGTATTTCTCCATTTAGTAACCAGTCATACATATTAGGATCAGATAAATACAAATTATTATTTTGCTGGATCGCATTGATAATATGGTATTTAATTTTTTTCCTAGACTTTTGTTTATAATCCAATCTTATTAACATACAATTAGTATATACTGCTAAATAAGTTTTAACTTTATCAATTGTTCTACGATATTCGAATGTTTCTTCATCTTTAGTTAAAAATGGTCTAATCGCAAAATGTTGTTTTCCATCAAATTCTATTAATACATGTTTATCACCTAACATAAAGTGAAAATCGTAGGAATATCTTGTAACATTAGGAAATCTAACTTGACGGTCATAAATAATATTTAATTCTTTTAATACTTCACTAACCATTCTTTCACCAATAGATTTTTTACAAATAGGACACCAATGACCTTGTAAAACCGTATTCCAAGACTGAGAAAATTCATGTTTATTTTTGCATTGCCACTTAACAGCGGTATGTGAATTTTTATATTCAGTTGATATTAATCTACCACCTCTTTTAATTGCTTCATCTTGTAAGACTGAAATATCTAATTTTAATTTTTCGATGGTTCTTTCAACACCACATGGATCACACCAATAACCATTTCTAACATTATTCCATTTCATTAAAAATGGAGGGTGATTTTCATTATGACATTTCCATAATAAATGAATGTGCGCATTCTTATATTCAGTTGATAGTAATTTACCTCCTTTATTGGCTACAAATTCTTGAATTATAGTAATATCCTTTTTCCTTTTTGTGCCACTGCTATTAGATCCACAAATTTTACACCAGTGTCCCTTAAATAAACTTTTCCAAGTCATTGATATTTCATGTCCTTTATCACATATTATATCCATTGGTGTCCTATTATTGACATAAAATTTAGATTTTAATATTCCACCTTTTAGGTTTACTTGCTTTTCCACTAAATCATAATAATATAATTGGGATTTATTCATTATGATTATCAATTATCAGTGATAATGTGTTTTTTCATAAAACTACAATATGATAAAAATCTCAATTTTCTTAAGAATCCTATATTTTGTTATATATAACATTTTATTATAGTAATATAATGTTAATAACAATGAAAGAAAAAAAAGAGTCTTCAACATTTTCTAGCTAACTAAAATGAACCTAACATCTTCAATCAAAGAACTATATCATGATTACTTATCTAAAGGTTTAATAGCATTACTCCTAGAATTAAAAAATGGATTATTTGCTAAAAGTTCAATAAGATTTATCATAGAACTTAAGGATGATATTAATATTAATATGGATCAAATAGTCTCGTAACTTACTAAGTATGGCTTTAAACAGATAAAAATACTATCCTTTGCCTTAACAGAAAAGATATTAATATCAGCAATAGCCGATCAAGCAACAGCTAATAATGCTCAAAGAGATTTAACATATATTCAATTTATTGAAGAGGATGTAATATTAACTGCCAATTAATAAAAATGAATGATTAATAATACTTTATTAATTATCTTAAATGAATCTACCTACAGATGTGTTAATCTATCAATTAACTTTTTTATCCATTAAGGATTTAAATAGTCTTTTCCGAACTAATTCTAAATTAAGGAAATTAACTGATAATGAGTATTTGTGGGAACTTAAATCTAGAAAAGATTATCAGATTTTTGTTGGTAATAAAAGAAATGATCAAACTTGGAAAGCCTTTTATTTTGGTCTGTTAAAGGTAGGTTTAGCAATTATAGATGTAATTGGTGCAGTATGTATTTACTATAGAGATCATATAAGAAAAAAGTACATTATCCAGATGAAGAAATGCATCAATATTTTTACTGAAGATTAGGTTAATAATGAGATTATACGTATAAGATCTTTTAAGTTTGCTAACAACATCACTGTTCAATTAAACATATATGTTAACCTGACAAAATAAGGTATTATTATAGATAAGTATTGAGACATATAGAGAATAAAAATGAATCTTTTCCGAAAACATTCTAAATTAGTTGATAATGAATATTGTGGGACTTAAATCTAGAAAAGATTATCAGATTTTTGTTGGTAATAAAAGAAATAATCAAGCTTGGAAAGCCTTTTATTTGGATCTGTTAAAAACAGGTTTACTATTTATAAATATAATGTATGTAGTATATATTTACTATAGAGATCATATAAGAAAAAAGTATATTATTCAATTTAAGGTTAAATAAATTAAACATCTCATTATTCTTCTATACATATATGAGATTGACATTAGGATTTGAATAAAACTATTTAATTAATATAAATGATGATTCTAGTAATTATTTAATTTGATTTGGGTTATAGAATTGAATTAATTTGTTGATATATCAATGGTACTTCTTTAATACAGATTAAGGCAATAAGGAAAATATTTTAACTATCACAACAATAGTATAAATTAATTATCTATTATTATAATTTATAATAACATATTAATATTGTTAATATAAATGAAATCTAGGTTTCGATTAATAATAAAAGAGAAGAACCAGGAAAATAAACACATCTCACCTTACTATTTTAGATAGAGACATAATGATGCTTATTTAGTGATTAATAATGTAAAATCATAGAATATGTAAGGTCTACCAGTTTGTTCACTATGTAATGTGTATTTTGGGTGTGTAAAAGAACAATGAAATAGTTAATATGACCTATACATAGATATATCTTAGTTGATTGAACTACTTAATAAAAATGATTTTTTATGTTAGTTTTATTTCAATGAAAATAATGTGGGACGATACTAATCGTATGAAGAGAAATCATGAGGAAGCTAGTCTTAATGATCCGGATACTAAGAAGCCCTGTGATAAAAATAATAATACAGTAATGCCAGATTTTGGCTTCAATTCTGCTGTCATGGAATTGATGACAACATCTACCGTTGATAGTACATCAGTTAATGTGGATCCTATGATTGTAATGAGGAACGAACTTGAGAAAAAAGAGAAGAGAATTAAGGAATTGGAGTTTGAGCTTAAAAAATATAAAACCATTATTACATCATTTATCAATACTATTGAATTACTCTAATGTAAGAATTTATTTTTTATTTGATAAAATTGAAAATGCCTTGTTCATATTAAGTGTACATTAAAGAATATGGCAGAACTTCCTAATGAAATGATCGATCAAATTAGTAAAACAGATAAGGAAGTAGCTAAGTTGATTAGTTCAACTTGTTGGGATTGGCGATATGGATATGTTGGTAAAGTACGTGGAATTAATCCTGTTAATCCTAGGTTTGGACAGTTTATCGGCACATTCAATACTGGTGTAATGATAAAGATTTACGGCTTTATGGCAGGTAAAAATACTACATTTATCGGATTTGGCGATAGAATTAAGTCATGTAAATTTGCTCCAGTTGACTTATTGATTGTGAAACGTGGAAACAATATAATATATACTCAATTTGTAAAATGGAAAAGGCAAGGTCTTGAAGTTGTATGTGTTGATAGAGCTGGCAAGAAAGAAATAAGCAGTATTTCATATTTCCACGATGGAATAGAATTATTCGAGTATGATGTTAAAATGTCAAAAATGATAGAACCAATAAACGGAATGAGTTTTATGATATCCGATCATATACATAAAATAACATACAAAGATATTACAATAGACATTGATAATCGGAATATATATTACGGAGGAGAACCAGGTGAATATGTTGACATTTCCAAATATATTATTGAAAACACTGTTGCAATTTCCCAGCTGCGTGATTATATGAAGTTGCGTGAGAATATGGAGTTGCGAGCAAATATGCCTCTACATGTATATTTATTCGGAGATTTTACGATAGATGATTGTTATGCGTTGTCACGGGGCGAATTTATTGCGATTATAAAGATTGTTGTATTTTGGTCAAAGTTACATATTTTCGAAAAAATCTTGTTTGATGGAATAATAGTGGGGGCGGAGTGTTTGTTAGATAGTAGCCCGTATGAGTTATGTACGAACAAAAAAGGTTGGGACTAGTGAAGAATTTAAGATAAATAATGTATCATTAAGCATCTATTATCACAAATGTACAAAAATACTAAAAAGAATTTCAGTACCACACCCAAAAGATGTATACCCATATATTGGTAAAGTTTATGAAATAAATCCACTGAAACCTCACACATCGATCAAAAGCCTTCTGAAATTCATAAATATGTAGTTAGGAATGAATAATAAGAATATCAACATTAGAAGAACTAAAATTTTAATATTACAAACTAAGCATTGATCAGTATCAATACTTAAATTGATTTTTAATTTATATCTCATTAGAGTCCTATATGAATCCATTATTATTTGATATATCAATTAACTTTCTTATCTCTTAAAGGTGTTGGCTAATTATGGATTAATATAATTAATTAAAAGTAATTATTTATGGGAATTTAAATCAAGATTAGATTACCCTACTTTAATTAATGCAAAACTAAGAGATGAAACCTGGATATGTTTGTATTTCGATCTGTTAAACTCATATAAGGTATCTGTAATACATAACTCACTTAGATATAAAGGTATAATCATAATTTCTAAATTAACATTAAAAGAAATGGTTATTAATATTATTACTAAATTAAATCTTCAATCATTTATAATGCTCCCATTATTTTATACATATAAATAATCATTGTTGGGGTTTGCTGTATTTGATCTAAATAGTAAATATTATGAAATGATGATTGAAGGTGCCAAATGGTATTTAATAACTTATGAGATATGGGTGAATCGTGTGGCTAATAATGAAGTAGATTATCAATAAATAACTTTTTCTTGATAAATTCATAAATGTAAAGTTGGGGAATGGATATTAAATGAACTAATTGAATTTTAATATTGTAAATTACATAGTGTTTATTATCAATAATAAATTGATTTTTTAATTTTAATATAATATATGTTTTTATATAGAGATGAATCTAGTAGCATTACCCTCCGACGTATTAATCTATCAATTAAGTTTCTTAACAATTAAAGATCTTAATAATCTGTCTCAAACTAATACTAAATTAAAAGAAATAGTTAATAATGAATACTTATGGGAATGTAAATGTAAATTAGAGCACACTGCTTTAATCAATGAGAAAAGGACGGATGAAACCTGGAAATCCTTTTATTTAGCTCTGTTAAAGACACGTGTGATTTCAGTATTTTGCAACCGAAAGTATTATGATGTAACAATAATAGTGTCAAGATTATCATTAAAGGAAATGGTTAATAAAGTTATCAATCAATTTAATCTTAAACCAGTAAGTATCCCTTTATTATTTTATACCGATAAATACAATATGATAGGAGAGGGTGGATTCGATCATGATGGTAAATATTTTGAAAGGATAATTGAAGGACCAAACTGGGATTTAGTAACTAACAAAATTATGATTGGGATGTTAGCGATTAGTGTAGTGGATCAATAAATAATAACATAATTTAAGTAGTGAAAATTACACTACTTAAAGATGATACTCTACATAAAAACATAGATTTATTCTTAAATGAATCTATTATCATTACCTAATGATGTTTTAATCTATACATTAGGGTTTTTATCAATTAAAGATCTTAATTATTTGTCCCAAACTAATTCTAGATTTTTTAAATTAACTAATAATGATTACTTATGGGAACTTAAATCTCAATTAGATTATAATACGTTAATCAATAAAAGAAGGATAAAGGAGACCTGGAAAACCTTTTATTTAGATATGTTAAAACATCGTCTAGTTTCAATAATTTGCAAATCACAAACATATAATAAAATATTTATTGGTCTAAGATTTACCTTAAAAGAAATAACTGATAATATTACTAACTTGTCTCCTAATATTACTTTACTATTTAGTTCATATAATAAAGAACTATTAGCATTTAGTACGTACAATAAAGATGGTGAGTATTTTGAGAAAATTTATGAAGATAATAAATGGATATTAACCATCCATGAAATAAAGGTCTTGAAATGTGGAATAGATAAATATTGGTTAAAGGGGGATTTAGCTGCTATTAGATGTAGCCTACTTACTTATTTAAAATAATATAGTTGTGGTTAACAATTATATTAATGAATATTAAACTCTTAATTTAAATTAACAAAGGTAATAATAGGAAAATGATAGTTTAATTTTATAAATAATAGATTTATTCTTAAATGAATCTATTATTGCTACCTTTAGATGTCTTACTCTATCAATTAACTTTATTATCTATTAAAGATCTTACTAGTTTTGGTCAAACTAATCACAAATTTTATAAATTAACTAATAAGGATTATTTATGGCAACTTAAGTCACAATTAGATTATTCAACTTTAATTAAGGTGAAAAATCCTGATGACACCTGGAAAGCTTTTTATTTTACTGCATTAAATTCTCGTCCAGTACCTGTATATTATGCATATAATAAATATAAATCAATATTTATAGATACCAGATTGGCCTTAAAAGAAATAACGAATGCTATTCTTAAAAAATTAAATATCCAGCTAGTAAATATCACTTTATTATTTGGAATATCTGATAAATCAATATTAGATTATAGTCACTTTGATGAAATATTAGCCTATAGTACCTTTGATAAAAATGGCCAATATTATGAAATTATATATAATGATCCAAATTGGAAATTAACAATCGATGTAATTCATTTGCGTAAACGTTATCTGTAATTTAACACAATATTATTAAATTGATTATTAAATAATTTAATGTATTATTTGTATAAAATATTATTCTTAATGGATCTTTTATCATTACCCTCCGACGTAATGCTTTATCAGTTAAAATTATTACCTGTTAAAGACCTTACCAGTCTCTGTCAAACTAATTCTAGATTTCAAAAATTAACTAATAATGATTATTTATGGCAACTTAAATCACAATTAGATTATCCAACCTTTATTGATAAGAAAAAATCCGGTGAAACTTGGAAATATTTTTATTATGGTCTGTTGAAACCCCGATTAATACCTGTATGTTATGCGTATGAAAAATATAAAAATATACTTATAGACCCTAGATTGTCATTGAAAAAAATAACTAACCATATTCTTAATCAATTAAATCGTAGACAAGTAAATATTACTTTAATGTTTGGCACAGATAAAACGACATTAGCTTTTAGTACCTTCGTAAAAAAACGTTGTTATTATGAAAGAATCTGTAATAATGATCCTAATTGGATATTAACTATAGATACAATTTATTTAAGAGAGCGATCAGTAGGAGCGTTATTAATAGATAAAAAGTTAAGCGATAGAGATGTATTATTATTACACTATAGATAAGTTTACCCTAACATATATTATCACAATAATATATAATGTAGTTGCTCTCTAAAGATGTTTTATTTTTCCAATATCTTGAATTTGTGTGTCTTTGATGATTCAATTAGTCTTGATAAACCTTTTTATTGTAAATTTAGCATAAGATAAATTGAATATGATAATATTAAGTGTATTTTTTACACTAAATAATATTAAGTGTATTTTTTACACTAAATAATATATAATGAATCTTTTATCACTACCTTCAGATATCCTACTCTATCAATTAACCTTATTATCTATTGATGATATCAATAATATCTGTCTAACAAATTCTATATTTGCCAAATTAATTAACAAAGAGTATTTGTGGTAGCTCAGGTGTCAATTAGATTATCCAACTCTAACCAACCGGAAACCCCCTGATGAAACCTGGAAAGCGTTTTATTTCACTGCGTTAAATTCATGTTCAATATCTGTTTTAGATTATTCTAAATCTGAAAGGATAATCATAGACTCCAGATTAACCTTAAAAAAAATGACTGAAAATATTCTTAATCAATTAAATATTGAACCAAAAGAAGTCACTTTAACATTTGGTATATTAAATAACTTACCAGTTGCTTGTAGCACTTTTAATAGAGATAATCAATATTATGAAAGAATCTATGATAATTCAAAATGGAATTTAACCAATTTTCTGATTAAGATACATAGATGTTCTGTTGGTAAATTATTGATGGATGAGAACATAAGCAGTAAAAGATTATTATTAATACTAACATTTAATATTTATATGTAACCTAAATTGAATATTATACATTAAATGTATTATTTACGACAAATAGTACATTGTTGATGGTGAATTGAATATTATTACCAGCAGATGTTTTGAACTATCAATCTCTATTGAACTAACTCTAAATTAGTTGATAATGAATATTTGGCAAGTAAAATGTCAATGCTTTATACAACATTGATGAATATAAAACGAAAGAAAACCCCCTGAAAGAACTTTTATTGTACTGCATTAAATAAATGTATGATATATATGTGGTATTTATTAAATACCACATAAAATGATGATCATTAAATCTAGATGGATATTGTAAGAAATAACCAATAATGTCTGTTAACATTTTAATTTCGGGTAATCCAATATTTGGTATACATATGCCTTTAGTACTTTTGATAAAACTGATCAATATAATAAATAAAGGTTCTATCGGTAAAGAATAAATCGATTAACGATATTTATATTGTTAGAATTTAATAATGATGATTTACCATTCAAAGAGCTTGTTAATATCTACCGAACTAATTATCAATTAGTTAATAAGAAATATTTTTCGAACTTAAATATCAATAGACTTTTATTTAGCTATTAAGTATCTATATTAAAAGAAATAATTTACAATATTATATTATTGAACATCTGTTTAATATTTATGTTCACTAAAAGGATAAAATTATTTATTAACCAATTTTATCAACAGTATTTGCGGTAATTTTAAATATGACAAGAGTTTAATAAATACTTGAAATAGTCATTAATTACAATATACACTGATAAAATATATTATTACATACTTTTATGGTTAATAAAGGCTATATTAACCATAAAAAGATAATAAATTGAATCTTTTTGATTAAGTACTACATTCATTTTAAAATGAATCTGTTATTATTATCATCAGATGTATTAAATTATCAGTTAACTTTCTTATCAATTAAGCATTTAAGTAATCTGTCTAGAACCAATGTTAAATTAAGACAATTAATTAATACTGATAATTTTTGGGAATTCAAATTAAAATTAGATTATCCCACCTTAATTAATATGAAAAATTCCAGTGAGACCTGGAAATATTTCTATTATAATATTAGAGTTATCTATGTACTTTATAAATGGGAGATATATGAAGAAATAATAATAATAGTATCTAAATCAACATTAAAAGAAATAACTATTAAGATTTTTAACAAATTGGAGTTATGACCATTAAATATAATAAATCTAACATTTATTTCGACTGATAGAGAATTATTGGCACTTAGCAAAGTTGATGAAAATGGTAACTATGTTGTAAAATTATATAGTAATAAAAAATAGGACTTAGTAACCGATAAAATTCTGGTGGTAAGAAAGTTAATATAATTAACCACTAATTTTGTTAAAGTAATGAAATAGTAATAATTTATTAGAGTTAATCGGACTCAACGAATATCGTTAATTATCAAGATACCCATAATAATCATAATGGTAATTATATTGATTATTAATAAGTATTTTAATGTTATTCTTAATTGTATCTTACTGATTAAATTAATTATAATTCGTGGATATCTTTAATAGTGATTGTTGCTCATATTAATTTTAAGTAGGGCATTAATATTAATTATCTATGATTTTAATCGTTTTTATTGGTGTTAATAAATATTTTAATATATAATAATATTTATTATAATAAGAATCAGTAGATAATTTAAATGTTGATTCGTAATAATCATCTTAAGATTAAGAATTAATCTAATTATTATTAATAAGAATAAGGCTTGGGTTAGTTCTTAGTCTTATTAATAATAATCTTGTTTATTAATAGGGACCTAACAATAATCTTGATAAATAATTTTATTGTAATTATTATCTTAATCATTATTAACTACACGATAATCCCAATGATCAAGATCAATGACCGTATTAATAATAAAAACTAATTAACATATAAAGATGATTATTAATATCTTACTAAATATGAAATACTGACTGTGTGATAAATGGTATATTACCATGTTCCTTAACCATGATCTATATTATTATGACGATTATTAGTATAGCATAATTAAAATGATTAATTATGGTGTTCACTGTTAATATTATTGTTGTTATTAAGGTATTTAATAACAGGGATGAAGTGACTATTAACAATAATCATAACTGTTCACCTGGTAATATTAATTATGATTGAAAAATAATTAAATTAGATATTAGCAAGATAAAAATTATTATGTTCAGTGATAATGACCAAGATTATTATTAATAACTATTTTAATGATTGCTCTGAGACTATTGTTAATACCTATTATGCATTAGATTATATGAATAAGATACATATTAATGTTAAATAGTATAATTGAGATGTCCGTTACACGTAATAACTATATTAACTTTAAGTTTGATTAGTATTGTTAATCTTAACGAAAAGCTATATTTACTTTTGATATTTTAATGTGGTCAAACTGCAAACAAATTGAATATTTTGCAATAAATATGGAATTTATATTAAAATGCATCTATTGACGCTACCATAATATATTTTAATCTACCAATTAACTTTCTTAACCATTAAGGATCTCAAATATGGAAATTAGTTAATAATGAATAAATTATGCCACTTTAATTAACAAGGTAAATGTCGATAAAATCTGAAAATCTTTTTATTTCATTGCATCCAAGACGCGTTCAACAACTGTAATTTATAAATCACAAAAATAATTGAATCCGTATTTGTGTTAAAGGAAATAGTTGTTGATATTATTACTAAATTAAACCTTAACCTTATAAAAATCAATTAGTATGTTTTATAGTTGGTGAAAATGATGAATATTGTGAATTATTGGGTGTAAAGTCAAATTGGTAAACAAGTGATGAAATAAATAAATAATATATTAATCTAAGTAAAACTGAAAAATATAAATTTGAGTCATTTAATTTCATATTGAAATGAATATTCTGTCATTACCTTCAGATATACTAACTTATCAATTAACATTCTTGTCTATTAACGATCTTAGAAACTTCTGTCAAATCCATTCCAAAATTAGTAAGCTAGTTAACAATTATTATTTATGGCAAGTTAAATGTCAAATGGTCCACAATGACTTAATTAACATGAAACAAAGAGATGAAACCTGGAAATCATTTTATTTTGCTGCATTGAAGGCCCAACTAATATCTGTCTATTATAATTCTCGCTATTATGAAGCTAAACTTATAGTTTTCAGATTAACAGTAAAACAACTAACTAATTATATTTTAATTAAATTAAATCTTGAACCATTAAATATTAGTTTAACATTTGCAACTTCTAATTGGGATAAATTGGCCTATAGTACCTTTGATAAAAATGGTCACTATTATGAAAAATCATGTGATTATCCTAACTGGAACTCACAAATAAATATCATCAAAGTACAAAAAGGTTCTATTGGTAAATTAATGGTAGATAGGAATCTGGCTAGTTTTGAATTGACACTACATATGTTTTACCTTGGTGTAAATCAAGATATTTAAATGGTAGATAGTTGTAAATACCATATAAAATTATCAAATTGAATATTTATGTTAATACTAACTTTAACATATTAAAGTTAGTATGGATATCCTAATATTGCCATCAGATATACTAGTATATCAATTAACAATATTACCAATCGATAGTCTTTTTAATATCTGTCAAGCTAATTCTCAATTTAATCAATTAATTAAAAATGATTACTTTTGGCAAATTAAGTCCAAATTAGATTATAATACCTTAATTGATAAGAAAACTCTCAATGAAACATGGAAATCTTTTTATGGTGATATGTTGAAAAATCGTTTAGTATCTATAACTTATAAATCACACTTTCAACCTCAAAAGGATATTATACTTATTGGTCCAAGATTTACTTTAAAAGAAATTATTAATAATATCATTAAAAAAATTAACATTGAGCCATTAAATGTAACTATCATATTTAGTTCAGATAATAAAATACTATTAGCTGTAACAACATATGATGAACAGGGTATATATTTTGAAAGAATATATGATACAAGATGGATTTTGGAAACTAATCAAATAAAGATACATAAACATTCTACAAGTAAACTAATGTTAAATGAATGTCCAACGTTTACTGGATTACTATTAAGTATTATTTGAATATCTTATGATTACATGATAAATATCAATAGTCTCAATTACCTGGATGACAATAATTTAATATTAAGAATATAATAATTAATATATCATTATACTCATTTGATGGTGAGTGATCATTATGATACATAACTTCTTAATGACTTGAAGAATATACCTTTTGGCATCATTAGTAAAACTTTTACTATTTATTATTAGAAGGATGGGTGTCTATAATAAAACTGATTTTTCAATTTAAATTATAACAATTCATTATAATGAATTTATTATCATTACCACCAGAAATATTAACTTATCAATTGGCTTTGTTACCATTTAAAAGTTTTGTTAACATGTGTCAAACTAATTCACCAATTAACCGATTGTACAAAGATGATTATTTATGGGGTATTAAATCCAGATTAGATTACAATATATGTATTGATAAAAAACAAAGAGGAGAGACATGGAAGAACTTTTATTTAGATATGTTGCAAAATCGTGTAGTAACTACTAATTATAGATCAGATTTCACAATGCAAACAATACAAATGAACATAGGACAACGATCTACATTAAGAGAAATAACTGATAATATCATTAAACAGTTTAATCTTATACCTGATGGTATAATTATCATATTCAGTTCAAATAGTGAGGGATTGGTAGCCTTTACTATTTTTTGTACTAATGGTGATTATTTTGAGAGAATATATGACGACGCCAAATGGACTATAATAACTGATAAAATATCAATCTATAAAAGTACCGTAACTGAAATATTGTTAGATGATGATCCAATATACACTAGGTCATTATTAACTCATATGTATATTGAATAACTAATTATTGAATTTAAATTACCATTTTAGATTAATATTAACCTAAAATGAATTTAATAAGTTTATCCACTGATATATTAACCTATCTATTAACTTTATTACCATTTGAAAGTCTTATTAATTTCAGTCAAACTAATTCTAAATTAACTAAAATAGTTAATAATGATTATTTTTGGGAATTAAAATCTAAATTAGATTATACTACTTTACTTAACAAAAAAATAAATGACGAAACTTGGAAATCCTTTTATTTAACTATGTTAAAGAGTCACCCTGTATCTATAAATTATGGACCATTTAATGGACCCCGCTTGATAGCTAAAATAATTATTAGTCCAAGATTTACATTAAAGGAGATAATTTATAATCTTATTAATAAGATTAATATTCAACTCTTGAACATAAGTATACTATTAGGTACAAATGATAACTTTTTATTAGCCTATGTTACGTTTGATGAAAATAGTCAATATTTTGAGAGGATTTATGAAAATCTTGAATGGGAATTAAGAATCAATAAAATAGATATCTACACAAATACTATAGCTAAAGATACACAAAATTATTATGGTTAAAATTAATACATTAATGTTTTGTTAAATCAATAGTTAGTATACTAACTCCTCTATATTTAAATAAATAATCACTAACATTACTAATTTCAATAATATTTTTAGAGAACCGTATATTATTGTGTTATACAAATTAATGTCGTTTATTTACCATCGTTTAAAATAGGGATTTATTAATATACACCAAATTAATTATATGATAATGATCATTTATGGTAACTTAACATCTTGTGATCATTACTAATATTAATTAATAAACTATTTAATTAACAAAAATAGTTATTGATGGTTTAAGATGATTAATATTAAAATAAATATCAACATGTTGTCACTCAAGAACGGCTTCCCTTATATTGGCACATAGCACTGATATCGGGAAGTTAATACTCCCTCGATTTATCTAAGAGGGAGATACGAACAAAGGAATTATCAACCTGTTAATTATTTTTAAGAGGTTAATAATAATTAACAGGTTAATACTTATTAACCTGTTAATTATTATTAACATCCTAATTGTTTAGTAACCTCTTAACAATTATTATTCGCGCTTCCTTTGTTTCAAATGAAACAAGCGAGGGGCTTTGGTTTCAATGGCTCCTTAGGAGCCATTGAAGCCCGCGCATAAGTTCCGCTCGCTCGCTTGCGTGAAGCGCAAACGAGCGAACACCGCAAGTCGCTTCCTCTTAATTGTTTAGTAACCTCTTAACAATTATTATTCGCGCTTCCTTTGTTTCAAATGAAACAAGCGAGGGGCTTTGGTTTCAATGGCTCCTAAGGAGCCATTGAAGCCCGCGCATAAGTTCCGCTCGCTCGCTTGCGTGAAGCGCAAACGAGCGAACACCGCAAGTCGCTTCCTGTTGGTTATTCCTTAACTTCTTAATAATTATTAACATGTTGATTGTTTAGTAATCTATTAATAATTTTTAACAGATCAAAAATTATTAATAGATAAGACATTAAGAAACAATTAAGAAGTTAATAATTTTTAACAGATAAGAAGTTAATGATTTTTAACAGATAAGAAGTTAATAATTTTTAACAGATTAAAAATTATTAATATATTAAGGGGTTAAAAACGATTAACCTGTTAATATTTTTTTAGAAGTTAATGAACTATTAACAGAGTAATTAACAATTAACAAGTTAATAATTATTAAGAGGTTAAGAAAAAATAAACCTCTCAATAATTATTAACTTGTTAATAATTATTAAGAGGTTAAGAAAAAATAAACCTCTCAATAATTATTAACTTGTTAATAATTATTAAGAGGTTAAGAAAAAATAAACCTCTCAATAATTATTAACAGATTAATAAACAATTAGCAAGTTAAATGGTTAATAAATATTAAGAGATTAATAAGTTAATAAACAATTTCCTACAGGGCTCCTCTGTGAAAACAGAAGGAAGCGACTTACGCGCGACAGACAACAGATTAATAATTATTAAGAGGTCAACAAACAATTCCCTCCGGGGCTCCCTCTATTTATAATATGTTAATAATTATTAAGTGACCAACAAACAATTAACAAGTTAAGAATTATTAACTGGCTAACAAACAATTAACAGGAAGCGACTTGCGCGCGTATAAGAGTTAATAAATAATCAACAGGAAGCGACTTGCGCGCGAATAATAATTATTAAGAGGCCAAGAAATAATTAAGAAGTTAATAATTATTAAGAGGCCAAGAAACAATTAAGAAGTTAATAATTTTTAAGAGGAAGCGACTTGCGCGCGAATAAAAAACAATCAACAAGTTAAAAATTATTAACATATTAAAAGATCAATAGATTAATAATTATTAACGCGTTAATAATTATTAAGAAGTTAATAAACAATTAAGAAGTTAATAAACAATCAAGAGGAAGTGACTTGCGGTGTTCGCTCTAACGAGCGAGCGTAACTTATGCGCTTACTTCTTGTTTCGAATGAAACAAGAAGTAAGCGCCCCTCGCTTGTAAACAAAGGAAGCGCGAATAATAATTATTAATAAATAATTAAGAGGTTGAAAATTATTAAGAGATTAATAATTATTGAGAGATTAATAAACAATTAACAGGAAGCGACTTGCGCGCGAATGATAATTATTAAGAGATTAATAATTATTAATAAACAATTAAGAAGTTAATAATTATTAAGAGATTAATAATTATTAATAAACAATTAAGAAGTTAATAATTATTAATAAACAATTAAGAAGTTAATAATTATTAAGAGGAAGCGACTTGCGCGCGAATAATAAATAATTAACAGTTAATTAACAATTATTAATGAACAATTAAGAAGTTAATAATTATTAAGGAGTTAATAAATAATTAACAGATTAAGAATAATTAACAGGTTAATTATTGTTAAGAGGTTAAGAAATAATTAACATGTTGAATAGTTAATAAATATTAACAGTTTAATAAACAATTAATAAGTTAAATGGTTAATAAATATTAACAGGTTGATAAACGATGACAAGTTAAATTGTTAATAAATATTAACAGGTTAATAATCAATTAAGCGGTTAAGAATTATTAACGGATTAAGAATTATTAATAATTTTTGAAAAGTTAATAAACAATTCCCTCCGGGGCTCCCTCTATTTATAATATGTTAGCCAAAGGCTAACATATTATAAATGGAGAGGGAGACAACAGGTTAATAAATAATTAACAGGAAGCGACTTGCGCGCGAACAATAATTA
>Ga0272448_1001582_pt1 | contig 30234 bp, 29 predicted proteins | sample YNPCB0191_FD_202220 | JGI IMG/M metagenome (GOLD analysis project Ga0272448, IMG submission 202220) | Hot spring sediment microbial communities from Yellowstone National Park, WY, United States - YNP-CB-019-1 | ecosystem: Environmental > Aquatic > Thermal springs > Hot (42-90C) > Sediment...
AGCCATTCAGTTCATTCGCTTAAACGTTATTATGAAGAGATGCGCAATCCGAATACTAAAAGTAAACACGCTGTGGTTAATACAATGGCGCATCTATTTCTTCCTGGTTTAGCTTGTGTCTTGACCGATGGGTTTGGATTTTTATCGTTAGCTTTTATTCCGCTACCCACTATAAAGAGTATGGCAGTGGCTTCGGGGATTGGAATTTTAGCTAACTTTTTTACTTCATTTATGTTCACCCCATGTGTTTTATCATTTATGCATCGTCCCAAGATAATAGAAGTAGAAAAAGAGGAGAGGCACAGGATTGTCGATAAACTTTTGTCTAAATTAAGCATTTTCTCTTTGAATAAGGCCGCAGGAACCATCGTCGTAGTAATCTTCATGTTAGTTGTTTTTATCTCGCTATTTGGTATTAAGAAGATTATAATTGGGGACAATACTACTGGGACAAATTATCTCTACCCCCATAGTCCTTACAATATAGCCGAGGAGTTTATTAATAAGAAATTTGGTGGGACAAATTCATTTTATATTTTAGTTGAATCAAATGATTCACTTCTCAGGAGAGATGCTCTTGTAGCGATGGATGATTTTCAGAGCTATTTAAAAAAGGAGGTTGGGCAAATAGGAGCCAGTTTTTCTATAGCTCTAGCAGTGAAGGCGCTAAATATGTTTATGTTAAATGGAGAAGAGAAATATTTTCAAATCCCAGATTGTGACGAGGCAATAGGACAATATTGGTTTCTCTATACCATTTCTGGTTTTCCCGGTGATTACGACCATTTAATTAGCCGCAATGAACGTTATGCCAACATAAAATTTGACTTAAAGGACCATATGTCATCTACTTTAGATTTGGTGGTTGGTAAGACAAAGGATTATTTTGCTCGTCACAATTATAATAATTTAAGATTTTCTTACGCCGGGGGAGATATTGGGATGTTATATGCAATTAATGATATTATCAAAAAAAGTATTCTTCCGAATATCCTTTTTGTTTCTTTACTTATATTTTTATATGTGAGTTTTGTGTATCGTTCTTTTGTGGCGGGGTGGCTTTTGATTTTACCATTGATCTTTAGTAATTTATTGGTATTCTCTATTTTTGGATTTTTAGGTATTACGATTACTGCTGAGACTTTTCCTTTGGCCTGTTTGAGTGAAGGATTAGGTATAAATTACGGTATCTATATTCTCGCACGACTATATGATGAGATAAAAGAAAAAAGGAGAACCTATCGCAATATTCTTCACTACACCCTAATTACCAGTGGTAAATCAGTATTTTTTAGCGGTTTTATTGTTTCGTTGGGAATATTTGTTTGGGTATTTTCTTCAATTTTTCTACAGGTGCGTTTAGGTATTACTCTTTGTCTTGCGCTTATTCTGAATATGATTACAGCCCTTATTATGATTCCTGTATTAAGCTGGTGGATAAAGCCAAGATTTTTATTTAAAAGAATTAGAGATAGAGGTAGAAAACATTAATAAAACCTATAATTACAAGGAGGTGTCGATGAGGTGGTTTATTAAATTTTTAGCGGTGGGTTTTTGTTTTTTATTTATTTTGTCAGAGTTACTTTTTGGTTCTCAGCTTGAATATGGCAAGGTCTATAGGTTAAAGGATGGGATGAACGCCGACGAGATTATGCAGATTAAGTACCACAATAAATATTCACTTTTTGCCCAAGATTATTCATCTACTAGTCGAATTATTTATGTGGACCCTTCTGGTTTTAAGCGCTCTAAAGAGGCAGTAAGAAAAAGGATTGTAAAAGCAGGAAAAGAGGGGGTGCAGTATAAGGATATAATTTATTTAACCTACCCCTCGCGCGAGAAGGGGTTAGCTATTTTAACCTGGACCTACGAGGACCCCCAAAGAGATCAAGATACCTGGCTTTGGATTCCGGCATTAAAAAAAGTAAGAAAAATATCTGCATCAGAGGCCGATGATTCATTTATGGGTAGCGACCTTACCGTCGAAGAGGTCTCTACGAGAAGATTTGAAGATGAGTCTTATCGTCTTTTAGGAGAAAAGGTTTTTGAGGGATATAAAGTTTTAGAGACAGGTGAAGAAAAGCATAAAGGCACATCTTGTTACATTATAGAGTGTATCCCTAAGAGGCCACACTGGTATTACTCTAAAAGGGTTATCTTAATTGATAAAAATACAGGTGGAAATATTTTTGAGCAATACTATGATAAAAAGGGAGAAATTTTTAAGACTATTTTTAGAAACTGGATTTGGTATGATGTTGGAGGAGGTAAGCAGTATCCTATCCAAGATATAGTTGAATGCAAAGATTTACGCACAGGACATTATTCTACCGTCTTTGTCGAAAATTCCCTATATGATAAAGGTATTGATGAACAGGAATTTACCGTAAGGCAGTTGGAGAGGTCGAAGTGGTAAAAAGAAAACGTCAGAGTGGTAAAAGGAGGAGGGTGTAGAAATGAAACGTGGGATAATTATTCTAACTTTATTTCTTTTATTTATCTTCGGGGCAGTTAACACTACCTCAGCAGAGTTGGTCTCAGATTTTATGCATAAGATAATTCCTTTTGAGAAATTAGAGTTAGTCGGTTATTTTAAGAATGAAAGCTCCTGGAGAGCTGCTCACCAGATGAATCAAATGATGAAGTTAAAAAACATTTTCGATATCAAGGCAAGTTATAAATTTTATGAGTGGCTTGAATTTTATACAGAGATTAATACTTGGTATGACGCTGTATACGATATAGAGGGTAGGTATAGCGATGTCTCTTTTAAGGAAAAAAATATTAAATTAAGAATGCCGGTCAAGCAAGAATGGTTAAGGGAGTGTTATTTAGATATTTTTACACCTCGAATTGATATGAGATTTGGCAAACAACAAGTTGTCTGGGGCACTACCGACGGAGTCAGGATTTTAGATATGGTAAATCCCTTAGATTATCGAGAGTGGACGATTAAAGATTATAGCGAAATTCGTATACCTTTATGGATGTTTAAATTCGAAAGCGAATTAGTGACAAACGGTCATCTGCAACTGTTGATTATTCCAGACTATCAGCCGAATTACTATGCCCCAGCCGGCTCGCCCTTTGCCTTACGAACAGTGGTTATTGGCGCTCGAACTAATCCGGCTGTTACGGTTACTACCATAGATGAAGAGCCTAATAGGACGTTTGAGAACAACAAAATCGGCCTGCGCTGGAGAAAGATTATCGAGACTGGTCCTTTAAGTGGTTTAGAATATACCATTAACTACCTGCACACATATGATTTTGCTTCTAGCGTTTATTCCAGATTAGAATTTGGTTTTCCCGTTAAAGTTTACTTGACCCGCCGCGCAGAGCAGATTGAGGTAATTGGCGGCTCTTTTTCTAAGACTATTACAAAGGGTATTGGCGACTTTGGTAAGGGCTGGACCTTAAGAGGCGAATTTGCTTATGTTAAAAATGGCGCAATGAATTATGGAACAGACGAGAATATTGTAGGGACTGTCGATGTTGATCAATATAACTACGCACTTGGTTTTGATAAGACATTTTTCACCAATTATCTTTTTAGTTTTCAGTTTATACAGTTAATTGCTGATGCAAAGGAAAACTTTAATACCAATAATTATTCTCTTTTGTTTGGGCCGACACGCGGACCCTTAGATGAAGTTGAGACGCTTTTGACATTAAAGGTCTCAACTGACTTTTTTCACGAGAGATTAAAACCAGAAATTTTGGTAATCTATGGTGATGACAACGATTGGCGCATCAGCCCAAAGACAAGCTTTGAGATAAATGATAATTTAATGGTTACCCTTGGCGCCCATATCTTTTCTGGTAAGGAACAGCATCTAAACGGCCAATTTGATAAGAACGATCAGTTATTTTTAGAAGTAAAATACAGCTGGTAGAAAGAGACTAACGATGCAACAAAAAGAATGGCAGGGATTTTCTCTAATCCTAAAAGAACTTTTACAACTTAAACTAAGCCCGGTTAGTGTGCGTTGCCGAGATAAAAAGTCTGATGATGAACAAGATGCTGTCAAAAAGATTCGAATGTGTCGAGCTATTCTTTCCGCCGCTAATGGTTTGTCAGTCAAGTTATTTAAAGAAAATAATGCCTGCTTTGGAGCCTCTTGGCATCTGGGGTTTCATAAAATTAAAGATGAGAAAGTGCTTCAAATGGTTAAAAAGTTTATAGTCGAGGGTGAAAAGCTATTCTCTTCTTATCAGGCGTTAGACAATTTAATAGCCCAGATGGGGAGTGTTCCAGAAAATTTAAAAAGTTGTTATATTTTAGAGCCAATGGAGAGTGCTGAAGATAAGCCTGAGGTTGTGATTTTTGTTTGTAATGCTGAACAGGCGTGTCGTTTACTTACCTTTGTGACTTTTTTCGACGGCAAAATGCCCAAGATACAGATAGGTGGTCCTACCTGTAGAATGAGTATTGTATATCCTCTTTTGTCGGGAGAAACAAATATATCGTTTTTTGACTATACCGCGCGAAAGTTATGTAAGGTAGAAGAGGATAAGCTTTTGGTAAGCACTCCCTATAGTTTAATACCAAAGATAATCTCAAATATTGACACTTGCTCAGGTGGACGGGCAAAGATAGAATTCCCCCAAGAGTTTAGAGAATTTCTTCAGAAGAGATTAGTAAAAGGCGCTTAATAAAAAAACACCTCTTTAAGTAACGAATGGTTGTTATCTATAAAACCTTAGATTCATCCGAAATCGTATTTATTAAATCATTACTTATCGAGGCGGATATACCATTTTTTATTGAAAATGAAAATACCGCAGGCATTGCTTTTGGTAAAATCACGGGTCCAATGACTGTTATGGTTCCAGAAGAGGAAGAAGAAAATGCCAGAAACTTGCTTGGGGATTTTCTCAAGAGAAAACAGCTTGATTGAGCAATAGGGTTTAATATTACTTTTTCTCGCTTCATTTTCTGTTTTAAATAATAGAGAAGTTTCGCAAGACGCCATCTTTGCCACTAAATAAATTACTTACCCTAAGATATTTTTCAGCTGAAAAATCAATACTGTTTTTAAGTATTATTGCAACAAAGAGCATGTTTCAAAGGGTTGACATTTATATTCATAGATGATATAGTATCGATTAAATATGTCAATTTCTAAAGAACAAGTAAAATATATTGCCCATTTGGCACGACTAAGACTTACTGAAAAAGAGTTAGATACTTTTGCTGTTCAACTGGAGAAGATAGTCGAATACATCGATCAATTAAAATTGCTCGATGTTACAAATATAGCCCCTATGGAACACGTGCTATTGTTACGCAATGTAAAACGACCAGATAATTTAGCGCCTTCTTTAGATGTAAAAGATGTATTAAAAAACGCACCTGAAAAGAAGGATAATTTTTTTAAACTACCTAAAGTAATAGAATGAATTTAAATTCAAAGACTGCCTGCGAAATTCTCCAGCTTATAGAAGACAAAAAAATAGATATTGAAGATGTCTATAATGATTTAGATTCTCGCATAAAGGCAATAGATTCTAAAATCCATGCCTATATTCATTTACCCTCCAGAGAAGATATAAAGAGGAAGTTAGAGAAGAATTCTTTTTTAAAAGGACTGCCGATATTAGTCAAAGATAATATTTGTATAAAGGATGAGGTGGTTACCTGCGCCTCGAGGATTTTGGAGGGATTTAGGCCGCCATATGATGCAACAGTTATTGAAAAGTTAAAGAAGGCTGGGGCTGTAGTCTATGGTAGGGCAAATATGGATGAATTTGCTTTTGGCTCTTCTTGCGAAACATCTTGTTATGGCCCCACGAAAAATCCCTGGGATTTAGATAGGGTTCCTGGTGGTTCTAGTGGTGGTGCTGCTGCGGCGGTTGCAGCGGATGAGGCAATTTGGGCACTCGGTACAGATACAGGAGGCTCAATCAGACAGCCGGCTGCCTTATGTGGAGTAGTTGGTTTAAAGCCAACGTATGGTCGAGTTTCTCGATATGGGCTTATTGCTTTTGCCTCTAGCCTCGATCAGATAGGCCCGATTACTAAAGATGTGCGTGATGCCGCCTTACTACTAAAAATTATTGCCGGCTACGATTCCTTCGATAGCACCTCAGTTAATACCGAGGTCCCTGACTACTTAAAACTATTAGGAACAGATATCAAAGGTATAAAAATAGGAGTGCCAAAGGAGTATTTTGTTGAAGGTTTAGATAGGCAGATAAAAGAAGCTATTATGGCAGCAAAGGCTGAATTTGAAAAGCTCGGTGCAGAATTTTATCAAATAAGCCTCCCACATTCTAAATATTCCGTAGCAGTTTACTATATTTTGGCAACAGCAGAAGCCAGTTCAAATTTGGCCCGTTTCGACGGTGTTCAATATGGGATTAGAGATACTAGCCTTGAAGATGAACAACACGGTCGTATGATTGCGATGTATAAGTCAACCAGAGGTAAGGGATTTGGTCAAGAGGCAAAAAGGAGGATAATTTTAGGGACTTATGTTTTATCCAGCGGTTACTATGATGCCTACTATTTAAGAGGTTTGAAAGTGCGCTCCTTAATCAAGAAAGATTTTGATGAGGCTTTCAAGGAATGTGATTGCATTATGACACCTACTTCTCCAACTGCCGCTTTTAAGATTGGAGAGAAAACAGATAATCCTTTAGCAATGTATCTTTCCGATGTTTATACAATCTCTGCAAATTTGGCAGGAATCCCAGCTATTTCTTTGCCTTGTGGTTTGACAAAGGAGGGTTTACCAATTGGATTACAACTTTTAGCTGGTCCTTTTAAAGAGGATTGTTTACTTAACATTGCCTTTAATTTTGAACAGAATACTCAATGGTATAAGATTAAGCCAACTATTAGTAAATCTTAAAATAAATCGTAGTTACTCATATTGCTAATAAGAGTAATATAAAGCCACAACAAAATATGCTTTACGAGCCGGTCATAGGTTTGGAGGTTCACGTTCACTTAAAGACAAAAACTAAAGCCTTTTGCGGCTGCTCAACCGAATATGGCAGCCTCCCAAATACGCAGACCTGTCCTGTTTGTCTTGGTTTGCCGGGTGCTTTGCCGGTTTTAAATGAATTGGCTTTAGAGTATGCCGTGAAGGTTGCTTTGGCTTTGAATTGCAAAATTCAAGAGGTTATAAAATTTGACCGCAAGCATTATTATTATCCTGATTTACCAAAAAACTATCAGATTTCTCAATACGATATGCCTCTGGCGCTAAACGGCTATTTAGAGGTTGGGCAACCAGCGAGGCGAATTGGGATTAAGCGTGTTCATTTTGAAGAAGACGCCGGAAAGCTTATTCACCAAGAGGATGGTTTTTCTAGTTTAGTAGATTATAATCGCAGCGGTATGCCACTTTTAGAGATAGTAACCGAGCCGGATATAAATTCACCAGAAGAGGCTTATGAATATTTGAGGAACTTAAAACTTATTATTCAATATTTGGGCGTTTCCGATTGCGATATGGAAAAGGGGAGTTTACGTTGTGACGCTAATATTTCTTTAAGGCCAAAGGGCCAACAAGAATTGGGCGTAAAAATTGAATTGAAAAATATGAATTCATTTAGGTGGGTTCGTCAGGCTTTGGATTACGAGATTCAAAGACAGAGTAAAATTTTGTTGAGCGGTAAGAAAATTATTCAAGAGACAAGATTATGGGATGAGAATAAGCTCGTTACCATCTCTATGCGAACTAAGGAGGAGGCAAGCGACTATCGCTATTTTCCTGACCCGGACCTGACACCGTTTATTTTTGAAAAGGCATACTTGGATAAGTTAAGGAGTCAGTTGCCCCAATTACCGAAAGAAAAAGAAAAGAAATTTCAACAGGAGTATGGCCTTTCAGAGAAACAGGCTCAACTGTTGATTGAGAATAAACAGCTATGCGATCTATTTGAAGAAGGCATAAAATTGAAGGCACAACCACAAAAGATTTACAATTGGTTGAGTCAGGTGGTTTTAAGTGCCGACAATGTTAAGGAGGCAATAGATTTTTTAATTTCAAAACCTCAAGAATTAATTAAAATAATAGATTACGTCGACGAGGGAAAACTGAGTAATATTGCAGCTAAAGAAGTTTTTAGGATAGCAATAGACCAAAAAGAAGAAGTTGATGAAGTCATTCAGAGAAAGGGTATTATTCAGCTTTCGGATCAGCAACAATTAGAGAGATTAGTTGTTCAGGTAATAGAAGAAAATAAAAAATCAGTTCAGGATTATTTGTCGGGAAAAGAAAATGCCTTAATGTTTTTGATTGGCCAGGCAATGAGGATATCAAAAGGTAAAGCCAATCCTAAATTATTAAAGGAGATATTTATAAGGAGGTTAAAAGCATGAAGACAACAAAGACCTTAGTGACCTTGGCAGTAGTTTCAATAACCTTTTTAATTTTTTCAGCAGCTGCACCAGATATCGATCGTCTTAAAAAAGATCAGATGTATAAAGAATTAAACCTTTTTGCTGACTCCATATCTATAATTATGAAAAACTATGTAGATGAGACCAAGCCAAAGGATTTAATTTATGGTGCCTTAAAAGGTATGGTTAGTTCACTTGATCCCTATTCAGAATTTCTTAATCCCGAAGAATATAAAGAGTTAAAAGAAGGCACTGAGGGTAAATTTGGGGGCGTTGGTATGGAGATTACTATTCAAGATGGATTAGTCACCGTTGTTACCCCTATAGAAGGTACCCCTGCCTGGAGAATTGGAATACAGCCTCAAGACAAAATCGTTAAGATTAATGGCACAATCATTAGGAATTATACTTTAACAGATGCTGTGAAATTATTGCGGGGCGAACCTGGTACGACGGTAAAAATTACCGTCTGGCGCAAGAATGAGGTCCGCTTAATCGATTTTAATGTAACTAGAGAGATGATAAAGGTAGAGGCAATAAAAGATTCCCGGATGATAGATGATAAGATTGGATATTTGAGGTTAGTTGAATTTAGCGAAACGATTGATAATGATTTAGACCAGGCTTTAGATAAATTAAAAAGTCAAGGTATGAAAGGATTGGTGCTTGACCTTAGGAATAATCCCGGCGGATTATTGATTGCAGCAGCAGGCGTAGCTGAGAAGTTTTTAGATAAAGATAAGGTGATAGTGACCACCAAGGGCAAAGGGATTAATCAGAATCTGGAATTTCGCACCAAACAGGTGCCAAAATATAAAGACCTTCCTTTAGTGGTATTGGTTAATCAGGGCAGTGCTTCTGGTAGCGAAATAGTTGCCGGAGCATTGCAGGATTACAATCGGGCAATTATTATCGGAGAAAAAACTTTTGGAAAAGGTTCAGTGCAAACAGTAATTGATTTATCAGACGGCTCGGCAATAAAGCTTACTACCAGCAAATATTTTACTCCTTCTGGAAGGAGCATTCATGGTGAAGGGATAAAACCAGATATCGAGGTTCCTTTTGAGCCGATAATGATTTCTGAGAAAAAAGATGCAGAGGAAAATTTAGCTGAGGAGATTTTTGAAAAATTAGAGAAAACCCCACAAGAAAATTTGACATCTGAAGCTAAGCCAGAGGGAGGAAGTGCCGACATAAAAAAAGAAGAAAAGGGCCCTATAGATAAGACACAACAAGCAGATAAGCTTTTTTTGGAAAGGTTAAAGACCGATAATCAATTAGTTCGGGCAATCGATATATTGAGAGGTATTCTTATTTATAATAGAAATAAGATTTAAGTTTATGGATTAAATATAGCTTGCTTTATTAGCATGGTTCAAAGAAGAATTAGAATTAAAACTAAGGGAAAAGATTTATTAATCGTTATTCTAGCCACATTGGTATTGTTAGAAACCCTGATAATTCTTTTTCTACTACCAACATTACCAAAAAGAAAAATTACCCCTTCTTTAAAAAAGAAGACAACCGCTGTAGAAAAAACTGGTGTTAAGAAAAATCTTTATTCGCAGCAAAAGCTCAAACAGATGGTTTTGGCTCCCCCAATTAAAAATATGCCAATAGCCGAAAGACAAAAACCATCTAAGTTAAGACCAAAAATTTCTATAGTCATAGATGATTGGGGCTACAATATTTCACATCTTAACTTATTGGAAGAGATAAATATTCCCCTTACAATATCTGTATTACCTTTTTTAGAGTATTCAACTGAGGTAGCCACTTTTGGCTACAAGCACGGTTTTGAGATAATAATACATATGCCAATGCAACCTAAAAAGGAAGATGTGGAAAATTGGGAGAAATCCACCTTAACCACCGCTATGAAAGAGAAAGAAGTAGTCTCTATTTTAAATAAAGCCTTTTCCGAAATCCCATACGCCAAAGGCATGAATAATCATATGGGCTCTTTGGCGACGACTGACCAAAATTTAATGATGATTGTGTTTAAAGAGCTAAAGAAAAAAAATATGTTCTTCTTGGATAGTTATGTAAATCCAGATTCTATATGTCAGGCAATAGCAAAAAAGGTAGGAATAAAGTTCGCAAAGAGAAGCATATTTTTAGATAATATCCTTTCGCCAACCTATATAAGGGCTCAATTAATGGAGTTGGCCAAGAAAGCCGACGAAGAAGGTCAGGCAATTGGGATAGGTCATGATCGGCAAATGACTCTTTTGGTTTTAAAAGAAGTTGTGCCTCAATTGCAACAGGCCGGTTATGATTTCGTGTTCGTATCAGAGATAGTAAGATAGAAGACAACCCAATACTTTATAATTAAATAAGGGTTCATTTATTTTTTATATTTATGTTTACTTTAGGTATTGAGACTTCCTGTGATGAGACAGCGGCCAGTGTTGTATTAGATGGCAAGAAAATTTGCTCAAATGTAACTGCCTCTAGTATTAGGTATCACAGTAAATTCGGTGGAGTAGTTCCAGAAATTGCTTCTCGGGCGCAATTAGAATATATTTACCCTGTCGTTGATCAGGCACTTAGAAAGGCGAGAATAAAACTTAAAGATTTAGACCTGGTAGCTGTTACAAAAGGTCCGGGGTTAATCGGTTCTTTATTGATAGGGATATCTTTTGCCAAGGCGTTAAGCCTCGCAAACAATATTTCTTTAATAGGGGTAGATCATGTTCAAGCGCATCTATATCCAGTTTTTTTAAATAATAAGAGCAAGGAAGAATTTCCTTTTGCTGGTCTAGTTGTTTCTGGTGGGCATACTAATTTATACTATTGTAGGTCATTTGATGACTTTAGATTAGTAGGGCAGACTTTAGATGACGCAGCTGGTGAGTCTTTTGATAAGGTTGCAAAACTTCTAAAACTAGGTTATCCCGGCGGACCAAAAATTGAAAGATTAGCTAAAAGAGGCGATTATCACGCTTTTGATTTTAATTGCAATAGCAAGCATTTAGGTTTTAATTTCAGCTTCAGCGGAATAAAGACCCAAGTGTTATATTTAATACGAGATTTGGAAAAGAAGAAGAAGTTGGATATACATACAAAGAGGAATATCGCTGCATCATTTCAACATCAGGTAGTCTCGTCATTAGTAGAGAAGACCATTTCCTATATTATTAAAAATAAATTAAGAATCTTAGTTGTTGGAGGGGGAGTGGCCTCAAACCAATACTTTAGGAAGTTGCTTGCCGAGGTGGCTAAAAAATTTAGAATTAGAATTTATTTTCCGCCACTTGAGTTATGTACTGATAACGCTGCTATGGTTGCAGGTTTTGGTTATCAGCTATATAAAAAAGGTAAAAAAGATAACTTAAATTTAAGGCCGGTTCTTTATAAATAATAAAATTGAAAATATCCACTTGGGGAATTATTGATGAGTAAAATTATATTTTAACAGAAACCCACCGGCCAAGGAGGAAGATATGAATGTAGAGCAGGTGATTTCAAGGATTTTTCTGGCTGCACTTTTAGGTGGTATTGTTGGTTTTGAGAGAGAGCTTTATCGGCACGAGGCTGGTTTGAGAACGCACATCTTGGTTTCAGTAGGGTCTACTCTTATAATGTTGACATCGCTTTACGTTTTTGATATATATAAAATGGCCGGTGTCGATCCAACGAGGATTGCTGCAAATGTAGTCTCGGGAATCGGCTTTATTTGTGCAGGAACAATTATTCGTTATGGGATGGAGATTAGGGGATTAACTACTGCAGCAACCCTGTGGATGACTGCTGCTGTGGGATTGGCGGTAGGGTGTGGTTTCTATATCGCAGCTATTTTAGCAACATTGGTTGCGATAATTGCATTGATTCCTCTACGGACTTTTGAAAAGAAACTCATAACGAAAAAAGAAAAATAGATTTAAAATAAAACGTAAAGGAAGCCAAGAGGAGGAGGTCCGATATGGCGTTGAAAGTTCGCAGGGAAGAGGAAGAATCCCATATTATCGATGTGGATGCTTCAATGCAAGGAAGTCTTGTTTTTAAGGAGCCGGTTAATTTGCGCATTAAAGGGAATTTTGAAGGCAAGCTCGAAGCCAAGGGTAATTTAGAAATTAGCCAAAGCGCTACTGTGGTAGCGACCATCAAATGCGAGAATATTACTATACGCGGGAACTTTAAAGGAAGTATTGATTCTGAGAGGAAGATAGAGATTCTTAATCAGGCTGTAGTCGAAGGAGATATAAAAACCCCGCGCTTGGTAGTAGAAGACGGAGCAATCTTTCAAGGAAAGTGCACTATGGTGGAAGAGCTACTTACCCCAGAGGAATTGGCTAAGCATTTAGATGTTGACCTTAATACAATTTTGAGCTGGGCAAATTCAGGTCGCATACCGGGCTTTAAACAGAATGATAACTGGAGATTTGATAGAAGGAAAATCGATGACTGGGTTGCTGCTGGTAAATTAGAATAAAGACTGAATATATCTTATTAGAGCCTTCTTTAATTAAAAACCAAAATCTTAGATACCTATAGATATTAGTGGTTGAGCTTAGAAATGAGAGAAAAACTTTTAACTATTCGAGAGGCTGCACATTATTTAGGAATTAGCGAAAAAGAGGTTATAGAATTTGCTGAACAAGGTTTGATTCCCGCCTATAAAATTGGAGGTGCCTATTTAAGGTTTAAAAAGGAGCAATTGGATTCAGTCAAGAATAATTTTAACAATTTGATCCAGAAAGATAACCTACGATACTCCTTCTTTGATAGAGTAAAAGATTTTTTCTATTATAATGATTTCTATATTATCTGCCTACTAATTATCGCAATCCTTATCTATTATATCTTCCATTCATGAAGAGAAAAAACATCTTAGATCTCGGCTTTGCCCAAATTGATATCGATAGAAAAAGAAGAAGAGGGTTCGCGGAAGTAGTCTTTTGTCAATCTAAAACACCAGAGCAGTTAGCAAAGATAGTGTCAACCCTTATGAGCGCCAAACAACAAGTATTGCTGACTAAGCTGAAACGCTCTAAATTTCTTTTCTTAAAACGCAGATTTCCTAAGTTGAAATATAGTCCAGAATCAGAGATTGGATTTCTTTCGAAAGAAAAGATTAAAAATCCAGATAGATTTGTTTTGGTGATTTGCGCAGGAACAGGTGATATACCTGTTGCCGAAGAGGCAGCTATAACATTAGAGATTATGGGTAATCGCGTAGTCAGGTTGTGGGATGTTGGAATAGCAGGATGCCATCGATTATTCAGATATAAAGAAATTTTATCTGAAGCAAATGTAATTGTAGTGGTGGCTGGAATGGAGGGAGCATTAGCGAGTTTAGTCAGTGGACTTGTGAGGGTTCCAGTTATTGCAGTTCCGACGAGCTGCGGATATGGTGCTAACTTCAAAGGAATTTCTGCACTACTTACTATGATAAATAGTTGTTCTGCCGGAATCGCAGTGGTTAATATAGATAACGGTTTTGGTGCAGGATATATCGCCTCACTAATCAATAACCTAAATTAATTTTTGTTTTTAAGGTCTTAAGGACAAAGCCCAGATGAGATATCTATACTTTGATATTTTAGACGGAATTAGCGGCGATATGATTGTTGCCGCCTTATTGGAGCTATCCTCTTCGATAGAATATCTAAAAAAAGAATTAAAGAAAATTAGATTAGAAGGATTTAGGATTAAATTGATAAAAATAAAATCTAATCACTTTAAGGCAGTGAGATTTTGTGTCCAGACAATAAACCAAAACAAAGAAAAAATTTTTCAATTTAGTCAGATAAAAAAAATTATAAAAGATTCGGATTTAAAAAAAGAGGTTAAAGATAATGTTTTAAGAATCTATCAAAGACTCTATAATTCTGAGAGGAATGTTCACGCAGCAAGCAGCGTCCATTTTCACCAAGTTGGAGAATTAGATTCAGTAATTGATATTGTGTCAGCCTGTATTATTTTAGATTATTTAAAAATTGATCAAGTCTATTATTCGGTAATTGGCTTGGGACACAAAGTTGCCTCTGCCACTTTAGATTTGCTAAAAGGTCAGGATATTTTTTTCTCTGAGAAAAGCTTTGAAAACGTCACACCGACAGCAGCCGCTATTATTACTACTTTAGGAAGACAGAGAAGATATTTTACTAATATGGCGAGATTGGAAAAGGTAGCTTATTCAACTGGCAGCATTCAAGTAAAGGATTCTACTAATATTCTTCGAGCAGTCTTGTTCTCCGACGTAGAAATCCTTGATAACAGGCAAGACTGTTTTGACAGAGATGAGGTTATTGAAATTCAGACATTGATTGATGACTCCACTCCCCAGGTAATTGCCGATCTAATGAATTTAGTCTATCAGGCAGGTGCGCTTGAGGCATATACACTTGCTGTAACTACGAAGAAATCTAGAGTCGGATTATTATTTTCTGTATTGTCAAAACCAGAGACTTTCGATAAAATAGTAGAACTTATTTTTCGCCACACAACCACTTTAGGATTGAGGTATCAGAGTTTTTATCGTCTTAAGCTTAAAAGAAAAGAAGGCCATTTTAGGACAGATTTAGGTAATATTGCTTTTAAAAAGACTTTAGAAAAAAAATTTAAGAAACTAATTCCCGAATATGAAGATTGCGTAAGGGCAGCAAGATTGACCAACCAACCATTAAGGGATATAATCCTAAAAATTCAGAACAAAAGGAATGCCAATGGGCCTATCAGGATTAGAGATATATAAATTGCTTCCAAAGACTAATTGTCGTAAATGTGGATTTCCTACTTGTCTTGCCTTTGCAATGGCCTTAGCAAAAAAGCAGGTCGATTTGTCTAAATGCCCAGACATAACCGAACAGATACGAGAAAAACTACAAGAGGCATCTCTGCCACCTATAAGATTGGTGAAGATTGGCCCAACAGATAATCCGATTAATATTGGCAAAGAGACAGTTATGTTTCGCCACGAGGAGAAGTTTTACCATCCGACAGCCATCGGATTTATTATTGATGACGATATAGGAGATATTGAACTGAAAAACAAATTGTTGGAAATCAGAAAACTTACATTCGAGAGAGTAGGTCAAGTTATTAAACCAGATTTAATTGCTGTTAGACAGAAAAAAGACGTAGCAAATCTTATTGCTAAACTTAAAATAATCTTTGAATTTTCTAATTTAGGTTTAGTTCTTATAGCCAAAGATGCTGTATCTGTAAAGAAGGCACTTCAGTTATATGCTGATAAGAGGCCATTGGTATATTGTGCTAATCAAAATTCTATTGAGGAGATAGCTGATTTAGCCAAGGAGTTTAAAATTGCAGTTGTAGTTAATTCGACGGATATTGAAGGCCTGCAATCACTTGTTCAAAAGGTATTGGCTAAAGGATTAAGTGATATTGTTTTGAGCATAGAGCCATCTTCTATTGCAAAGAAGATAGAGGATTTTACTTTTTTGAGAAGATTGGCGCTTAAACAAAACAAAAGGGAATTCGGTTTTCCACTACTAAGTATTGTCGAAAATAAAGATGTCTTTATCCAATTGCTTGAGGCTGGTGTGGGTATCGCAAAGTATGCCTCGATTGTATTGATAGACAACATCGAGTCGTGGCAGATATTGGCATTACTAACACTAAGACAAAATATCTATACCGATCCTCAGAAGCCACTGCAGGTTGAGCCAAAGGTCTATTCAGTCGGACAGACCTCTTCAAACTCTCCAGTTTTGGTTACTACTAATTTTTCCTTGACTTACTATACGGTATTAGGAGAGGTGGAGGCAAGTAGAATTCCGTCTTTCATCATCAGTGTTGATACCGAAGGTATGTCGGTATTGACTGCTTGGGCAGCTGAGAAATTTACTCCTGAATCAATTTCAGTAACCCTGGATAAGTTAAAGGTTAAGGATTTAGTTTCTCATAATCGTTTAATTATACCTGGATACGTAGCAGTAATGAGTGGCGAATTGGAAGAAAAGAGTGGCTGGAATGTTTTGGTGGGGCCAAAAGAGGCGTCAGGGATTCCTAGTTTTTTAAAGAAGATATAGCTTAACAGATGAACAAAAAACTTAAAATTAAATTTCTGCCAGATAATAAGATAGTCGAAGCCGAGAGGGGTTGCGATATCTTATCCCTTGCCTTCTCAGCAGGTATCTATATTAATTCTAGCTGTGGTGGTGATGGGGTATGTGGCAATTGCAAGGTTATAGTAAGAAAGGGGGTTGTTAATTCGCCTCCCAGCGGAAAAATTACCGAACAAGAAAAAGAGAAGGGTTATGTCTTGGCTTGTATGAGTTTAATCGATAGTGATTGTGAGATTGAGATTCCACCTCAGTCAAGAATAAATCTGCAGCATAGTGATGTCTTTTCTTCTTCAGAGATAATCTCTTCGATGCAATCCTCTCCACAACAACAACTTTTTAAATTCAGTCCTTTAGTAACAAAATTTTTTCTAGAACTTCCGAAACCAAACATAGAGGATTTTTCCAGCGACCTAAGTAGAATAGAGAGAGTGCTTAATGAGAGATTCAATATTACCAATCTTCAGACAAGGCTTCCCAACATTCGTCGGCTCGGAGATTTATTAAGAGAGAGTAATTGGCAAGTAACAGTATCAGTAGGAAATAGCAGATATTTTAATGAGATAATTCTAATTGAGCCGCAGAATACAAGTGAGAGAAATTTGGGTATAGTATTTGATATAGGTACTACTACTATTACTGGTCAATTGATTGATCTAAAAAGAAAAAAAATATTAGGTACAAAGCTAACTTCAAATAGACAGGCAGCATTTGGCGCTGATGTGATAACCAGAATAATTTACTCTCAAAAAAAAGATGGGTTGGAGAAATTACACAAGCTCGTTATCGATGCGCTAAATATGATTATCGATAGTTTTGTTGCTGAGCATAAGGTAGAGGTTAATGATTTGACCTGTTGTGTTTGTGCGGGTAATACCACTATGATTCATCTTTTGCTTGAGATTGACCCCAAATATATTAGAAGGGAACCTTATATTCCAACAGCAAATAAATTTCCGGTTATTCCAGCCTCAGAGATTGGCATTAATATAAATCCTGGCGGTTTGTTATACTGTGTTCCAAATGTAGCCAGTTATGTGGGTGGTGATATCACTTGTGGTGTATTGGCGTCGGGATTAGATAGGGCAGAAAAGTTATCTTTATTAATCGATATCGGAACAAACGGTGAGATGGTTTTGGGAAATAAGGAGTGGATGATTTCAGCTGCCGCATCCGCAGGCCCGGCCTTTGAGGGTAGTGGTGTTGGCTGTGGTATGAAGGCAGTCAGTGGTGCCATACAGAAAGTAAAAATATCTAAAAATTTTAAGGTTGATATTGAAACAATCGGCAATAAAAAACCTACTGGCATCTGTGGCTCCGGCTACATTGATATAATAGCAGAGTTACTTAAAATGAAAATTTTAGATAAAAATGGAAAGTTTATTGAAAATACTGAATGCAACAGAATTAGAGATTCAGAATTCGGAAAGGAGTTTGTCATCGCTTTTAGCAAGGAGTCAGGAGTTCATCGCGACATAACTATCAATGAGGCAGATATCGATAATCTTAAGAGGGCAAAAGCAGCGATATATTCTGCGGCTGCTACTTTGTTGAGACGGCTTGACTTGAAATTTGAAGATATACAACAGATTTTTATTGGCGGTGGTTTTGGGACATATTTAGATATTGACAAGTCTATAGCAATTGGCTTATTGCCTGATTTACCTCGAGAGAGATTTAGATTTATTGGCAATAGTTCTCTGGCTGGTGCGAGAGAGATTATATTGTCATCGGAGGCATTAGATAGGGCTGATTTTATTGCACAACAGATGACCTACCATGAGCTCTCCACAGATGCGCAATATATGCAAGAGTATATAGCAGCATTGTTTTTCCCTCATACTGAGTTGGGAAATTTTCCCTCAGTAGAAATATAAAATAGTGTTTAATAAGATATGATTATTGCAATTGCTGGAAAGGGTGGAGTTGGCAAGACAACAATAGCGGCACTTTTGGTCCGTTATTTAGTCGTAAATAAAAAGGGCAATGTTTTAGCTGTAGATGCAGACCCGAATAGTAATTTAGGAGATTTTTTAGGCTTTTGCCCAAAGCAGGATATTGGCCAACTTATTGATGATATTGCACATAATCCGTCTCAAGTTCCGCCGGGTATGGGTAAGGACCAATATATTGATTATTTGATTCAGACGAGCCTGGAGGAGGCAGGTGATTTTGATATCTTAGTTATGGGTAAACCAGAGGGACCAGGTTGTTATTGTTATGTTAATAATGTATTACGGAGAGTTCTGGAAAATATTATGTCTAAATATGAGTATGTTGTAGTTGATAATGAGGCTGGTTTTGAACATTTTTCTCGACGAACAGTAAGGGTTATTAATAAATTAATCCTTGTTAGTGAGCCGTCAGAGATTGGATTAAAGGCAGTAAGACGCATTTTAGAACTGGCCAAGTCACTGGGAATAGATTTTGAGAGAATTTTTTTAATCATCAATGCCTGCCAGGATTTAAATTTTAAAGTTGATATAGAAAGGATAGGCGCTAAAATTGAATTAATCGGAACTATTAAAAGATACAATAATTTGGCACAAACCATTTTAACAGAAGGTTTGTTGAAATTGGACGACAGTGACGAAATTATTCAGGAAACTAAATCTATTTTTGAAAAGGTAGTTTAGTTATAAGATTATTTAATTTAATGATAAGGGGTGAGATTTGATTAAGGAATTGGCTAAAGAAAAATGGAGCAATGCGATTAATACGGTAGTAATTGGCGCTACAAAAGAAGAGGGCGGGACAAGAAGGGTCTCTATTAAGATAGGGGCGCAAAAAACATTACCTTTTATCTTCTGCGAAGGAGAGATTCCCTATAAGCCAATTGTGGCATTTGAGATTTTTGATTGTCAACCACAGGATTGGCCGGAGGAATTAACAAAAGAATACAAAGATGTAATTGGTGACCCTATCTCTTGGGCAGATAAGGTTGTTCGGAAATATAAAGCAGAATTAGTTTGTCTTCGCCTATTCGGTGCCCATCCAGAACAAGGCAATTATTCACCGGAGAAAGAGGCCAATTTAATTAAAAGCATCCTTTCTAAAATAGATGTTCCTTTAATTGTCGTCGGATGCGGTGACGATTCTAAAGATAACTTAGTCCTGCCCGCATGTAGTGAGGTAGCTAAAGGCCAAAGGTGTCTTTTTGGTAGCGCTGTACAGGAGAATTATAAGACCCTTACTGCTGCCTGTTTGGCTGATGGCCATAGTATAATTGCAGAATCACCGATTGATGTTAATATTGCAAAGCAATTAAATATTTTAATTAGCCAGATGGGATTACCATTAGACAGGATTGTCATAAATCCAACTATAGGTGCATTGGGATATGGCCTGGAGTATGCTTATTCAATAATGGAGCGGGCGCGTTTGGCTGCACTATCAGGAGATAAACTTCTTGCCCAACCATTTATCTGTTTTGTGGGTGCTGAGGCTTGGCGGGCAAAAGAGGCAAAGGCAAGTATAGACGAATTTCCGCACTGGGGTAAACAGCCTGAGCGCGGCATTGCTTGGGAGGTCTTGACAGCTGGCGCCTTTTTGCAGGCTGGCGCAGATATTTTAGTTATGCGGCATCCTAAGTCGATAAAGATAATCAAGGAACATATAGATAATTTAATGGAGCATTAATGTTAGTTATAGGCGAAAGAATTAATGCGATGTTCAAAGATGTTGCTTTAGCTTTAGAGAATAAGGATAAGGATTTTATTCAAAGATTAGCGATTAGTCAAATCCAGGCTGGCGCTGACGCATTAGATATAAATTGTGGTCCAAGCTCAAAGGACCAGATTGCAGATTTAAGATGGCTCATTGAGGTTGTCCAAGAGGTTACTGACAAAACTATATCCATTGATTCCAGTAAGCCTGAGGTAATTCAAAAGGTTATTAAGTTTGCTAAAAATAAAACAATTATAAATTCCGCTTCAGCCGATATGGAAAAGTTAGATGTGTTAATCCCTCTGGCGTTGGAGAATAATAGTATATTGATTGCCTTAGCAATAAGCAAAAAAGGTATTCCTCAAAACAAAGAACAGAGATTGGAATTAGCAGCAACAATTATAACCACTTCTCAACAGTACGGCTTTGATATTAACAAACTCTTTATTGACCCCGTAGTAATGCCTTTGAGCTTTGCGCAATCGCAGCTTTATGATATTTTAGAATCTATTCGGGAATTCAAAATATTAAGCAATCCTCAACCACGAACCGTCATTGGCTTAAGCAATATATCGCAAAAGGTCAAAGATAGAAGTCTTGTTAATCGGACATTTTTAGTTATGGCATTGGCTGAAGGTTTAGATGCAGCCATCCTCGATCCTTTAGATAAAGAATTAATGGATGAGATGATTACTGCGGAATTGATTCTTAATAAACAGATTTACTGTAATAATTATTTACAGGCATATAGGAAATCAAAAATATAATTTAAAGCGAAATTAGACAGATGCATTCATTTAGGACGGCGGGGTAGCTCAGCCTGATAGAGCATTCGGCTCATACCCGATTGGTCGAGGGTTTAAATCCCTCCCCCGCCACCAGAAAAATTTTATAATTTTAGAAATTAACAAAACCCCGTTACTTAGCGGAGGTTAAATGACTAATTTAAAGAAAAAGATAAAAGAAAAGATAACGCCTTCAAAAGGGATTAAAATACTGTCTGTAGTTTTGATTATTATTGGAGCAGTTTTTTCGTTTTCGATACTTATTTCTTTCTTCCAGCTGTGTCTTTTAATAGAACTAAAAAATCGATTACCATTTTTATTTTCTAAATTTCCTTCGGAGTTGATTGCATCAACAATTTTTTGGTTTTCAACTTTTTTAGATTTTTTGATTAAGCTAAGTTGGATAGTCTCGGGTGTGGGTATGCTTTTTTTAAAGGAGTGGGCAAGGCAGCTGCTGTTGATATCTATGGGTATTTATATTATTAACTCAATGATAAATATTTTTTTAAATGTCTCCTTGACTTACGAATATAGTGAGAAGATTCCAGTATTTTGGCTCTCTATTGGGATTGCCTTCATTTTGATTTTTTCGATAGTAGTGGTGTATTTTTTTAGCCACCCCTCTGTAATTTCGCAGTTCAAGAGAAAGTCTTATCATAGATAATTTCTAAAAGTTAATTTTATGGATTTTAAAAATAAGATATTGGAAACGATAAAAAGGTATAATCTTTTTTCTTCAAATGATAGGGTAGTGGTTAGTGTTTCAGGAGGCCCAGATTCCTTGGCCATGCTTTTTGTTCTTCATAGTCTTCAGATACAGCTAGGTATTAAGTTGGCAGTTGCCCATTTAAATCATAATGTAAGAGGAAATGAGGCAAAAAAGGACCAAGAATTTGTAAAAGAAATAACCTCTAGGCTCCAATTAGAATTTTTTACAGATAAAATTAATTGGAAGGATTTTTGTAAAAGACCAAGCGAGGAGTTATTACGGCAACACAGATATAATTTTTTGTTTAAAGTAGCCAAAAAATTTAAGGCCAATAAGATAGCAGTTGGCCATACGTTAGACGATCAGGCAGAGACGGTATTGATGCGTATTATTCGAGGGAGCGGTCTGCACGGCATTATTTCAATACTTCCGATGCGCAAAATTAATCAATATGTAATAGTGCGGCCATTAATAGAAAGCTCTCGGCAGGAGATTGATGCTTTTCTTAAATCTCTAAGAATTAAGCCTCGATTAGACTCCACAAATCTAAAAGACAATTTTTTAAGGAACAGGATTAGAAATAGAATCATTCCTGAGATCTGCTCAATTAATCCCCAGGCAAAACAAAACCTAGCCCATTTTGCCCACCTTGCAGCAATTGATTATGAGTATCTGTATAATTTGGCAGAAAAAGAAATAACCACTTCCAAAGACCAAAAGATTAGCATTAGTTTAAGTAAATTCCTGAAGTATCATTTAGCCATGCAGAGGATGGTGGTAAGGGTGGCCTATGAGAAGTTGTCATCGGGCGTTAACAGCCTTTCTTTTTCGCACTGGCAAGAAATCGATGATTTAATTAAAAATAGACCAGTTGGTTCAATAGTTGATTTATCAAAAAAGATAGGTATAAAGAAGACAAGCGATTGCCTGGTGGTTTTTAAGAAGTAATCTCCATATACCTTTAACTAATTTATTAATATGTTGATTTATATCTTGATTTTATATATACTCAGGAATATAATAATTTCCTCAATCCACAATAGCGACATCGAAGTTATTGGGACTGAAGCTACTTTTAAATATAAAAGGATAATTCTATGAAGAATGATTTATCAAAACAAAATTTATCTTATAAGAAAAAGCCTAAAAAGAAGAACAACTCCAACATTATTATGTGGGTAATTGTTGTTACGACCTTTTTATGGATAATAAATTTTATGACTACCTCCACTTTCGTCGGAATGGGGCTCTATGAAAAGATAAATTACGGCCAGTTTTATAGAATTTTAAAAGATAATCCCTCTTCAATACGCTCGATAGTAAAGAGCGGTACAATTATTGAGGGAGAATTTACCTCAGGTAAGAGATTTCAGTTAGACATACCAGAGGATGATAAAGATATTGTGGCTTTGATAAGAGAAAATGTTGAGAATTTTACAGTAAAGCCAGACAGAAATATTTGGGCAAGTATCTTTTTCTCTTTTGGGCCAGTTGTGCTATTTATTTTGCTACTTTGGTATTTTAGTTATCGGGGTTCAGAGATGGGCAACCGCTTATGGTCTTTTGGTAAGGCCAGAGCAAGAGTTAGCGAGGCAGATAAGGATAATAAGATTACATTTAACGATGTTGCCGGCGTTGATGAGGCCAAAGAGGAATTGAAAGAGGTTATCGCATTTCTAAAGGACCCGCGAAGATTTCAAAAATTAGGCGGCAAGATTCCCAAGGGTGTTTTATTAGTTGGACCTCCTGGTTGTGGAAAGACCCTAATTGCTAAGGCCGTTGCCGGTGAGGCAGGGGTACCGTTTTTTTCAATCAGCGGCTCTGATTTTGTGGAGATGTTTGTTGGCGTCGGAGCATCCAGAGTAAGGGATTTATTTGAACAGGGAAGAAGGGCAGCCAAATTAAGCGGAAAAGGCGCAATCATTTTTATCGACGAGATAGACGCAGTTGGTAGGTTGCGCTTTGCTGGTATTGGCGGAGGTCATGATGAGCGGGAGCAGACATTAAATCAGTTATTAGTAGAGATGGACGGATTTGATTCGCAGGAAGGGGTTATTCTTGTGGCCGCTACCAATCGGCCCGATACATTAGACCCAGCCCTATTACGTCCGGGACGGTTTGACCGGCATATCGTTATTGACAGGCCAGACATTAAAGGAAGAGAAGAGATTTTGAAAGTCCACGTGCGAAAAATTAAATTAGATAAAGATGTGGATTTGACTTCTATAGCCAGGCAGACACCTGGTTTTTCTGGGGCGGATTTGGCTAATCTGTGTAATGAGGCAGCCCTTTTAGCTGCCAGGAATAATAAAGAGGCAGTAACGATGGAGGAGATGGAGGCGGCAATTGAACGGGTTATTGCTGGTCCAGAGAGAAAGAGTCGGGTTATCTCCAAGAGAGAAAAGGAGATAACTGCCTATCATGAGAGTGGCCATGCCCTGATTTCTTTATTACTACCTGAGGTGGATCCTCTGCATAAAGTGTCGATACTTCCAAGGGGGATTGGCGTTGGCGGCTACACAATAAATATTCCTCTGCAGGATAGATATATAATTACAAAAAAAGAATTGCTATCTCGCATAACTGTAATTTTGGCAGGAAGGGCCTCTGAGGAGATAACCTTTGGAGATATTACTTCTGGCGCTGGAAACGATTTAGAGATAGCTACTGATTATGCACGAAAGATGGTTATGCAGTTAGGTATGTCGGAAAAATTAGGAAATTTAACATTCGGAAGAAGAAATGGTTTAGTGTTTTTAGGTAAGGATTTTGTTGAAGAGAGAAATTATAGCGAGGAGACAGCCAAGAAGATTGATGAAGAGGTTCGGCGTATAATTGACGAATGTTATCTAAGGGCTAAGAGTCTGATTGAAAAAAACAAAGATAAGCTTAACCTACTTGCCAAAACACTGTTAGAAAAAGAGGTTCTCGACGGAGAACAGGTCAATAAGCTTCTTGGTTTCGAGGATAAATTAAAACAACCACAAGATACTGCTGAGCCAATGTCAGGTCCACAAACTCAAAATCAGGCTCAAAATAAAGATACCTAAAATAACCTCTGATGTTAGTTCGAATCTTGACGTTAGAAAATCAGAGACAGATAACCAACCAATTAGAGAAAATCGGCGTGGATAAGAGGGGAATTTCAATTATGGCACCAAAGGCCGATTTTTTTGTTGCCAAAATAGACCGCCTCTCCTCTATAGCTGCCAACATCTTAAAACAAGAGATGTTATCATTGGGTGGTGAGGTAGCAATTAGTCGTTGGTCAATTACCGCTAAGCAGAAAACCACCCCTTGTTTATTGATGGGCAATAAATCACAATTCAATAGACTTATGGAGAAGATAAAGGTTCAACCTTTTGATTTAAGGTTAGTTAGTCAAAAATTGAATGAATCTCTACTTAATTATGAAAAGGAGATGTTACATCTTAAGGTTAAAAGATTTAATTTTCTAACAGGAAAAAAGACTAAAATAATGGGGATAATTAATATTACTTTCGATTCGTTTAGCCAAGATGGTCTTCTTAGGAATTTTAATTCCAAAGAAAAGTTAGAGAGGTTAGTTCTTAATAAGGCTATTTCGATGGTAAGAGCCGGCGCTGATATTATTGATATCGGAGCTGAGTCCAGCCGTCCAGGTGCAAAACCAATTTCTGCAAAAGAAGAGAAGAGTAGATTGTTACCGGCTTTGAAGCTGTTAATAAAGGAGATTAATGTCCCAATTTCCGTCGATACCTATAAACCAGAAGTGGCAAAATTGGCATTGGATAACGGTGCCTCTATAATCAATGATATTACCGGCCTGTCAAATCCAAAAATGCGAAAATATATATCCGCCTACAAAGCCGCAGCGGTTATTATGCATATGCAGGGCAGGCCTCAGACAATGCAAAAAAGTCCCCATTATCTTTGTTTGCTGGGAGAGATTATTGATTTTTTCGAGAAGAGAATTAAGGCCGCTGTAGAAAGTGGTATTGATTTTGAAAGTTTGGTGATTGACCCTGGAATAGGTTTTGGCAAGACATTAGAACACAATATTGAGATATTGAAAAATTTAAGGGAATTTCGTATATTAGGAAGGCCGATTTTAGTGGGAGTTTCGAGAAAATCCTTTATTGGTATGATTACAAAAAAAGATGTCTCAGAGAGACTATTTGGAACAGCCGCCGCTGTAGCAGTGTCTGTTAATAATGGTGCAGATATAGTTCGTGTCCACGACGTTGAGCAAATAAAACAGGTGCTTTTAATTTGCGATAAAATCAAAAGGGCTTATTAAATGAATGAGATAATCTATTATTGGAGGCCCATAGTAGAGATAATTATCTTATGGTACTTTATTTACAATGTCTTGGTATACTTTGAGAGCACTCGGGCAAGGAATGTTTTGCGAGGATTAATCATCATAATTGTAATGTTTTTTGTTTTTCAAAGATTGGGATTAAGGACATTAGATTGGATAATGACAAAGATTTTTGCAATATCGGTAATCGGAGTTTTTATCTTATTCCAGCCAGAATTAAGACAAGGCCTGGCTCAATTAGGTAGGCGGCATTTAATCTTTTCTCAAACCATCTTTAAGGAAGAGGATTTAGACAATCTTGTTAAATGCATTGGCAATGTAGTTTTTCGTTTTGCTGAAAAAAAGATAGGATGTTTGATTGCAATAGAGAGGAGGGACTCTTTAAAGAGTTTTAGTAAAAGCGGCGTGCAGATGGATGCAATTTTGTCTGAAGAATTATTAGAGACAATTTTTGGTCATAACAACCCCCTTCATGACGGAGGGGTTATTATTGTTGGTTCTCGAGTAGCAGCAGCTGGTTGTTTATTTCCTTTGACCGACGATCCCTATTTAAGCCGAACGTACGGCACCCGTCATCGGGCTGGCATAGGTTTATCTGAAGAAGTAGATGCGGTTGTGATTATTGTTTCTGAAGAGAATGGAAAAGTTTCTTTAGCTATCGATGGTCATCTAATAAACGATATCTCCAAAGACGAGTTGAGTCGGATGATTAAAAATCTAATAAGCCAGTACAGGAGATTATGATTAAAAAACTAAAAAGTTGGTTTATGAATAATTTAATCTTGAAAGTCATTTCCTTTCTTTTGGCTATTCTTATCTGGGTATATGTAAACGGTTAAATCAATTACTACTTATTCAATAACTCAATAATGAAGTTAGGTGTTAATATAGACCACGTGGCAAGCATAAGGCAGTTACGCAGAGCCGAAGTCCCCCAACCAATTCTTGCAGCTACTATATGCGAATCTGCAGGCGCAGATAGCATAGTTGTTCATCTGAGGGAAGATAGGCGCCATATCCAAGATAGCGATGTAAAACTCCTAAGGGCTACTGTCAAGACGAGGCTTAATCTGGAGATGTCTATTAACAAACAGATAGTTGACATTGCCTGTAGAATAAAACCCGATCAGGCAACATTAGTTCCTGAAAAAAGGCAGGAGTTGACTACAGAGGGCGGTCTGGATGTAGTCCGTTTGGCTAAAAAAGTAGAGTCTGTAGTTAAAAGATTACACGCCGCAGACATAGTAGTCAGTCTTTTTATTGAGGCAGACCAGCAACAAATTAAGATGGCAAAGCAGATAGGTGTTGAATATATTGAGATTCATACTGGTCATTACGCTGATTCAAAAGGTAGGCAGAGGCAGATTCAGTTAGAGAAAATAAAATCAGCTGTAAGTTTTGCCACCAGCCTTGGATTAGGGGTTAATGCCGGTCACGGTTTAGATTACCAAAATGTAATACCCATCTGCAAAATTAAAGATATTATAGAGTTAAATATCGGTTATTCAATTATCTGTCGAGCTGTTTTTGTTGGTCTGAAACAGGCAGTCAGAGAAATGAAAGAGATTATTAGACGACACAGTATATAATATTTACTATGAAAGGTATTGGAATAGATATAGTTGAAATTGAAAGACTAAAACAGGTAATCCAGAGGTGGGGAGATTTATTTACTGAGAGGGTATTTACTCAAGCAGAGATTGAGTACTCAATGCAAAAGCGTTTTCCTTTTCAGCACCTTGCTGGTCGCTTTGCGGCTAAAGAGGCAGTAATGAAGGCATTTGGAAAAGGGAAAATTACTTTTAAACAGATAGAGATATTTAACGACAAATTTGGCCGTCCCTTTTGTAGGCTTCATCAGAAAAATAAGAATGTTCTTATCTCAATTGCCCACTCCGATAAATATGCTATAGCTAGCGCAATTTTAGATTAGCTATTCTTTTATGAAATTACCAAAGAAGTTGATAAAAAGAAAATTAGACTCGCATAAAGGAGATTTTGGTCACATCCTCATTATTGGTGGTTCAAGGGGTATGAGCGGCGCAGCTACATTGGTTGCTTCAGCCGCAGCTTCAGCACTTCGTAGTGGAGCAGGATTAGTTACTGTTGGTCTGCCAAAAAGTATTCTGCAGATAGTTGCCAGCTATATGCCAGAGATAATGACCTTGCCATTACCAGAGACTCCTTTAGGAAGTTTGTCATATTCTGCCTTATCTTTAATAAAAAGATTTTTAGCAAAAATTGATGTTCTGGTAGTTGGGCCAGGATTATCGAGAAATCCCCAGACCCAGAGACTTGTGCGTAAACTTGTTTTTGAGACGGATAAAAAAATGATTGTGGATGCGGATGGGCTCAATGCCTTAGCCGGTAAACTAAGAGGATTTAGAGGAAGTTATCAACAGATATTTACTCCTCACGTTGGAGAATTCGCCAGACTTATAAACCAAACCCCAGCAAGTATTCAAAAAAATCGCCAACACCTTGCCTCTCAATTTGCAGAAAGATATAAAGTTGTTTTGGTCTTAAAAGGATATAGGACTATTGTAGTAGGACCCAATGCTAAATTATATATTAACCACACCGGAAATAGCGGAATGAGCACAGCCGGTTCTGGCGATGTGCTTTGTGGAATTATCGCTGCTTTTTATGCGCAAGGATTAGATAGTTTCCAGGCAGCTAAATACGCAGTATATATTCATGGCTTAGCCGGAGATTTAGCCGCAAAAGAAAAAACCCAATTAGGGCTTATTGCCTCAGATATTATTCATTATTTACCAAAGGCATTAAAGAAAAGTAGCTAAATTTGGCAGATTATAATATAATAAAGCTTAAGTTTCAGCAGTGTCAAAATAATCATTAAAAAATAATTTGGGAGAAAATATGAGATATTTAGTTACTGGTGGAGCAGGATTTATTGGTTCGCATATCGTTGATAGGTTGTTAAAAGAAGACCACTTTGTCAGGGTGATAGATAATTTTTCCAGTGGCAGCGAGAAGAATTTGGAGTTTGCCTTAAAGCAAAAAAATTTTGAGCTTATTAAGGCCGATATTAGAGACTATAACTCTTGCCAGAAGGCAGTAGAGTCAATGGATTATGTTTTGCACCAGGCAGCGCTTCGTTCTGTACCTAAATCAATGAAGGACCCATACAGTTATAATGAGGTAAATATTAACGGAACCTTGAATTTACTGAGGGCGGCTTTAGAAAAGAAGATAAAACGTTTTGTCTTTGCTTCTTCTAGCTCTGTGTATGGGGATACCAATGTTTTCCCTGAAAAAGAAAATTTCTTACCGCTGTTAATTTCTCCCTATGCCTTGTCAAAGCTTACTGGTGAGTATTATTGTCGGATTTTTAGCATCAATTATGGATTGGAGACAGTGAGCCTGCGCTACTTTAATGTTTTTGGCCCTCGCCAGAGTCTCGACGATGAATATGCGGTGGTGATTCCTAAATTTATTACCGAGATGCTTAATGACCGCCAGCCGCCTATTTATGGTAACGGTAAGCAGTCGCGCGATTTTACTTATATCGATAATGTTGTTGAGGCAAATATTTTGTCAGCGACTGTTCCAAATCTAAAATGCGAAGTTTTTAATGTTGCCAACGGCAAAGACCATACAATTTTAGAGTTAGTTAAAATTTTAAATCAGATAATGGGTAAGTCCATTAAACCAATCTTTCAAGAACCACGCGCTGGTGATGTATTCAAGACCTGTGCAGATATATCCAAGATTAAAAGAAGATTAGGTTTTAAGTTGTTGGTTGATTTTGAATCAGGATTAAAAATAACTACCCAGTGGTTTAAGGACAACAAATTCCCAAAGTAACAAATATAATCCCAATTTTAGATTACTAGGTTAAAATTAAGGTAAACTTTTTATGAACAAGATGCTGGTAAGCGTGGATACTTATGAGAGTCTGTTGTCCCGCCTGCAACAAGAAATAGCCCAGAGCCGTAATCGTATTCAAAAAGCCATCCAACAAGAAAAACTCTTAACCTATTGGCGTATTGGACAATATATCTCTGAGCACCTTTTAGCACACAATAACCGAGCTGAATATGGCCGGAATATCATTCAACGTCTCTCTGAGGATTTAGATATCTGCCAGAGCAACCTCTACAGTATGGTTCAATTTTACAGGGCCTTTCCAATTTTCCATCCGGATGGAAAATTGGGCTGGGCTCATTATAGCATACTTTCTTGTGTAAAAGACCAGCAAAAACGCCAAATTTTGTTAAAAGAGGCACAAAAAAACCAGTGGACAAAACACCAGCTCCAGCAGGCCCTCAAAGAACAAGAAATCCAATTAGAAAAATTTTACCCAGAGGATTCTTATCAAGAGCAGGCGTCTTTATTAATCAGGGCTAGGTCTGAATTAT
>Ga0272448_1001583_pt1 | contig 30230 bp, 25 predicted proteins | sample YNPCB0191_FD_202220 | JGI IMG/M metagenome (GOLD analysis project Ga0272448, IMG submission 202220) | Hot spring sediment microbial communities from Yellowstone National Park, WY, United States - YNP-CB-019-1 | ecosystem: Environmental > Aquatic > Thermal springs > Hot (42-90C) > Sediment...
CCTACGTGGCCACCATCGTCGTGCTCGTGGTGATGACCTGGTGGGAGGCGCTATCCAAGAGGGTCGGTGCGCCGGCGGCGCTCGGCAAGGCCTATATGCGAGAAGAGAAGTAGAGCGGAGCGGCGCGGCGCTCGTCGCTGCGCGTGAAGACGGCCCCAAGGGGCTATCCTACGCCCGACTTTGCGTAGGATAGCCCCTTGGGGCCGTCTTGCTTTCGCTTGTCAACACCTCGCGGTTCCGCTTCGTGCGGCAGCCCCCAGAGTCTCCCCAGTGCCCTCAGTCCCTCGCCCTACGCCCACACGGCTTCCTGGGCATAGACCGCCCGCGTGAACGCCTCGATGGCGTCGGAGAGTGACATGAGCGGGAAGGTCATGCCGCTGACGCGCCCTTCGCCCAACCCCGCCCGGTGGGCGTCAAAGATGTGCCGCACTGCCTGCATGTTGAAGCCAAAGAGCTCCGCTCCCGCTGCATCGGCGGCGACAAAGTCGCGGCTGGCGATGACCAGGCCCGTCTCCACCGGAATGCCTCCCAGCGGGCCCGTGCCCACCATGGCCGGATGGCCGACGATGATGCCCAGGCTGGGCGGGAAGCGCTTCATCATGGCCACGATGAACTCTTGCATGTCGCCGAAAAAGTCGTTCTGGTGGACCTCGCCGGAAGCGCGAGGGTGGCCGTAATAGTCGGCAGCCGGGAAGCTCATGGCGATGTTCTTCATGCTCAGGGTGACGGTGGCCGTCTCATGGAGCTTGAGCTGCGCGAGGGAAACGACCGTCTCGTACTCCAGGATGCGGGGGTTGACCATGACCTGCCGCTGCGGCCCCGATTCCAGGGTGATCTCCTGGAAGGGGGCGTGGTTGTGGTCAAAGAACTCGACTCCCTCGCGCTGGATGACGTCCATCATGCCGGTGTAGCGGAACACGTCTTCGGTGATCGAGGCGCCTGCGCCGCCCGAGACGACGATGTGGCGGGGGTTGAACTGCTTCACGAAGCGGATGACTGCCTGCAGGGTGTCGGCATGGGTGACGCCTGAGATGTTGTCGGGCGTGGCAGCGGTGTCGTTGGGCTTGATGGCGACCAGCCTGTTGGTGAAGAGGTCCCCAAGGTCGAGGGTGCCCAGGGCATCGAAGATGGCCTGGCCGATGAACTCGGTGTCGCGGGTGATGGCGACGGTAGACATCTGCACTCCCTCCTAACAGCCAGCCTTGCGCTGCCCGGAGCGCAGCAATCCCCGTGCCAGGCGAGGGAACTTGAACCACGAAGGGCACGAAGGGCACGAAGGACACAAAGGGCACGAAGGAAGCAAAGGGTCCAACTGAACTGCCCTTTGTGCTCTTCGTGCCCTTTGCGGTTCAAGCCCCCACGAGCTCGCCGGCCAGGAAGGCCTGCACGGCGGCGTCGATGGGGCCGGGCCAGGTGACGATGGGCCAGATGCCGGCCGCCTCCAGGTGTTCGCGGTCGAGCGGGTCGATGCCTGCCACCAACACCGCCTCGCAATCGCGGATAGGGTCGGCGAGCGCATCGTGGCGATGCGCCGTCTCGGGCATGGCGTCGGCGGGGCCGTGGTGCTCGGCGTGGCCCGCCGCTTCGTACCAGCCCTGGGGCTGCTTCTGGCGCAGCTCGCGGACGACGACGGCCCCTTCCTCTACAGTGAGCACGGCATAGTAGGCTGCGGTGGCAAAGCTGGCGGCGATGGTAGCGCCATCATTGGTCGCAGCCGCGATCTTCATCGGCGCACCTCCGTTGGCCTGTCGCCTGTGGCAGATGGCGAACGGCCGATGGCCCGTGGCGGTTGGCGGGCTGTGAGTCACAGGCCATCGGCCAGTCGCTATCCGCCATCTTCTATGAGGCGAAAAGCGGCGTGCACTTGACGGCCGGGACGCGCGCCCACACCTCATCGGCCAGGGGCGCAAAAGCCTCGGCCGCGTAGCTCTCGATGTCGCCATTGTCGGCGCGGGTGGCCAGTTCCGGGTCGAGGGGCAGGCTTCCCAAGAGAGGCACCCCGAGCTGCGCCGCCGTGCGCCCGGCCCCGCTCGGCCCGAACACTTCGACCCGCTCGGCGCAGTGGGGGCAGACCACATAGCTCATGTTCTCCACCAGGCCGATGATGGGCACTTTGAGTTGGTCGGCGAGCTGGGCTGCCTTGCGCACCACCATGCCCGCCAGGTCCTGCGGCGAGGTGACCATGACCACCCCGTTGAGGGGGATCGACTGCATCACCGTGAGCGCCGCGTCGGAAGTGCCAGGCGGCAGGTCGAGGATCAGCACGTCCAGGTCGCCCCAGACCACTTCCGTCCAGAACTGGCGGATGGCGCTGGAGATCAGCGGGCCCCGCCAGACCACAGCCTCTTCCTCTGAAGGAAGGAGCAGGTTGATCGACATCACCTTGATGCCGGTACGGGTCTCTACCGGGACGATCCCCATGGGGCTCATGCCCGGCGCCTGGTGCAGGCCGAACATCTTGGGGATGCTGGGGCCGGTGATATCGGCATCGAGCAACCCCACTTTGAGCCCTTTGCGGCGCAGGGCTACAGCGAGGAGCGCCGAGACCGACGACTTGCCCACACCCCCCTTGCCGCTCATCACAGCGACCACCCGCTGCACATTGCTGAACTTTTGCGCAGCGGTCTGCTCCGGAGCCTGCTGGCCGAAGGCCTTGCGCCGCTCCTCCTCCGTCATCTCGCTGAGCTGGACGTGGACGTCGAGCCCCGGCTCCAGGGCTGCGACGGCCGCCCGCGCATCCTCTGAGATGCGGTCTTTGAGCGGGCAGCCCATGGTGGTCAGGGCCAGGGTGACGTTCACCCGAGGTCCATCCACGGTGATGTTGCGCACCATGTTCAGTTCGACGATGTTGCGCCCCAGCTCGGGGTCCATGACCCGGCTGAGCGCCTCACGAACCTGTGTCTCTGTTGGCATTGCCTGTTCCCTCGATTCGATCATAGCGAGGTGATGCGCCGCCTGGCACATCACAAGCCACCCATCGTGCCCCTGAGTGTCGCCCCTTCGGCCGAATCTGTCAAACCGGTGCGGCGCTGCACCGGTTCAGACTCGAGTGTAGAGAGGACCCACGCTTCTGCGAGCCCTTGCCGCGACTCGTGCGTCGAGCTCGGGCAGGACGCGAAACAAGGATGCACAGGATCGACAGGATCAGGCGCCATCATCCTGTGCATCCTGTCCGTCCCTGTCCTGCGCTCAGCTCTCCTTCTCGACAGCCGGTTGTGGCGCCCGGCCGGCAAAGGCTGCCGCAAGGAGCAGGCCATAGCCGATGGCGGCGATCACCGAGAACACGACGCGGCATGCGCCCAATACGTTCCCCAGCCTGCTATAGCCGAAGCGCAGGGCCCGCGAGGCGGCCACCAGGGGCAGCGCTGCGTTCAGCACGTCGCTGGCCAACGAGTCGAAAAAGAGCACGCCGACGCCGATGAGCACCAGGAGCGAAGCCTGCGGATGGCGTCGCCAGCGGGCGAGCGCCACGATGGCCCCGCCCAGCAGCACCAGGTACTGCGGAAGCTGGCCCAGGATGACACCGAAACCGGAAACAACCGCAACCCCTTGCATGGAGTGACCCCTTTCCAAGTCGCACACCCAGTGGGATCCGACTGCCTGGCGCATTATAGCCGCTTTTGCCCGAGGGCGTAAAAACCTCTCACGCGTGCACGACGACCAGCGTGCCAGGGTTGGCAGGGAAGGCCCAGACGACGGTCGCACCGGCGGGCAGACGCGGGCCGGCCCAGTCGAAGAGCCAGGCTGCATCGGGCAGCGAGAGGTTGATGCAGCCATGGCTCATGGGCGTGCCAAAGTTGCTGTGCCAGTAGCAGCCGTGGATGGCATAGTCGCGGTAGAAGTACATGACGTAGGGCACGTCGGGCTGGGTATAATCGGCCCCCGTCATCGTCTGTTTGAGCAGCTTGCCGTAGATGCGGAAGGTGCCGGTGACGGTGGGCGTCTGAGCCTTGCCGGTGGAGACGCGCATGCGCCGCACCTCCCTCTGGCCCTGCCAGGCAATCAGGGTCTGCTGGCTGAGGATGACCTCGATCCAGCGCTCCTCGGGCGGCGGAGCGCTAGTGGGGGCCGCCGTGGGCGCCCGGGTGGGGGCGTGCGTCGGTGAGGGGGAGGGGCTAGGCGTGGCCGTGGGTGGCGACGTGGGCGTTGCCGTGGCCGTGGGGGCCGGCGTGGCGGTGGCCGTGTTCGTGGGGGCGGGGCTCGCCGCGGGCGACGGCGAGCAGCTCGCCGGGGCGCCCGGCTCAGCGCCGGCAGAGGCCGGCCCCGGTGCCTGCAGCGGGGTGAGGACGACGCTGCAGGCAGCCAGGGCCAACGCCAGGACGGCGAGTATGGAGGTATGCAGGATGACTCTCATGGTGCGCCTCAGAAGGATGAATCCACTCCATCCTCAGAGACGCCGGAGAAGCGCGCAAGGTTCCCTGCGCAGGTGCTAGAGGGCGATGACCTTGCCCGCGCCGAGCAGAGTCTCGGCGATGGTGTACATGTTGGAGACGGTGCCCACGGCGACCTTCTCCTTGAGCTCGTAGTAGCCCAGGCAGGTGCCGCAGGCCAGGAGCTGCACACCACGATCGGCCAGGGCACGGAGGTCCTCGAGCACCGGCGAGCCCTCGACTACCAGGCGCACGCCGCTGTTCAGGAAGATGAGGGCGCCGGGACGAGGCTCCACCTCGTTCAGCGTGTGCAGGAAGCTGCGCACCAGGATGCTCCCCAACTCCTCTGCGCCGCGGCCCATGGTATCGGCGGCGAAGAGCACGACCGTGGGTCCGGCGGCAGGCGGCGCAGATGGCCCCGGCGCGGGCGCGGGGGCCGGCTGGCCCTGGGCAGAGATGTGCACCAGAATGTCGGCGCCCTGCTCCTCGACGCGCACGGCATACCCCTGGCTGCGGGCCATGCCGGCTACATTCTCTCGCGCGGTGGTATTATCGACGATCACGGTCACCTCGCTGGCTTGGGCGAGGGCACGACGGGCCAGGATCACCGGCTGTGGGCAGGCCTGGCCCCGGGCGTCCACGATCACAGAAGGCATGAGAACCTCTCCTCTAGCGGCAATGCGATGATCCCTGTCTCGTCCGAACGGGGTTGCTCTCGGCTGGGGCGCACGGGCGTTGCAAGCTCAGGGGCGCCGGCACGCGTCATAGCCGCCGGACGCGGATCCTCACCCTCCAACTCTTCCACTCGCCGGGCTGGAGAATCGCCAGCCCGGCCTCGATGCCGCGCTGCTGGAGGTTCAGCGCGTCGGGCGCACAGGTGTACGGCTCAAAGCAGACGGCCGGCCGCGGCGGGGTGTAGACGACCCATTCCCTGAAGCTGCGATCGGCCTCCACGACCACGGCCAGGCGGGCCCTGGTGTCGGACAGGGCAGCGCGCGAAACGTCGCCATCCAGGACCACGCCGGTGTAGACGTCGTCGAAACGGCGGCCTTCCAGCGACACACCGGAGGCCAGGTCCTCTTCCACCGGCAGGGTGCGCCCCGTGGGCAGGAGGTCGGCCAGCTCCCAGCGGCGCGTGACCGGCACCTGGATGACGCAGCCGCCGGCCGACTCGCCGTGGTCGATGGGGGCGTGCAGGTAGGGGTGCAGGCCGTAGCCCAGGGGCAGGGGCTCGTCGCCCACGTTCTCTGCCCGTGCATCTATGGTGAGCGACCAGGCGTGCAGGCGGTAGGTCAGGTCGAGGCGGAAGGCTGAGGGGTACTGCCTGGCCAGCTCGGGGAAGGACTGCGACTCGAAGCGGCCCGCCAGCAGTGCACCGTCGTGTCCAGCACCCGAAGCCAGCACGTGCCAGGGGCGGTCGTAGACAAAGCCGTGGATGGCGTTGCCGTTGGCCACCCGGCGTTCGAGCTCGTACAGGCGCCCGCGGAAGGCAAAGCGGCCGGCGGCCACGCGGCCGGGGAAGGGGAAGAGGACAGGCACGCCATACCGTGACGGGTACGCCCCCAGCTCGCCGAGGGTCGGGGGCGGCTCGATGATGCCCACTTCGTGCCCGTCGGGCTCGACCGAGAAGCGGTAGGCGTTGAAACCCAGGCTGGGAGCTACCCAAACCTGAGAGCGGGCTTGGGCGTCTTCCAGGACGTAGACCGGCCGGCCATCGTCATCTTCTTCACGCACGGCGTAGGGCAGTGGCTCCACGTTCGCATCCTCCGTTGGTAGACTGTGGATGACGTTCGCTGCGCTGGCCCGAAGCGGAAAGTGACCGTTGCTCATGGGGGGGGCGTGTCGCGTGACGCTCCGGGCTGAGAATGGCCTCCGTTGGCCCAGGGTGCCGGGAACCCCGAGGGGCTCTGCCGAGAAAGGCAGAGCATCGGCGGGTCGCCGGCCCAGTCTTCGTGGGCGGTGGCAAGGGCCGCGCGCGTGGGCCCCTGGCCGCGCCTATGATACTCCGGCCGCTGTGGCTGTGCAAGCGGAGGTTGCGCCCGGGGTAGGTCCCAGAATCGTCGGTGCACATTGCAGGTGTCGGAGAAGGCGCGCGCTTGGCTACGGCGCCAGACCGACCCGTCCTTCTGAGTATCCCAGGGTCCCCGGACCCTGTGGCAAGCGAAGAACGCGGATCTGTCATTGCGAGGAGGCGGCGGCCGCCGACGAAGCTATTTCCAGCGCGCGTTGGGGATCGCTTCGCGCCTCCGGCGCTCGCAATGACGGGATGGAATGTTCTGGGCCGAGTTCCCGGAACCCTGTGCCAAGTGGCGCCGTTCTCAGCCCGGCGCCAAGAGAGGGAAGAATCCCGGCCGGCCATGGCCACAGGCTCGGAGAGGTTCTGGCGCTCCGGCGAGCAAGGATTCTTCGCTGGAAGTGGCGCCCGTCTGTTGCCTGGCCGTCGCTGCCGCTCAGAATGACTCCAAAGGCGGCGCCGGCCGGCGAAGGCATGGGCGCCATGGCACGTTTTCTGCCACGGGGTGCTCATTCGACTGCTGTGAGAGGGGTGACCTGGCGTGGCGGAACGTCCTGCGCGGGACTCACGCTCCCCCCTGTGGTGGGTGGCGGTGCCGCTGTGCCTGGCCTATGCGGCCGGGGTATTTGCCTTCTTCTCGCTGCGCTTTGTCGTGCCGGCGTGGCCGCCGCTCCTCCTGCTCTTCGCCGACCTGGGGCCCTTCCTGTATGCTCCACTGGCGCTGCTCCTTCCCCTGGCGCTCATCAGCCGCGCCTGGCCGGCCATCGCGGCCACGCTGGCTGTAGTGCTACTCTTTCTGGTGATCTACCTGCCCTTCTTCCTGCCGCCGGCTGGCACCCTGCCTGCGACTGTCGGCGGCAGCGTCACAGCAATGGCCTTCAACCTCGGCCCCGACGTCTCGCAGCCGGCGGGGCTCACAGCGGCCATCGCTGCAGTGGGGGCCGATGTGGTGGCGCTGGAGGAGCTCTACCCGGCGGCGGCCCAGGCGTTCGCGGTGGCGCTTGCTACGCGCTACCCCTATCGCATCCTGCCATCCGAGCCGGGCGCGAACGGGCTGCTCAGCCGCTACCCCATCCGTGACCACGAGTCCTTCCGGCCGGCGGGCGTGGGCCGGGCTGCGCTGCATGCCACCCTCGACCTCGATGGCGATGTGGCCCAGGTGTACGTCCTCCACCCCGAGCCGCCGGTCATCGCCCTGCGCCCACGCCCGGGCGTGGTGCGGCCAGCCCTCTACCCGGCGCACCTCGAGGCGCAACTGGCCGATGTTGGTGCGCGCGCCGCCTCTGCATCGGGGCCGGCGCTGGTCATGGGCGACCTGAACATGAGCGACCAGAGCCGCCCCTACGTGGTCCTCCGCAGCGCGCTGTACGATGCCTTCTGGGAGGCAGGGTGGGGCCTGGGCTTCACCTTCCCCGTCAACCGCAGGATCGGGCCCCTTGGCCTGCCCGGCCCGCTGGTGCGCATCGACTATATCTTCTATAACGACGCTCTCTCTGCAGCGCAGGCCTATGTCGGCTGCGGGGGTGGGTCGGACCACTGCTATGTGGTGGCCCGGCTGGAGCGCCGTGAGGTCGCTGCAGTGGGGCGCTGAGGAAGGGGTGGGCCGCGGGGGCGTCTGCATAGCCGTGGTTTGTCATGTGGGCTATTCTGGCGCGGTAGGCGCCGACGTGTTATAATGGCGGGCGAAGTGGTCTCGTGCTCTTCGGTCAGCGGGGCTGGGCGCGTTGGAGCGCGGAGGACGGCAGGTGGGCCAAGACTATGTTCTCGCCATCGACGTGGGCACGCAGAGCGTGCGTGCACTCCTTTTCGACCTGCGGGGCCACCTGGCCGCCAAGGCCCGCGTGCCCCTGGTGCCCTACCTGGCGCCCCACCCAGGCTGGGCCGAGCAGGACCCGGAGTACTACTGGGCCTCGCTGGGTGAGGCCTGCCAGAAGCTGTGGCAGGCGACCGAGATCCCCAAGAGTGCCATCGCCGGCGTAGCGCTGACCACGCAGCGCTCGACCGTCATCAACGTGGATCGCGACGGCCGGCCGCTACGCCCGGCCATCGTCTGGCTCGACCAGCGGCGCACCGAGGGGCTCAAGCCGGTGGGCGGGCTCTGGGGGTTGGCGTTCAGGCTCTCGGGCATGAGCGAGACGGTAGCGCGCCTGCAGGCCGATGCTGAGGCCAACTGGATCCGTACCCACGAGCCCGACATCTGGGCGCGCACCCACAAGTACCTCTTCCTCTCAGGCTATCTCACCTACCGGCTCACCGGGCGCATGGTCGATTCGGTCGGCAGCCAGGTGGGCTATGTGCCCTTTGACTACAAGAGGCTGCGCTGGTCCTCGTGGTGGGATTGGAAGTGGCAGGCCGTGCCCATGGATGCGAGCCTGCTGCCCGAGCTGGTGCTGCCGGCGGGGCGCCTGGGCGAAATCACGCCCCAGGCGGCAGAGGCCACCGGCATCCCAGCCGGCCTGCCGCTCATCGCAGCAGCGGCCGACAAGGCGTGTGAGGTCATCGGCTCCGGTTGCCTGGACCCCCACATCGGCTGCCTGAGCTACGGCACGACTGCTACCATCAACGCCACGTACCGCCGTTACGTGGAGGTCATCCCCCTCATCCCCCCCTATCCCTCGGCGGTGCCGGGCGCCTATAGCCTGGAGGTGCAGATCTACCGCGGCTACTGGCTGGTGAGTTGGTTCAAGGAGCAGTTCGCGCATGAGGAGCAGTGCCTGGCCGCTGAGCGGGGGGGCGAGGCCGAGGAACTGTTCGATGACCTGGCGAGCCAGGTGCCTCCGGGCTCGATGGGGCTGATCCTCCAGCCCTACTGGACGCCCGGCATCAAGGTGCCGGGGCCGGAGGCCAAGGGGGCCATCATCGGCTTTGGCGATGTGCACACGCGGGCACACGTCTACCGGGCCATTCTCGAGGGGCTGGCCTATGCCCTGCGCGAGGCCAAGGAGTCGATCGAGCGGCGCGGTCGGGTGCCCATCCGCGAGCTGCGTGTGTGCGGCGGCGGGTCGCAGAGCGATGCCGCGCTGCAGATCACCGCCGACATTTTCGGCCTGCCGGCGGCGCGCCCCCACGTCTATGAGGCCTCGGGGCTCGGTGCGGCCATCGACGCGGCCGTGGGCCTGGGCCTGCACCCCGACTTTGATGCCGCCGTGCGCGAGATGACGCGCGTTGGCCGCACCTTCGAGCCCGACCCGCGCCACCGCGAGGTCTACGAGGGGCTCTACCAGCGGGTGTACAAGCCGCTGTACAAGCGCCTGAAGCCCCTCTATGAGGAAATCCGCAGGGTGACAGGGTATCCAGGCCGGGTGGGCTGAGAGGCTAGGCCTTCTCGTAGGGCTTGCCATCGGCCGCCGGCCCGACCGTCTTGCCCACGAACCCGGCCAGCACGATCAGGGTCAGGAGGTAGGGCAGGCTCATCAGAATCTCGCGCGGCACGGGCAGGACGCCGGCCGATTGGGCGGCGGCCTGGAAGGCGTCGGCGAAGCCGAAGATCAGGCAGGCTACCAGGGTGCCGCCGGGCTTCCAGTTGCCAAAGACCATGGCGGCCAGGCCCATGAAGCCGCGGCCGTTGGTCGTGTTGGGTGCGAACTGGGGCACCTTGCCGATGGTGAGGAAGGCGCCTCCCAACCCTGCCAGCACGCCGCCGATGATGACCCCCGCATAGCGCATGTGCGCCACGTCCACGCCCAGCGTGTCGGCGGCGCGGGGATGCTCGCCCACGGCGCGCAGGCGCAGGCCGAAACGGGTGTTGAAGAGCAGGACGTTGAGCACTTCGACCAGGATGAGCGCCACGTAGGTCAGCAGGCTGTGCTGGCCAAGGATGGGGCCGATCACCGGCAGGTCGGCCAGGAGCGGCAGGCGCACCTCCGGCAGGGGAGGCACGAGCCCCGTCTCGCCAAAGTGGCCGGGCCAGATATAGGGAATGATCAGCCGCGGTATGCCCAGGGCCGCGATGTTGATGGCGGTGGCGGAGACGATCTGGTTCACCTTGACGGTCACGCTCAGGTAGGCGTGCAGCAGGCCCAACAGGCCGCCCAGCAGCATGGCCAGAAGGAGCCCCACCCACGGGCCCCAGAAGTGCGAGCCGACCACCGCCGCAAAGGCGCTGAGGAGCATGGTGCCCTCGATGCCGATATTGACCACGCCACCCCGCTCCGACATCACCGCGGCCAGGCCGGCAAAGATCAGGGGCGTAGCGATTTTGAGCGTTGCAGCCAGCAATGACAGGCTAAGGACGCTGTTCCAACCCTGCACTGGTTGTGTCTCCTCTCGTCGCGATGGCCGTCGTCTTGCGGGAACGGATGAGCACCATCAGGAAGATGATCAGGGCAGTGATGATGAGCACCGTGTCGCGGCTCACGTCGGCCACGCCCTGGGTGCTGGTGAAGCCGCTGCTCAGGGCGCCGAAGAGCAGCGCGGCCAGGAAGGTGCCGAAGGGGTGCAGGCCGCCCAAGAGGGCTACGGCGATGGCATCCCACGCATAGTTCGCCGTCAGGTCCTGTGAGAAGCGATAGTTCACGCCCAACACTTCGATGCTCCCGGCCAGGCCGGCCAGGAAGCCGCTGATGGCCATGGTGATCACAATGTTGCGCGCCACCTGGATGCCGCCGTACTCTGCGGCGCTGGGGCTGAGGCCCACGGCGCGGATCTTGTAGCCCAGGCGGGTGCGGAAGAGCAAGTACCATACGGCCGCCACACAGACCACGGCGATCAGGATGCCGATGTGCAGGCGGGCGTCGCTCCAGATGCGGGGCAGCCGTGCCGATTCGAGCACAGGCGGCGAAGCCGGGATCATGCCCGGCTGTTTCATGGGCCCGTCGACGCCGACGATCCACGACTTGAGGTTGATCACGAGGTAGTTCATCATCAGCGTGGTGATGACCTCGTGCATGTTGAGCCGCGCTTTGAGATACCCCGCGATGGCCGACCACACCAGCCCGAGCAGAGACCCCACGAGCAGGGCGACGGTCACATGGATGAGAGGCGGCAGCCCCGGCAACCAGTAGCCTGCCCAGGCCGCGCCCATGGCACCGAGGAGGATCTGCCCCTGGGCCCCCAGGTTGAAGAGGCCGCAGCGGAAGGAGATGGCCACCGCCAGGCCCGTAAGGATGAGCTGCGTGCCGTAGTAGAAGGTCTCGCCCAAGCCCCTGCGGCTGCCAAACGCCCCCTGCCAGAAGGCACCATAGGCGACCAAGGGTTCGGAGCTGGTGATGGCCAGGATCAGTGCCCCGGCGGCCAGCCCGACGGCCACAGCGATCAGCGAGAGCGCAAGTTCGCTCGAGGTGATGCGAGCCCACAGGCGACGGGTGCGCTCAGCAGTGCTCATGCGGTTCCTCCCCGGGCACCGGCCATCAGCAGCCCCAGCATCTGTTCGCTGGCTTCGGCGGCAGCTACCTCGCCCTGGATGCGCCCCTCGTACATGACGATGATGCGGTCGCTCAGGTCCATGATCTCGGTCAACTCCGATGAGATGAGGAGCACGGCCTTGCCCTCGCCGCGCTGGCGGACGAGCTGTTGGCGCACGAACTCGGTCGCACCGACGTCGAGGCCGCGGGTGGGTTGAACCGCGACCAGCAGCTTGGGCTGGCGCTCGAACTCGCGCGCCAGGATCACCTTCTGTTGATTGCCGCCCGAGAGGGCGCGGGCCTTGGTCTCGCTCGAGGGCGCACGGACGTCGAAATCGGCCAGGAGGCGCTTGGCCGTCCGGCGGGCCACGTCATAATCCAGCTCCAGGCCGCGGGCATAGGGTGGGGTATCCTGGAAGCCCAGGAGCAGGTTCTCGAGCAGCGAAAAGTCGAGCACCAGGCCGCGTTGGTGGCGGTCCTCAGGGATGTGGGCCACGCCGGCGCGGAAGAGTTCGCCCGGCCGGCGGTTGGTCAGGTCCTGACCGTTGATCAGGATGCGGCCTCCCTCGGCGCGGCGGAGGCCGGTGAGGACCTCGGCGAGCTCGGTCTGCCCGTTTCCCTCCACCCCGGCGATGCCGACGATCTCACCGGCGTGGACCTCGAACGAGACGCCGTCGACGGCGAGCAGGCCGCGGTTGTTGCGGGCGCGCAGGCCCTGCACCTGGAGCACGGGGGGGCCGGGGGCCACAGGGGGCTTTTCCACACGCAGCAGCACATCGCGCCCCACCATCATACGCGCCAGGGCCGCCTCGGTCACCTCGTGGGCATTCCGCGTGCCGACCACCTTGCCATCACGCAGCACGGTGACGCGGTCGCAGATGGTGAGCACCTCGCGCAGTTTGTGGGTAATAAAGATGATGGTGTGACCTTGGTCGCGGAGCGCGTGGAGGATGGTGTAGAGCTCTCCAACCTCCTGAGGCGTCAGGACGGCGGTGGGTTCGTCGAGGATGAGGATCTCCGCATTGCGGTAGAGCGCCTTGAGGATCTCCACACGCTGCTGGATGCCTACAGGGAGGTCCTCGACGTGGGCGAGTGGGTCTACCTTGAGCCCATACTGGGCCGAGAGATCGCGCACCCTGGCCTCGGCGTTGGCCATATCGAGGAAGGGTCCGCGGGTGAGCTCGGCGCCGAGCACCAGGTTCTCGGCCACGGTGAACACGGGGATGAGCATAAAGTGTTGGTGCACCATGCCGATACCCCTGGCGATGGCGTCATGGGGGCTTGAGAAGCGGACCGGCTGGCTGTGCACCAGGATTTCGCCGGCATCGGGCTCGTAGAGCCCGTAGAGCACGTTCATGAGGGTGGTCTTCCCCGCGCCGTTCTCGCCGAGGAGGCCGTGGATCTCGCCCTGCTCGATGCAGAGGTCGATGCCGTCATTGGCCACGACGCCGGGGAAGCGTTTGGTGATCCCGCGCATCTCGATGATGGTTGCCAATCCGGTTCCTCCAGCAAGTGGAACAGGCTCCCCGGCTGTTCTGCGGGCAGCATAGAGGGCCTGCACCAGAGGCAAGCGACAGGAGTCCTCGGGCATATGGGTGGGGCAGGCCTGAGGGGCCTGCCCCACCCACGGGAGCCGGGGCTACTTGAGCGCCGGTGGAGTGAACTTGGCGAACTCGGCTTCGGTGGAAGGCGGGGTGAACTCGCCCTTCTTGATGCGATCCTTGAGGGCGAGGGCTTTGTCGAGCACATCCTTGGGCAGGGTCTTTTCGCTGGTGGGGGCGATGTCGATGCCGCCCTCGGCGATGCCGTAGGTGTAGATGCCGCCCTTGAACTTGCCGTTGGCAACCATCTTCGAGGCATCGAAGACGGCCATATCCACACGCTTGATCATGGAGGTGATCACGTTGTTCGGCGCCAGGAAGTTCTGGTCCATATCGACGCCGATGGCATAGAGGTTGCGCTTCTTGGCCGCATTGATGACACCGAGGCCGGTTTGCCCGGCGGCCTGATAGATGATGTCGGCCTTTTGGTCATACTGGGCGTTGGCAAAGTCCTCGCCCTTGGCGGGGTCGCCAAAGCTGCCGACGTAGGCCACGAGGACCTGGCAGTTGGGGTTGGTGGTTTTGACGCCGGCGCGGTAGCCGACCTCGAACTTTTTGATCAGGTCGCCCTCGATGCCGCCCACAAAGCCGACGACATTGGTCTTGGTCATCAGGCCGGCTATGGCGCCGACCAGGAACGAGCCATCCTGTTCCTTGAAGAGCAGGTTCGCCACGTTCGGCGCGTCGACCACCGAGTCGACCAGGGCAAAGTTGACCTTGGGGTATTTGGCCGCCACTTCCTTGACGGCGTCGGTCAACAAAAAGCCCACACCGATGACCAGGTCCGTCTTCTGCTCTGCCAGACTGGTCAGGTTGGGCACATACTGCGACTGCTCGCGCGACTCGACCACCTTGGGCTTGATGCCGAGCTCTTTCTCGGCCATCTTGAGGCCTGCCCAGGCCGAGTCGTTAAAGCCCTGGTCGCCGAGGCCGTTCTGGTCGGTCACCATGGCGAAGGTCTTGGCCGAGCCAGCAGGCTTGGCCGGGGCACAGGCGCAAGCTACCAGCGCCAACAGGGTCAGCACGACGACAACTCTGTCGAACCTCATACTGCTTTCCTCCTTTTGGGGGTAGCGCCTCTTCTCTGAGGCCCAGATCTGCAAGCGCGCTGCCTGATGGTTGGCTTCTTGTCTGGCGTCAGAGTTTCCTTCTCACCTCCCGGCCTCCCTGACAACCGGCCCAACGGCTTCCTGCCGGCAACCTTGGAGGTCGTGCCCTAATGATACACCCTTTGTGGCCTTTTCGTCCAGTACGCCCAAGTCGGCCTTCAGGGCTTTTTCCAAGTCGGCGTTATGTGTAGCCCGGACCCTCCGCAGGCCAGCGTTCGCCACGTTGGGAGGCCCGCAGAACCTGCTCAGAGCTTGCCCTGAGCAGAGCGAAGGGGTGACATAGGCGGGACTTGGGAAAAGCCCTGAGTCGGCGTTATGTGTGGCCAGTCCGCAGGCCGCCATTCGCCACGTTGCAAGGCCCGCAGAACCTGCTGTTGGCGGACTTCGGCCGTCGCCGGAGCAGAGACCGGGCTACACGCTCCGCCGCCACCCGGTGCGAAACCCCCACCCAAGGGCTGGGCCGGGAGCGGGCGGAGCGCAAACCCCGGCTGCCACTCCTGGTCGCAAGTTTCTTCACCTGCCCCAGGGCTGCGCGAGCCCTGGGATACTCAGGATGACACAGGCGGGGCTTTGAAATGCCCGGGTGCAGTTGCCCCAGGGCGGTTTGGAGCAGGGGCCCTCGACCTGCCCCAGCCCCTTGATGGGCGCTTGCGGAGCGCGGAGCCCGGCGGCGGAGGCCGCATCAGGGCCTGAAGCGCTTGCGGATGTACTCCAGCGCGGGTGGGTCGATGAGGCCCCTGGCCACGTCGACGCGCTCCTCGAGGTTCTCGGTGCCGGTGAAGGCGGCGAAGGCCTCTTGGGTGGCCGGGCTCCAGAGACCATCCACTTCGCCCTGGTAGTAGCCCAGGCGTTGCAGCAGCGCCTGCAGCTCCCCCGCGAGGGCCTGGTCGATGGCGATGCGCTCCTCAGGCCGGCTCGTGCCCAGGAAGAGGTGGTGGAGCTCGAGCAGGTTGCCGAGTTCGGCTACCGGGTGCGTGTGGTCGTCGACGCGCAGGTCGATGTAGCGGTCGTTGTAGCCCCCGTAGCTGCCCTTGGGCTTGACGACCAGAAGCGCGGCCGACTGGCGGCCACGGCGGTCGCCGCCGGCGCGGTCTCCGGCCACCAGGGCGGCGAGGAGGCGGTCGGCGAGCTCGCCGCTCGAGCGCTCAAAGGCTTCGGCCATGGAGAGCACCACCCGCTCGCCGGCCAGGATGTTGCCCTGCACGGCAAAGCCGTCGCCGGCGATGCCGCCGGCCCAGGGCATGCATGCCGCGCCGGTGAAGGTAGCCACGCGGCCCCGCGCGTCCACCAGCCCTACCTGGCGGTGCTCGCGGCCCGCGTCGGCAGCCGTCAACCGGGCCAACACCTCGGCCGCGGGCAGTCCCTCGGCCATCAGGCGCAGGCCCTCGCTGCCGTAGGAGAGGTTGGCCAGGCTCTGGGTGGCGACGGCACCCACACCCGCTCGCGCGTAGGGTACCACCGCACCCACAGCCAGGAACTTGCTGGCCACCGCCACGCCCCAGCTCTCCTCATGGGGATCGTGGGCCACGATGGAGAAGGTGTGGACCTGCATGGTAAGCCTCCTCTCGGAAGGAGGGGACTGGAGGAACTGACGGGCGGAGTCCCATCCGTTCCCCAGTTCCCCCAGTTCCCTATCAAGGGACGATGACCGTGCGCACGTCGGCGCGGAACTCGTCGAGGGCGTCGAGCACGGCGTTGACGGCTGCCGGGTCGAGTGGGATGGTGCGCGCGACGACCTGAGAGAGATCGAGTGCGCCGCGGCGGGCATACTCGATCAGGAGGGGCAGCTCCTGGAGCAGGTGGTCGTTGGAGCCGATGACCTCGGCCTCCTTGCCCAGGAGGTCGCGGTAGGTGTCGATGGTGAGGGGGCGGCCGCTGATGCCCACCAGTACGGCTCTGCCCAGGGGGCCAAGGGTGCGCACGGCCTGGTCCATCGTCTCGGGCAGGCCGATCAGCTCCAGGGCCACGTCGACGCCCCGGCCACCGGTCAGCCGGGCGAGTTCGGCCACCGGGTCGGCCTGCCGGGCATGTACCGGCACGGCCCCATAACGGGCGGCCAGTTGTAGCTTCTCGCTGTTGATGTCGATTGCATACACCTCCAGCGCGCCCAAGGCCCGGCCGAGTTGCACCGCCGACATGCCCAGCCCGCCGACGCCAAAGACGGCCAGCCTCTCACCCGCCGCCAGCCTGCCTTTGCGCAGGGCATGCAGGGCTGTGGCCGAGGAGCACATCAGCACGGCGCCGTGGGCGAAGGGAATCTCCTCGGGCAACGGCACCAGGCTGCGCGCCGGCACGGCCACGTACTCGGCGTAACCGCCGTCACGGTGCTTGCCGAACATGGCGCCCCGGCTGCAGAATTGCTCGCTGCCCCGGCTGCAATATGCACACTCGCCGCAGGTGGCCAGGTAGTGCACACACACCCGCGCCCCGGGCCGCAACTCCGTCACCCCCGGGCCGACCGCCTCCACCACGCCGGCGATCTCGTGGCCGAGAGTCAACGGCAGAGCTGCCACCGGCGACGTGCCCGCCCGGTAGTGGGCGTCGGAGTGGCAGATGCCGGCTGCCCTGACGCGCACCAGCGCTTCCCTGGACCCCGGCACGGGCACGGGCACCTCCTGCATCTGCAACGGTCTGCCGATCTCCACCAGACGGATTGCTTTCACTCGGACCTCCCTCGCTGCTTGTGCTGACACTGCTAAAGATAGCCGAGAATCCGCAGGCTGCAAACGGGCGCCTCGGGGCAGGGCGGCCCCTGCCTCTCCCACCGTCGCTATGGAGGCTTCAGAGCGCTCGGAGCCCTGTCCGCCCCCTCTCCCCCCCATGGTTCAGGGACGGACAGTTGCACCTTCTCCCTCCGAGGGAGAGGGAAAGCCGTCGCCCTGTCCGCTCCATGAGGGAGGGGCGCCTGTGCACACCTGAGCCGCACGGGGGAGAGGGAAGAGGTCGATCTGTCGGCGCCTGAGCTCGGGAGGGAGGGCGAAGATACTCAGTGGGACCTTAGGCCCTGTGACCTGGGACGTGCTGGGGGCGTGTGAATCTCGCTCAGGGCACGCAACTTGCTGAAGAGGTCGGGGCGGGGAGACCAGCCTGAGCGGAGGCGAGAAATGACCAAGATTCGACGGCCGGGGCTGAGCGCGGGCGATCCTGCTGAGGGTGAGGGAGCGGCGGGGGCGACCTTGCCTGCGTCGAGCGCGTTGCTCAACGACCCGCTGTACCGCCGGATGCGCCGTGCGCGGGCGGTGGAGAAGGTGCTCTTTCGGACCATTGCCACCCTCTGTGGGGTGCTGGCCGCGGCGGCGCTGATCCTGGCGGGTGCGCGCCTGACCTTGAAGCGGCTGGAGGGTTCGTTCGATGGGCGCATCTACCCCCACGTGTTTGCCCTCGACGTGGCCGTAGGCGGCCTGACGCCCGAGGAAGCGGGGCAGGCGCTGGCAGCCGCCGCAGCTCTGGCCGAGCCGGCGACGGTGACCCTGCGCGATGGGGAGGTGAGCTGGAGCTACGCGGGGGCCGACCTGGGCGTGCAGTACGACGTGGATGGCGCCGTGGCTGCGGCGATGCTCGTGGGGCGGGGTCCGGGGAGCTGGACGGCTCACCTGGCTGCCTGGCTGCGCCGGCAGGATGTGGGCCCGGTGTGGCGCGTGGACTCGGCTGTGGCGCGGCCCATCTTGCAGGGGCTGGCGAGCCGCACGGGGGTGGCCCCCAGGGAGGCGTCGTTGCGCCTGGAGGGCGGCAAGCTCGTGGCAGTGCCGGGGGGGGCGGGGCGCGTGCTCGACATCGAGGCCACCCTCGCCCGGCTGGCCGACGCCGTCCGCAACCACACGGGCGACGTGCAGGTGGACCTGGTGTTTCGCGCCATTCCGCCACAGGTGGCCGATGCCAGGCCGGCCCTGGCGCAGGCCGAGCCGATGCTGCGCAGCCGCCTGGTCCTCACAGCCTATGATGCGGTTGAGGATCGGAGCTACTCTTGGGCGATCGACAGGGCAGCGATCGTGGGCTGGTTGCGCGTGGCGCCGGGCGAAAAGGGGCAGGGAGCGGCGGTGCAGGCCGACCGCCAGGCGGTGCGGGCAACCCTGGCCCGCCTGGCTGCGGGCCTCGGCGAGGGGCGGGGCCTGCGGCTCGAGGAAGCCAGCGACCAGGTGTTGAAAGCCCTGGCTGCCGGGGGTGGCACGGTGCGCCTCTACCTGACCCACCCGCCGCGCTCCCATACTGTGGAGGCCGGTGAGGCGCTCGACGATATCGCTGCGCAATACGGCATGCCGCCTGCTCTGGTGGCCGAGGCCAACCCGGGCGTGGACCCGGTCGCGCTGCGCCCGGGGCAAACGCTCATCATCCCGCCTGTCGATGTGCTGTTGCCCAACATGCCGGTGGCGCAGAAACGGGTCGTCATCAGCCTGAGCGAGCAGCGCCTGCGTGCCTACGAGAACGGCCAACTGCGTTGGGAGTGGCCCTGCTCCACCGGCGCGGCGGCGACCCCGACTCTGCCGGGCACTTTCCAGGTGCTGCACAAGGTGGAGAACGCCTACGCCAGGCCTTGGCGCATCTGGATGCCCCACTTCCTCTCCCTCTGCCCGGCCGGCTCGGGCTGCGATCAGGGCATTCATGGCCTGCCGGTCAGCAGTGGCGGCGCGCGACTGTGGGGTGGCTACCTTGGCGAGCCGGTCTCCTTTGGCTCCATCGTGCTGGGCGAAGAGGAGGCCGAAACCCTCTACGAGTGGGCCGAAGTGGGGGTGCCGGTGGTCATCCAGCCGTAGCGCCTGCGCGGAGGGCAGCCACAGGCCTCGCGCCGCTCACCCCTCGGGCTCTGGCCGGCATCGGCTGGCGGTTGGCCGGGCATAGAGCGCCCGGCCAACCGCCGATTGTGGGACCTCGCCTTCCCGCCATAGCAGCAGGCACAGATGATCCCTATGCGGATATCTCACTGGTCTTCACCGGCCGGTGCTCGCGGTACGATTTGAGCGCGGCCAGGCCGATCACGACCGGGGCGCGGCCATCCTGGCCGTTGACCGGGGTGGGTGCGTCGTTCTGCAGCGCCTCCACAAAGGCGCGCATCTCGGCGATATAGGCCTCGGTGTAGCGCTCCACAAAGAAGTAGAGCGGGCACGAGCCATGCACGCCCTCGGCGTTCGCGAGTGTGTGCGCGTCGGGGGTATGGTTGGCCGTCGCCGCCATGCCGGCCGAGCCGAACACTTCCACGCGCTGGTCGTAGCCGTAGACCGCCTTGCGGCTGTTGTCGATGGTGCCGATGGCGCCGTTGGCGAAATAGAGGGTGACGATGGCCGTGTCGATGTCGCCCGCCTCGCCGATCTTGGGGTCCACCATCACGCCGCCGGCAGCATACACCTCGACCACCTCGCTGCCCATCAGGTAGCGGGCCATGTCAAAGTCGTGGATGGTCATATCGAGAAAGATGCCGCCTGAGACCTTGACGTACTCGATGGGGGGCGGCGCCGGGTCGCGGCTGGTGATGCGCAGGATGTGGGGTTGGCCCACCTTGCCTGCGGCTACCAGCTCGCGCACCTTGCGGAACGAGGGGTCGAAGCGGCGGTTGAAGCCGATCTGCAGCTTGACCCCCGCGCGCTCGACGGCGCCGATGGCCTGGTCGATCCTCTTGAGGTCGTGGTCGATCGGCTTCTCGCAGAAGATGTGCTTGCCTGCTGCCGCGGCTTCCTGGATGATGCGCGCGTGGGTATCGGTGGCCGAGCAGATCACCACCGCCTCGATCGCAGGGTCCTTCAGCAGCTCATAGTAATCGGCCGTGGCTTTCGGCACCCCGAACTGGGCGGCCGCCGCCTGGGCCGCCGGCAGGACGACGTCGGCAATCGCCGCCACCTTCGCCCCTGGCACGCGCGTGGCCAGGTGCTCGATATGCAGCTTGCCGATGCGCCCTGCCCCGATGACGCCGATGTTCACCTTACCGTTTGCGCCCAATTCCGGCACCTCCACATCGTTGGCAGGGGACCTCGCCGAGGCGAGGTCGCAGAGTTCGCCCACGCCCGGGCGAAAAGGAAAACGTGTGCATTGCCGTATTGTAGCGGATTGTGCTCAGGATGCCAACTTGCCGAGTCGGCTGAGGCCCGCAGAGCGGGGGTGTTGCGGCGGGCGAGGCCTGGCCCCTGGGCCAGCCGTGGAGACAGGACCAGCGGCGGCTGCGATCAGGCCCCGTCGAGCAGCTCGCGCACCTGGCGCGCCAGGGCCGCTTGGGTGAAAGGCTTGGCGAGGAAGGCGTGGCTGCCATTGGCCGCGCCCCGCTCGGCGATGGCCCCGGTTGCATAGCCCGAGATAAAGAGCACCGGCAGGGCCGGGTCTGAGGCCTGCAGGTGGTCGGCCAGCGCCTTGCCGCTCATCTGGGGCATGACCACGTCGGTCACGAGCAGGTCAGGCCGCAGGTGGGCCTGGCGTTCCAGCAGTGCCAGGGCTTCGGAACCGCTCGCGGCCTCGAGCACCCTGTAGCCCAAGCCACGCAGGGCCTGCGCCGTCCAGGAGCGCACGTCAGGGTCGTCCTCCACCACGAGCACCCATTCGCTGCCGCCCGGCAGAGGCCCTGCCGCATCGTGGCCGGCAGCCGGCGTCAGCTCGGGTGCATCCTCCACTCTGGGCAGGTAGATGGTGAAGGTGGCGCCCTGGCCGGGGGCGCTCTCCGTCAGGATGTGGCCCTGGTGCTGGCGGACGATGCCGAGCACCGTGGCCAGCCCCAGGCCCGTGCCCTTGCCCAGCTCCTTGGTCGTGAAGAAGGGCTCGAAGAGGTGTGCCCGGGCCTCGTCGCTCAGCCCCGGCCCCGTATCGCAGACAGAGAGGGCCACGTAGCGGCCCGGCGCCACGCCGGGGAAGCGGCCCGCGTCGGCCTGGCCCATCTCCACATTGGCTGTGCGGATGGTGAGGCGGCCGCCGCCAGGCATGGCGTCGCGGGCGTTCAGCGCCAGGTTGATGACGGCCTGCTCGATCTGGTTGGGGTCGACGCGCACCGCGCCGAGGTTGGCCCCTAGCTCGGTGGCCAGCTCGATGTCCTCTCCGATCAGATGGCCCAGCATCTCTGCCATGTCGAGGATCAGGTCGTTGAGGTTGACCGCATGCGGGGGCGTGGAGTGCCGGCGCGAGAAGGCCAGCAGTTGGCGGGTGAGCAGTGCGGCGCGCCGCGTCCCTTTGAGCACGTGCTCGACATCCTGGCGGGCGGGGTGCTCGGGCGGCAGGGCGTCGCGGGCAAAGGCGGCGTGGCCACTGATCGCCGTCAGCAGGTTGTTAAAGTCGTGAGCCACGCCGCTGGCCAGGCGGCCGATGCTCTCCATCTTCTGGGCTTGCAGGAACTGGGCCTCGAGGCGCCGGAGCTCGGTGACATCGCGGAACATTACCAGGCGGCCACCAGGGGAGCCGCCTGGCGCATCCACCAATGACAGGCTCAGGGCATAGTCGCGCGCAGCCTGCCCTTCGCCCACGCTGATCTCCAGCTCGGCCTCCTTGCCCGCATCGAGCAGCGCGATGAGCCCGGGCCAGCGCGCGAATACCTCCCTGGCCGGCCGGCCGATGGCCGCGTTGGCCCGAAGGTCCAAGGCAGCTCCCAGGGCGGGGTTCAGATCGGCCACGCGGCCCTGCCCGTCGACCACCAACACCCCGTCGCGCATCTTTTCCACGAGCGCCTGCCAGGCGATGGGCCCAGCTTCAAGAAAGCGGAAACGGAAGATGGCAAAGGCGTAGAGGCCCACCGAGAAGGTGAACGCTATGGGCGTGGGGTTGAGGTAGGGGATCGCGCTCAGGCGTGCAGCGTAGCCCAGGTTGCTGAGCACAGGGGCCAGCATGCCGACCAGAAGGAAGAGGCTCTGGTAGCGGTAGATGCCGCGCCCATACAGCGCGGTCGAGGCAATGGTGCCTGTGCTCAACAGGATGAGCCCATAAGCGTAGACGCTGAACGCCCAAAAGGCAGCGCCGTGCTCCAGAGCAAGCAGGTGCACCGGACCCACCGGCTCCAGCCAGGTGCGCGTCCATACCAGGCCGTGGAGCTCGTTGGTGGCTGCCAGGAGCACGACGGCGACGCAGGGCGCCGCCAGGCCAAGCAGCAGGCGCCGCGAGAGCATCTGGCCAAAGCCAAAGTAGCAGAAGGTGAAGGCGAGGAACAGCGGCGCCAGGGAGGCGATGCCCACCCACTCGACCTTGGCCCACACGATCTTGGCGGCCAGCGATGGCGCCAGAACCTCCAGGGCGTAGCCGAAGGCGTACTCGGCGCAGGCTAGCGCGAAGAGCGCCAGCGGCGCGGCGCACGGCGCCGCAGCCCGCCGTTGCCAGGCATACCACGCCAGCCCGGCCGAGAGGGTTCCAGACAAGAACAGTGGCACCGCGTACGAAAGGGAGAGCCAGGGCATGCCGCGCTCCGGGGCTGGGGAAATCTCCTCACCTGCATGCTGCGGCAGGCACGGCGTGCATTATAGCACAATCGTCTGGGAAGGCGAACTGCCCCAGCGTGCGACCATCATGCCAAAGTAGGTGGGCACGGCGTAGGTGACGCCGGAGCAGACCAAGCCCTCGGCCTCGAGCACGGGCTGTAGGGCGCACATGCCGGCCATGCCGCAGGCCAGGGCAGTGGGCTGCAGCTCGAGCAGCCCGGCCAGCCGCTCGCGCGTGGGCGCCCAGGCCCACTCCTGTGCCAGGTGATCATAGGCCGGCGCCGAAGCGTGCACACCGTACGGGCCTTCGGCGGTGTGGGTGTGGGCCAGGTCGGCGCTGATCACCAGACTGGCCCGCTGTTCGGTGCGGCTGGCAAAATCGCGGAGCGTGCGGCCGAGGGTGAAGAGCTGGTCCTCGATCTTGAGCAGGTTGGCCCGCGTGCGCGGTAGCGAGACAACGACCACCCGTGGCGAGCCCGAACTCCCCAGGTAGTGGAGCGGCACGAGCTCGCCCCAGGTCAGGGCGATAGGGAAGGAGGGGGCACCCTGCAACAGGCCTGCTGCCGGCAGCCCCGCGCCCTGCAGCGCAGCCACGAGCCCTTCAGCAACCGTGCGGTCGCCGGGCCAGAGGGCTCGCCCACGGACCTGGCCAAAGACGTTGGATTCGCTGAGGTCGTAGTACAACCCCTGAAGGCGCTCGTTGAGGTACACGCCGTACGCCTCGGGCAGGGCGATGCCATGGGGGGTGAGCAGGATGAGGAGGTCCGCACCGTCGGCCGCGAGCCGGTCGCGGGCCTGCTCCATGGCCTGATGCAGGGGGCGGAACCCCTCAGCGTAGGGCTGTTCGAGCCCGGGGATGATCTGGTTGCCGTGGGGCACGAGATAGGCGGAGATGAGCATGGGTAGCCTCCTGTCAGGGGAGCAGGGCCAGAGCGCCGCTGTCGTCGATCTGGCCCGTGTCGCCGGTGTAGAACCAGCCCTCACGGTCGAGGGCTGCCGCGGTGGCCTCTGGGGCGTTGTGGTAGCCGGCCATCATCTGGGGCGAGCGCACGGCGACCTCGCCGTGCCTGCCGCCTGGCAGGGGCCTGCGCTGGCCGTCGACGATGCGCACCTCCACGCCGGGGGCCAGCCGGCCCGCAGCGGCCGCGCGCTCGGCCGGACCGTGGGGGTCCGTCCACGAGATCAGGCCGCACTCCTCGCGGGCATAGAGGCTGGTCACGGGGCAGCGCAGATGCCGGCGGACGGCCCGGACCAATTCGGGAGGGCAGGGGCCAAATGAGGCCGCCAGTTGTAGCGATGCGAGGTCGTAGCGGCCCTGCCTGGCCGTGTCTACGAGCGCACCGAGCATGGGGGGTGTGCCGGCGATGAGCGTCACCTGCTCGCGCTGTACCAGGCCCAGCGCCTCGCCGGCGTCGAAGCCGTCCATGAGCACCACCTTGCCGCCCGCCACCAGCGCGGCCATGAGCCCCAGCCAGCCCGCATAAGAGTGGAGCGGGAAGGGCAGGAGCAGGCAACGGAAGAGGGCCGGATCGAGCTGCCCGGCCACCTCGCGGCAGAACAGCCGCCAGTAGGCGCCACGGGTGTGCACGATGCCCTTGGGCAGGCCGCCCGCGGCGGAGACATAGGCGATGCGGCCCTCCTCCTTGGGCGAGACTCTGGCCCGCCAAAGCGAGGTGCCCGAGGCGATCAGGCTCTCGATGGAATAGGCGGCGTTCTCCTGGCGCCCCGAGCTCTTGGCCAGGACGAAGCGGAGGCCCGGCAGATGCGGCCGCAGGCGAGCCACCGTCGCGGCCAGGTCGCGGCCCTGGCAATCTCGCGTGGTGAGGACGAACCGGGTGTCGCTCTCGGCCAGGGCGTGGCACAGCGCCTCCTCCGGCAGGTCCGGGTCGAGCCACACCTCTGCCGTGCCCAGAACCCAGGGCAGGAACAGGGCATAGGCTGCCTCGGTGCAGGGGGGCAGGAGGGCAGCGACCCGCTCGCCCTTGCCGGCCCCCAGGAGCTGCAACCCGGCGGCCAGGGCATCGACGCGGGCGAATAGCTGGCGCCCTGTCAGGCGTTCACTTGGCGTGATGAGAAACTCGCGGTTCCCTGCCGTTCGTCGGGCCAGGCCCAGAAGGTGCTGGGGCCCCAGCCGCCCTACCAACCGAGCGACGACCATTCCCTCCAACCCGTGCCATGGTTCGCAGCAGCGCCGAGTATAGGAGGCCGGGGCCTGGCTGTCAACGCCAAGGGCCGCAGCGACACCGGGCCGGAGATCGACTGGAAGCGGCACGATTCTTTGACGCCGCGTCGGTTCCGGGCTAGAATCGATCAGCGTATCTCACCAACATCACGCACTCTCTCACCCTTCGTGGAGCGAGGGCCGGGATGTACCAGGTCGCCGCCAACCTGGGCACAGGGTTGCCTGCCGCCCCGCGAGCAGCGCCCCGGGACCGACCAGCCAGGTTCGGAGTGGGTGCTTCCTCTCGCCCCCGCGCAGGGTTGCGCAGAAGCGCTGGCCACGGGCCCTGCAGACGGCGTGAAGCGACCGGCCATTGCCAGTAGATCAGGCAAGGAGAGCCCCAATGAAGCTTCGCGAACGCTTCTACGACTGGTATGTCTCCTGCATCGAAGCGATCGGCATCCAGGAGGCGCACGACGCAATCCTGCTCGAGATCTCGGAGGCGAAGGAAGCGGTAACGGAGACGCTCGACGAGCTGTTCGGCGAGCGGGACTGGCGGCCGATGCTCGAACGAGTGGCCAACGCCGGCATGATCGTGGGCGGCGTGCTGGGCCTGGTGGGCGGGGTGTTGCTGATGGCGAACCTCATCCGCAGCCTCGATCTGCCGCGGCCTCACTTCGAGCTGCCGCAGGTGCATGTGGAGCTGCCGCAGCTCCACTTCGAGCTGCCATCGCTCGACTTGCGCGGCATCCTGAGGGCAGCCGTGCCGGACGCCACAGACCCGACGCCCTCCGTGGCGCCGAGCCCCAGCCCCACGCCCGCCTACTTTGTCGTCGCGAACACCGGGGGCCAGGGCGTCTACATTCGCGCCAGCACGGTGATGACCGATAGGATCAAAGCCTGGCCCGACGGCACGTATATGGTGCAGGTGGGGCCCGATGGGGAGGGCGATGGCCGGGCCTGGAAGAACGTGCGCGCCCCCGATGGCACGCTGGGCTGGATACCGGCACAGTTCCTGAACCCAGCACCGGCGCCCACCGCTGCGGCCACACCGAACGTCGCGCGCACGCCGGTGCGGACGGCGACGCCGGCCGCGACCGTGGCTGCGGTGCTGACGCGGTGACCGCACGACCCACCCGGGTTCTCCGCAGGGTCCATGGCGCTGGCGGGCCCTGCGGCGACCTGTGCCGTGCGAGAAACGATGAAAGGAGCTTGTGGAGGTGAAGGAAATACACGACAGCGAGACGCTGCGCGGCGTGGTGCAGCGGACTGTCGACGAGACCCCGGCCCTCGATATCCACACCCACATCTACAGCGAGGCCTTTGGCCGTCTGCTGTTGCGTGGCCCGGAGGAGTTGATCACCTACCATTACCTGCAGGCCGAGACGAACCGGGTGCTCGCCGACCGCAGCCCGGCCCAGTTCATGGCCATGGCCAAGGGCGAGCAGGCGCGGCTGGTATGGCAGAGGCTCTTTGTCGAGCGCTCGCCCGTCTCCGAGGCGGCGCGCGGCGTGGTCACGGCGCTGAGGCGGCTGGGGGTTGCCGATACGCGCGACTACGAGGCAGCCCTGGCCCGCTTCGCTTCGCTGAGCCCGGCCGAGCATATCGACCTGGTCTTTCGTGCGGCCAATGTGCGCGGCGTGGTGATGACCAACGACCCGCTGAACCCGGCCGAGCGCGCGGTGTGGGAGTCGGGCGGCGCGCGCGACTCGCGCTTCCGGGCGGCGCTGCGCATCGACCCGCTGCTCATCGACTGGCCGGCCACTGCCGGCAGGCTCGCCGGGTTGGGCTATGCGGTAGACCGCGACCTGCCGGAGGCCACCTACACGGAGATCGCCCGCTTCCTCAAGGAGTGGGTGGTCAAGATGCAGCCCGTCTACATGGCCGCCTCGCTGCCCTACACCTTCATCCTGCCCGACGACTCGGCCTGCGGGCGCGTGCTCACCAGGGCCGTCCTGCCCACCTGCCGCGAGCTGGGTCTGCCCTTCGCCATGATGATTGGGGTCAAGCGCCGGGTGATGCCCGAGCTGGGCGACGGCGGCGATGGCCTGGGCGTGGCCAACCTGGACGCGATCGACTATCTCTGTCGCAGCTACCCCGAGAACAAGTTCCTGCTCACCGTGCTCTCGCGCGAGAACCAGCACCAGGCAGCCGTGCTGGCGCGCAAGTTCCGGAACCTGCACCTCTTTGGCTGCTGGTGGTTCAACAATAACCCCAGCATCGTCGAGGAGATCACCCGCGAGCGCGTGGAGATGCTGGGTACGAGCTTTACTGCCCAGCACTCCGATGCCCGCGTGCTCGACCAGCTCACCTACAAGTGGGCGCACTCGCGGCGGGTCATCGCCCAGGTGCTGGTGGAAAAGTACGGCTACCTGATCGATGCGGGCTGGTACCCCACAGAGGAAGAGGTTGCCCGCGACGTGGCCATGCTCGTGGGGGGCGAGTTCGAGCGCTTCCTCGCCATGTAGCTGCGGGGACCTCGCGCACCGGCGGGCTCGTGCCGCGTCTCACCGGCTCGATTCTATCCGTACAGCAAGTACCTCTTCCGCTGCTGCTCGAACCTGGCGACCTCGACCGCCCAACCGTCGACCAGCGCCTGCACCGGCTCGCCGGCCTCGATGCCTCTGCGGAGGCGCGAGGTGCCCGCCAGGAGGTCAAAGTGGGGCGGCTTGCCCTCCCAGCTCGAGGGCAGGAATTGGAACTCGGCGGGCGCCTGGGCGCGGGCCGCGGCGATGAGGTGCAGCCCGGTGGCCACGGGGCAGAAGGCGTCGCGCCGGGTGACGTGCAGTTGCACGCCGGCGCAGGCCTGGCCCGCATGCTTCGAGTCGCAGGGCACGAAACTGAGCGGGCGGAAGCGCACGCCCGGCAGGCCCAATCTGTTCAGCGCCTCGGCCAGCCGGTAGCCGTCGAGCCAGGGGGCGCCTGCGATCTCGAAGGGCAGGGCCGTGCCACGCCCTTCCGACAGGTTGGTGCCCTCGACGAAGCAGGTGCCCGGGTAGACAGTGGCGGTGGAGAGGTGGGGCATGGCCGGCGACGTGGGCACCCAAGGGAGGCCGGTCTCGTCGAACCACATGAAGCGCCGCCAGCCACGCATGCCGATGACCGTGAGGTCGGCGCCCAGGCTTCCTTCGGCGTTCAGATAGAGCGCCAGCTCCCCCAGCGTCATGCCGTGGCGGATCGGGATGGGCGCCACGCCCACAAAGGACTCGAGGCCGCGCTGCAGCAGCGGACCCTCCAGCGCCAACCCGTTGATGGGGTTGGGGCGATCGAGCACAATCACCGGCCGCCCGGCCCTCGCGGCGCCGCGCAGAACATGGTAGAGGGTGCTGAGAAAAGTGTAGAAGCGCGCGCCGACATCCTGCATGTCGAAAAGGAGCAGGTCCACCCTCGCCAGCATCTCTGGAGTGGGCTCCTTGTTCGGGCCATACAGACTGAAGACGGGCAGGCCGGTGCGCGGGTCCACGCTGTCGCTGATGGCGGCCCCATCGGCTCCCGAGGCATCCAAGCCATGCTCGGGGCTGAAGAGGGCAGTCACGCGTACGCCCGCACCCAGGAGCGCATCGAGGACGCCGGTCAGGTTGGGCCGAACCGCTGCCGGGTGCGTCACCAGCCCCACGCGCCGGGCGCTCACCAGGTCGCGGCGCTCGGCCAGCAGCACTTCCAACCCTGTCTTGACCATCTTCGCGCAGACTCCTTTGTCTTGAGACTCTCCCTTCAATACTAGCATGGAATTGGGAGGGGGTCAATGTGGGTCATGCAGGGCTATTGACAAGTGTGCAAAGAGCGTGATATACTGGGGGTGACTGGTCAGACCACTTACCAGATGCCCCGGAGGCGCCCATGCCCTTCTGGTCTCGCCCACAGCGGCCCGCCGCCTACGCCGAACAGGCGCTGGTGACCGCCATCCTCGACGGCACCTACCCGCCCGGCTCCACGCTCCCAGGCGAACGCACCCTGGCGGAAAAGCTCGGCGTCACGCGCCCCACCGTGCGCGAAGCCCTGCAACGACTCGAGCGCGATGGCTGGCTGACCATCGCCCAGGGCAGGCCGACCCTGGTCAATGACTATTGGACGGCGGGCGGGCTGAATGTGCTGAGTGGGCTGGTGCGCTACGGCGATCATCTCCCCCCTGGGTTCACCAGCAAACTGCTGGAGGTGCGCCTGGCCCTGGCGCCCGCCTACACCCGCGCAGCAGTGGCCTGCGCGGCCGCAACTGTGGCCGCGTTCCTGGCCGGCTATGCCAGCCTGGCCGATGATGCCCGCACCTTTGCCGCCTACGATTGGTCCTTGCACCACACCCTTACCGTGGCCTCGGGCAACCCGGTGTACACCCTCATCCTGAATGGCTTCTGTGGGTTCTACGAGCAGGTGGCCCATATCTACTTTGCGCCTCCCCAGGCGCGCGCGTCGTCGCGGCGCTTTTACGCTGCGCTGCTCGCGGCTGCTCAGCACAGCGACGCTGCCGAGGCCGAGCGCGTGACCCGCGATGTGATGCGGGAGAGCATCGATCTGTGGAAGCAGGTGTCGGGGAATGGAAGCGCGTAAGACGCGAGACGTGAAGCGTGAGACGTAGAGCGCAAAGCGCAAAACGCAAAGCGTAAGACGTGGTCGGCTTGGCGTTCTGCGCTTGAGGCCTCGTTCCGGAGGTGCACCATGAAACGCTGGAACGGTTGGGGCGACGAGAGCATCGACTATCCGCTGCCCCCGGCGGCGGCCCGGTTCCTCGAGGCGCTGGTGGGGCCGGGCACCCCACCCCACGATGTGGCTCTCAGCGACGTGGTGGCGTCGGTGCCGCCCTCGCGCCTGGCGGACCATCCCCTCGTCTCCACCGAGGCGGCCACGCGTGTCCGCCATGCCCGAGGCCACAGCCTGCCCGACTGGATTGCCCTGCGCAGCGGCCGCATCGCCGCCTTCCCCGATGGTGTGGCCTTCCCCTCTACCTCTGAGGAGGTCCGCGGCCTGCTGCGCTACGCCGCCTCGTGTGGCGCGCGGGTGATCCCCTACGGTGGCGGCACCAGCGTGGTGGGCCACATCAACCCTCTGCCGGGTGAGGCGCCCGTCCTCACCGTGGACCTGGCGCGCATGAACCGTTTGCGCTCCTTCGACGGGGCGAGCCGCCTGGCCACCTTCGAGGCGGGGGTCACCGGCCCCGACCTGGAGGCGCAACTTCGGGCGCGGGGCTGCACCCTGGGGCACTACCCCCAGTCGTTCGAGTACTCCACCCTCGGCGGCTGGGTGGCCACCCGCTCCAGCGGCCAGCA
>Ga0272448_1001585_pt1 | contig 30229 bp, 31 predicted proteins | sample YNPCB0191_FD_202220 | JGI IMG/M metagenome (GOLD analysis project Ga0272448, IMG submission 202220) | Hot spring sediment microbial communities from Yellowstone National Park, WY, United States - YNP-CB-019-1 | ecosystem: Environmental > Aquatic > Thermal springs > Hot (42-90C) > Sediment...
GACGGCGGTTGGTTTCGGTGGTTTGGCATTGTTCCATGATGGTTTTCTCCGGTGCCGGATTCTCTATCAGCCCAGCCCCGTTTTTCCAATTTCATCTGAAGCATTACAATCGGCAAGTGGGTGGAGCACTACAACACCGTCCGCCTGCACAGCGCGATTGGCTACATCGCCCCGGCGGACAAACTCGCCGGCAAAGAAACGGCCATCTTTGTCGCGCGGGACACCAAACTCGAACAGGCCCGACAACGAAGGAAACAAGCTCGAATCAACCGCCAAAATTCGCTAACCGCACCTCCCGCTTTTTCCAATTGACGCTGAACCAAAACAAATATGCTGGCTTGCAGCGGCCTCTCGCAAGACGAATTACAGGACATCTGTTCCGGCAACTTGCTGCGCCTCTTGGGCCGGAAGCATGAAAAAGGTTCCTTCTCCCTGAGGCCTCCCATCAAGCGCAATATCATTGACCTTCATGTCCATCAGGGGAAGATAAACCCGGTTCCCACCGGCACCGAAGACGCCGCAGGTATTATCCGAAATATGGATCGGTGCGGCATACAAGCCGCCATGAGCACGTCGCTCTGGAGTTGTTTTGGCGAAGTCCGAAGGGGGAATCGGGCGGTAAGCGAAGCGTGTGCGCGCTATCCCGGTCGACTGTTCGGATATTTGACTCTTGACCCAAGTATCCGGAGGAAGTTCAAAGCGAAATCAACCGGTATGGAGATCATCCCGCCTTTCGCGGAATCAAGCTCCACGCATTGCATGGAGTGGACATTAGCGACCAACGTCACAGCATGATCTTTTCATTTGCCGATAAAAAGGGATGGGTGCTGTTGTGTCATGCGAGCGCAGACCCCAATAAATGGGAGAAGATTTGCGCGAAGTACAAGAACGCGAGTTTTATTGTAGCGCACGCCGTAGGCACAGATGGGAGAAACCCCGCGGTTTTCAAGCTGGCGGAACTGGCGAGGAGATGCAAGAACCTCTACCTTGACTGCGCTGCTTCGGGGATGACGCCGGGTATTTTGAAGAAGCTAACGGCTGTAGCTGGCGCCGAACAGATTACATTCGGCAGTGACTATCCGATGTTCGATTTTGCCTATGAAGCAGGCAGAGTGATCGCCAGTTCTCTCAGTGAGAAGGAAAAGGATTTGATTCTGTACGGTAATGCCAAACGGCTCTTGCGGCTGTAAGCCAGAAATCATTAGCTGGCAGCGTCAAGATATCCCTTCAGTACTCGCCCCCCCGCAAAATCCGCTGGGCAATGACGCCGGAGTTTGGTTCAATAGTAGCCATGAAAACCCTGTTGGCTCTCACGTTCAGTTTTGCCGCTGCCGCATCGGCGATAACGCCGCAATACCTGCGTTGCGAGTACCGTGTCAACCCGCTCGGCATTGACGAAACGCGACCGCGTCTGAGCTGGACGCTCGTCTCCGACCAACCCAACGACAAACAAACCGCTTATCAGGTGGTGGTGACCTCCGTCGGCGAAACTCTTTGGGACAGCGGGAAGGTCGCCAGCGACGAGACAACGGCCATCGTCTATGCCGGCAAACCGCTCCGCAGCGGCCAACGTTGCGAGTGGAAGGTCAAAGTGTGGGACAAAGACGGCAAGGAATCCGCATGGAGTGAACCGGCATTCTGGACGATGGGCTTGCTGCAACCGTCCGACTGGAAAGCCGAGTGGATCGGGTACGACAAAGCCCGCCAGAACATTGAGCTGCCCGAAGCCGACCTCAATCCCGCCAAATGGATTTGGCAGGCCGCCGACCCGCCGCTGAACGCCGCCGTCGGGCACCGCTTGTTTGTCAGCTCGTTCAAGCTGCCTGCCGACGCCAAAATCGCCAGGGCAGAATTGTTTGCCATTGGCGACAACAACTACAAGGTCGTCGTCAATACCCATCTGGTTGCCAGCGGATCCGAATGGAAAGTCGTCAAAGCCACGGACATCACCCCGCATGTTCGTCCGGGCGACAACAGCGTTCGCGCGGAAGTGTGGAATGCCACTGAAGGCCCTGCCGGATTGCTCGTGAAAATAGTCGTCCAGCTCGCCAACGGCCAGACCATCACCCACGTCACCGACGGCACATGGAAATCCGCCAAGCAGCCCGGCGCGAACTGGCACAACCGCCCGCTCGACACCCGCGACTGGCCTGCGGTGAAAGTGCTCGGCGATTACGGGATGCCGCCGTGGGGCAAAGCGAAACTGGAAACCGTTTTCCTTCCCCCCGTGCCTCATCTGCGCGGTCAGTTTCGTGCCGACAAACCTATCCAAAACGCCACCCTCTACGCCACCGGCCTCGGCATTTTTGATGTCCATCTCAACGGCCAGCGCGTCAGCGACGACTGGTTTAACCCCGGCTGGACCGATTACACCAAGCGGGTCTATTACCGCACCTACGACGTGACCCGACTCGTCCAACAAGGCGATAACATCCTAGAGGCCATCCTCGCCGACGGCTGGTTCAGCGGCTACGTCGGCTATGGCCGCCAACGCAACCACTACGGCAAACTCCCGCGTGTCCGCGTTCAACTGAACCTCGAATATGCCGATGGCTCCACCGCCGTCGTCGGCACCGGCCCCGACTGGAAAGCCGCCTGCGGCCCGCGGCTCGAAGCCGATTTCCTGATGGGCGAAACCTACGACGCCCGTATCGAACCGCGCGATTGGCAGCCTGTCAACGTCGGCAGCCCCGAAGTCCAACCCGTGATCCAAGCCCATCCCGGTCCCCCGGTCATCGCCCTCCGGGAGTTCAAAGCCAAAACCATTACCGAACCGAAACCCGGCGTTTACGTCCTCGACCTCGGCCAAAACTTTGCCGGGGTACCGCGTCTGACGGTGCGTGGCGAACCGGGCCAGAAAATCACCATGCGTTTTGCCGAACGGCTGAATCCCGACGGCACGATTTACACCACCAACCTCCGCAGCGCCCGCGCCACCGACACCTACATTTGTCGCGGCGGCGGCGTGGAAACCTGGATGCCGCGCTTCACCTTCCACGGCTTCCAATACATCGAAGTCACCGGCCTGAAAGAGAAACCGACCCCCGACACCGTCGTCGGTATTGCGCTCAGCAGCGACACGCCCGTGGTCGGCTCTTTCCAGTGCAGCGACCCCATGCTCAACCAGCTTCACAACAACATCTACTGGACACAACGCGCCAACTTCATTGACATCCCCACCGATTGCCCGCAACGCGACGAACGTCTCGGTTGGACCGGCGACGCCCAAGTTTACGTTCGCACCGCGACGCTCAACTGCGACGTGCAAGCCTTCTTCCACAAATGGCTCGTGGACCTCGCCGACGCCCAACGCGCCGACGGCCAGTTCCCCATGGTGGCCCCGCTCAAAGTCGCCGGCCCCGACGGCGGCCCCGCCTGGGCCGATGCCGGCGTCATTTGCCCGTGGACCATCTACGAAGTGTACGGCGACCGTCGCGTGCTCGAACGACACTACGACGGCATGACCCGGTTCATTGCCTTCTGCCAAAACCGTTGCAAACCCGACCTCACGCCGCCCGACAAGTTCCACTGTTTTGGCGACTGGCTCAGCATCAAGGCCGACACACCGAAAGACGTCATCTACATGGCCTATTTCGCCTACAGCACCAAACTCGTGGCACGCACCGCCGAAGTGCTCGGCAAAAAAGACGACGCCGCGAAATACAACAACCTGTTCCACCAGATCAAAGCCGCCTTCAACAAAGCCTACGTCGCCGCCGATGGCCGCATCAAAGGCAACACCCAATGCGTGTACGTCCTCGCCATCGCCTTCGACCTACTCGACCCCGACAAGACCAAACTCGCCGCCCGATACCTCGTCGAAGACATCGAAAGCCGCGGCAATCACCTCTCCACTGGCTTCATCGGCACGAAAGACTTGATGCTCGCGCTGGCCAAGATCGGCCGCAACGACGTCGCCTACAAACTCCTGCATAACGACACCTTCCCCTCCTGGGGCTTCAGCATCAAACACGGCGCCACCACCATCTGGGAACGTTGGGACGGCTGGACACCCGAAAAAGGTTTCCAGGACCCCGGCATGAACAGCTTCGCCCACTACAGTTTCGGCGCCGTCTATCAATGGATCGTCGAAAACATCGGAGGCATTCACAGCGAGGCGCCCGGCTACAAACGCATCCTCATCGCGCCGCAACCCGGCGGCAAACTCACCGCCGCTCGGACAAGCTACCACAGCATTCGCGGCCTCATCGAGACCGACTGGAAGATTGCCGGCGGCAAATTCATCCTTGATGTCACCATCCCCGTCAACACCACCGCCACCGTGATCATGCCCACCAAGGGCATCCACGACGTGGGCAGCGGCAAACATCATTTCGAAGAACCGTTCGGCCCTAAACCAGCACCACAGGAAATCTCGCTGTTCGACGGCAAAACGCTCGGCCAGTGGAAGATTGCTGATTTCTTCGGCAAACCCGCCAAGATCGGCGTGGTGGACGGCCTGCTTTGCATCGGCAAAGGCGACCCGATGGCCGGCATTGTTTGGGGCGGCGAACTACCGGCGCGGATGAATTACGAAGTCGAACTCGACGCCAAGAAGACGGATGGCGACGACTTCTTCTGCGCGCTCACGTTCCCCGTCGGGAAAGACCCGTGCACCTTGGTCTGCGGCGGCTGGGGCGGCACCGTCGTCGGATTGTCGAGCATTGACGGCTACGACGCGTCGGAGAATCAGACCAGCACATCCATGAGCTTCAAACATCACCAGTGGTATCACATCCGCGTGCGTGTCACCGAACAGAAGATCGAGGCGTGGATTGACGAGGACAAGGTTGTGGATTTGGAGCTGGAAGGACATCGAATTGGGGTGCGCATGGAGGTCGAGCCGTGCATTCCGCTGGGGCTGGCCACCTACAGCACCGCCGCCGCCTACCGCAACATCAAGTTCCGCAAGCTCGAATAGCAACGATTAACGGCGGAGGTCAGCCACGCGCGCTTGCGCGCGTTCGCTCCAGAGAATTGATAGGCTCTTCATCATCGCTTGGCGAGTCGCATACAAAGCAGTACAGCAACCCATACCGCAACCACAAAAACCAAAAGGCCAATAAGGATGAAGAGCATACCTTTCTGCGCGGCCGGATGCACAGGCTTCTCCGCTTCCTTCTGGAAATTGTGACCGGTGAAAAAACCGTATAGCCGCGCTCCCCAAATATCGCCTCCCAGACCGTATCCCAAACATAGCCCGATCATAGCGCCGAATATCAGCCACTGATGGACGCCCAACTTCCTCCAAGCCTTGAAGGCGATGAGGAAGATGACAAGCCCGCCACCCACGCAACAGGCAAACGCCCTGCCGATGTAAGTGGCGACCTTGTCACCTCGGCGCGGAGGGGGCAATTGTTGTGGGCTTTCGTTCACCTGAGCCCAACGTTACGGCTGTGCGGCGGGCGGCAGCCCGTCCGCACCAACTGATTGTTGGGTGATTTTCCATTCCCGTCCGAAAACTTTCTTGAACTTGATTGCTGTTTCGCTCAACCATTGAAAGGCATCTGTCCACGTGGATGGGTCGGCAAATGTGAAGTCGTGGAAAGCGCGAATGCGTGCGGCCTTCTTGCCCGGCAATTCCTGCCAATCTAAAGATGTGCCAAGTTCCTTTTCGATCTGTTGAGCAGATGCCAAAAAAGTCTTAAACAGGTCTTTTGAATCCGGAATGTACAACTCGCAACGAACTTGGTTCTCTCTGGAATCCGCAATTAAAGCAATGTGGCAATCGGATCGTCCAATTGATACGTCATACCAGTGCTGGGGGCGAGGAGTCCGCAGGCGCAGTTCTGGATACTTGTCCGAAGCGAATTCTTTGAGCCGTTGCCAAAATTCAAGCTGTTTCGTTTTCGTATCAGTGAGATCACCATCCTGTGCGCTTGTTTTCACCGACTTCTTCCATTCATTCGGACGAGATAATACAGAGAATTTTGGTGCCGGATCCGAGTTGCCTATTTGCCAAAGTTCGAATGCTACAAGAAAGAAACTTATATCTTCGTCTGTATGTTCATTGAGCCAATCTACTGCCTGGCGATGTTCCTCTCTGGCTTCCCGGACGATCCAGATTACGTATTCCGCCTCAAGTCCAGCCGCATAGGTAATCAGTTGTCCAAGGTGGGTGTGGTCAGTGATTTCTAGTTGATTTTCGATAATGATTTTCCGCCCCGTGTTTTCCTCTTGGGCCAGGATGTCCACATTGAAACGTCCAACGCTGGCTTCTGTTTGCGTCACCTCAATACCGATGCCGATTTCATCGCTCAGAATAGCAATATTGTCGGGCTCACTTAACCACTTCGTGAAGTCAAGTGCCTCGTGCTTCCAGTATTCCCGCAAATCAAGTCGCTTCAACGTTCCAAATTTCATTCTTTCTCCTTTCACCCAACATTATTATTAGCCGGACCATTGTGCATGGGATCGTGCACGAGTGACTTTTGTAAGTCGTTTCATGATGCTGGGGTTATGAAAGCCGACTTCCGCATTTCTGTCAAAGACAATCGTCGGAACAAGAACCTGAGAGTTCTGCTAATGCGAACTCCGTATGCGAGCCGCTCCTTCTTTGTGCGAAGGAACGCGCAGCGTTGGCCCGCCGATGGACGTCCCGTTTCACCGACACGGATACTGACAGCCTTGTGCAAATCGCTGGTCAAGGCGGCGGGTGGTCATTGACGTTCTACTTTCTGCAACATCAAGTTCCGCAAGCTCGAATAGAACGGCGATGGACGGAGGTGGTTCGTTCTGTGTGCGGACCTGCTCCGGCCTTTCGCGGGCCATCGGGTGGGCCGGGTCAGCCTGCCGTTGACGTAAAGGGCGCTTGCGCGTAGTCTGTCCGCCGTCATGAATAACCCAGTGGCCATCTACGATACGACCCTGCGGGACGGCTCGCAGGCGGAAGGTGTTTCGTTTTCGAGCGCCGACAAGCTGCGTATTGCCGAGCGGCTCGATGCGTTTGGGATCCACTACATCGAAGGCGGCTGGCCGGGTTCCAACCCGAAGGATTTGGATTTCTTTCGCTCCGTCGCCGAGCGCAAATTGCGTCATGCCAAGATTGCGGCTTTCGGGAGCACGCGGCGGGCGAAAACCCATTGCAAGGAGGATCCGCAAATCGAGATGTTGCTGAAGGCTGAGACGCCCGTGGTGACGCTTGTGGGCAAAACATGGACGTTGCACGTGTTGGAGGTCCTGCGGACGACGACTCAGGAAAACCTGGCGATGATTGCCGATTCGGTGCGTTATTTCAAGCAGCGCGGCAAAGAGGTCATTTACGACGCCGAGCATTTTTTTGACGGCTACAAGGATGACCCGCGCTATGCGCTGGCGACACTGCAGGCTGCGGCCGACGCGGGCGCAGACTGCGTGGCACTCTGCGACACCAACGGGGGCAGTCTTCCGTCGGAACTCGGGCGGATCATTGCGGAAGTGCGGAAAACCGTGCGTTGCGCCGTGGGCATTCATACCCATAATGATTGTGGTCTGGCGGTTGCCAACGCGTTGATTGCCGTGGAAAACGGCGCCACGCAAGTGCAAGGAACCATCAACGGCTACGGCGAACGCACGGGGAATTGCAATCTGACCAGTGTGATTCCCTGTCTGGTGTTGAAAATGGGGCGCAGTTGTGTGCCGCGAGAGAACCTGCGTCGTCTCCGGGAGTTGTCCTTGTTCGTAGATGATCTGGCCAATCTGCGTCCCGACATACGGCAGCCGTTCGTGGGCGCGACGGCCTTCGCCCACAAAGGCGGTATCCATGCCAACGCCGTGGAGAAAATTGCGCGCAGTTACGAGCACATCGAACCGGAAACCGTCGGCAATCGCCGGCGGGTGCTTGTCAGCGAACTGAGCGGCCGCAGCAACATTTTCCTCAAGGCTCATGAATTGGGTATTCACCTGGACAAAGACTCGCCGGAAGCGAAAGAGATTCTTCGCCAACTCAAACAACAGGAACATAACGGCTACGAATATGAGGCCGCCGACGCCAGTTTCCACATTCTGGTGCAGAAACTACTCAAGCGGCACAAACCGTTCTTCAAGCTGCTCGCCTATCGGGTCATCATGGACCGCCACGGGACCGGCAATCACAAGGTCGTCGAGGCCAGCGTCAAACTCGAAGTCAACGGGCAGGTCGTGCACACGGTCAGCGAGGGCGATGGCCCTGTCCATGCGCTGGACCGCGCCTTGCGTGCCGCGCTGGAGAAGTTTTATCCGAGCATCGCGCAGGTGCGACTGGTGGACTACAAAGTGCGGATCTTGGATTCCCATCTGGCCACGGCGGCCAAAACGCGAGTCATGATCGAATCCACCGACGGCCAGCAAATCTGGGGCACCGTCGGCGTGGACGACAACATTATCGAGGCCAGTTGGGAAGCGCTGGTGGACAGCGTCGAATACAAGCTTTTCAAGGAGGAAAACCGGAAGTGACCGCCGCAGCTCAGTCACGGCAGTGGCGTGGCTGCATCGCTTTTGCGCGCAACTGACGGTACCGACCGTCGAGACAATTGCGGCATCGGCTTGTCAAAGCGGTGCGAATCAGCATCCCGTTCACAACCCGTTGCGGCACCATCACCCCGACGACTCGCATCCAACGGGTTGACCCGCCGCAACAACGCAATCGTTTCCAGCCCGATCCAGCTTCGGCCAGATGCACGCCAGCCGAAGCCGCTACCATCGGTTTGGAATCGCCATCGTGTCTTGCCAGCCGGCGTCCCAGTGCGCCACCGCTGTGTCGAGCCAACGATGATAGAGCGGGAGGATGGAATCAAAGTTCGCAGGTTCCAGCAACCGCTGCGGCTCGGAGACGGGAAGGTAGTAGCGGCCCGCTCGCAAATCGCGCGGCAAATCCCGCAAAATGTTTGCCCGTTGCAATCCAGTGCCAAAACGCACTCCCAATTCTTCCATCTTTCCATCCTTCCATCCCCTTCCGATGCGCGGCGCACATTCGCGTCCAAAAACTCTCCGACACAACCGGCGACCCGATAGATGGAGCGCAGTTCTGTCTCATCGGCCAATGCACCCCAATCGCCCGCGAACCACCCCAGCTCAAAGAGCTGGCCGGCGATGATCGTCTGCCACAGACGCCGGATTCGTTGCTGGTCGTCGGCGGAAAACGTCATCAGAACCGCGCAACACTCATCGAGCCGTTCCTGCAGCTTTCGTTCCGCCGGCAACGTCTGGTGCGGCGCCAGTTCCGTGACGGCCTTCATGTCGCCGCCCTGCCTCTGACGCAGAAGTTCCCCTCGTCGCTCTCGCGCCACAATCTGGGTGTCGGCAATCGTATCTGTGGCGCGAGCCAACAGATACGCCAGCGAAATTGGCGGACAAATCGCTTTCGGCAGCACCCGATCGGCTCGGCTCGCTGAACAAGCTCGCAAACTGCGCGACGGCTGACCTGCGGGGCTATTTCCTCTCGTAGGTGCCGATCAGTTCCGCCTCTGCAAGGATGTGGCCCTTCATCGCTTCCAGCAGTTGTTTTTTGGTCGCCCTCGGCGGCAGCGATAAAACCGTGTCCAGGGCGTAAAGTTTGAAATGGTAATGATGGACGCCGTGGCCGGACGGCGGCATGGGGCCGTTGTAACCGACTCGCGGCCACCCGTTCAGCCCTTGTCGGGCGCCGCCCAGAGCCGGCACCGTTTCTGTTTTGGCCACGTTTTCCGGCAACCCCGTAGCGGTGCCGGGAATGTTCCAGATCAGCCAGTGATCCCACACTTTGCCAGCAACGCTCATGGCATCGGGATCGTCGCAAATCAGCGCAAACGATTTCGTTCCCGCCGGTGCGCCTTCCCATTGCAAAGCGGGCGACACGTCCGCCCCTTCGCCGGTGAATTTGGCGGGGATGCGTTGTTGATGTTGGAATGAGGGACTGCTGAGTTTCATGGGGGCCTCCTTTGCGCAGGCGAGCACACTCAGGCACAACGCCCACGCGACGGTAGGATTGAGCTTGAGTTTCATAGGGCTTTCTGCTAGAAGAACTGTAGCAAAACGGATCGCCGTTTGCCAGTAGATGTAATGCTTGCCGCGACGCAGGGTGCCCGATAGAATACAACGTATGCCTGGAGCTGCACGATAACCCATGAACGAGTCGAAGCTCGCCATTTTGCGGAAACATCTGGACGAGTTGGATGAGCATCTTGTCGAACTGCTGGCCGAGCGATTCAAAATCACGGATCAAATCGGCCAGTACAAGAGCGATCACCAGTTGGCTCCGGCCGACCCTTCCCGCGAGCAGGCTCATTTGCAGCGAATCCGACAACTGGCTACCAAGCTCGGATTGAACGGGGAAATCGCAGAACGGGTGCTGCGGGTCATCATGCAAGAAGTGGTCAAACGTCATCAGGCGATCCAGGTTGAAAACAGTCAATTCTTATGAGCGCTGGTGCGCTTGATTCCCTCCCGCTCCCACAGTCATCCCGCAATGGTTCTTCCCAAAGGCGGCGTGTTGTGATTGGAGAAGAATTACGCCATGCCAAAACCAAAAATTGAATTCCCGGATCGGTTCAATGTGGTCGAGCCTTTGGTAGATTCCCATCTCAGGCAAGGGCGCGCGGACAAACCGGCGATTTTGTGCGGCGACGAGGTGGTCACCTACCGCCAACTCTACGAGTGCATCAACCGCGCGGGAAATCTCCTGCGCGGACTGGGTGTTCGCATGGAAGAACGCGTGGCCATCCTCCTGCCCGATTCGCCCGAATGTGTGTGCGCCTTCCTGGGCGCGATCAAGCTGGGCGCGGTCGCGGTCCCGTTGAATACGAACCTATTGTCGGAAGATTATGAATATCTGTTGAACGACTGCCGCGCGCGGGTGTTGATCGTTCACTCCTCGCTGCTGAACAAGATCCGGGAGGTCCGGTCCATGTTGCGCTATCTGGAACACGTTGTCGTGGCCGGCGATCCCGAATCGGATACGCTCAGCTTCTCAGAACTAATGGCCGCCGCCTCACCGTATCTGCCATGCGCCGAGACGCGAAAGGACGACGCTGCTTTCTGGTTGTATAGTTCGGGCACGACGGGTTCTTACAAAGGCACCATTCATTTGCAGCACGACATGATTGTCGAGGCCGAACTTTATGCGAAGAGGACCATCGGTCTGCGAGAGTCGGATGTGTCTTTTTCCATCGCCAAGCTCTTCTTTGCCTACGGGCTGGGCAACGGACTGTATTTTCCCCTGTATGTGGGTGCGACCACCGTGTTGTTGCCCGCACGCCCATTGCCCGATGCCGTTTTTCAAGTGCTGGACCGTTATGAACCGACCGTGTTCTACGGTGTGCCGACCAGTTATGCCGCGCTGCTGCATGCTGCCGAGCACAACGGCCGCACCAGTCTGGGCCGCGTTCGCATGTGCATATCCGCCGGCGAGCCGCTGCCCAGGCCGATCTTCGAGAAATGGCAGAAACGTTTCGGCATCGAAATCCTCGACGGCATCGGTTCCACGGAGATCCTGCACATTTTTATTTCCAACCGGCCCGGTCGGGCCAAAGCCGGCAGCACGGGAGAACTGGTCGAAGGCTACGAGGCGCGCATTGTGGACGAGCACGGCAACGACGTGCCCGTCGGCGAAACCGGCACGCTTCTGATCAAGGGCGACAGCATCGCCGCCGGTTATTGGAACAAACACGAGGCGACCCAAAAGACCTTTTTGGGTGAATGGATCAACACGCACGACAAGTTCCGCGTGGACCAAGACGGCTACTACTGGTATGCGGGGCGCACCGACGACATGATGAAAGTCAGCGGGCTGGCCGTCTGGCCGGCGGATGTGGAAGCGATTCTAATGGCGCATCCGGCGGTGTTGGAAGCCGGTGTGGCCGGAGTGCCCGACGCCGACAAATTGATCAAACCGTGGGCATTTATCGTCCTGAAACACGGCTACGAACCTTCTGACGCCCTCGCCCACGAATTGCAGAACTTCGTCAAAACCCACACCGAGCCGCACAAATACCCGCGCGTCGTCCGCTTCGTGCAGGAACTGCCCAAGACCGCTTCCGGCAAAATCCAGCGATACAAGCTCCGCAAACTCGGCGCGGCCGAAAGTCACCCTAAAACTTGAGCAGGGCCGACGCCCACACAAAACCCGACCCAAACGCCACCAACAACACCCGTTTTCCCTCGCGAACCATTCCGCTGCGACGCGCCTGATCCAGGGCCACGGGCAGACAGGCCGACGCCATGTTGCCGTATTCCTCGACGTTGATGAACACTTTCTCTTTCGGCGCGCCGACCTGCGCCACAATCGCTTCGAGCATCCGCAGATTGGCCTGATGCGGAATCAAAACGTCAACGTCGTCCCACGTCAGCCCGTTGACCTTCAACGACTCGAAGACCGCTTCCGACATCCGCGCCACGCCATTCTCAAACACCGCTTTTCCGTCCATCCGAAAATGAACGTGGCCGGTCTCGACATCCTCCTTCGAGATGTAGGTGGTACGTCCCGAACCGCTACCCGGTGCAGCCGTGTATAACGCCTTGGCCCCGGTGCCGTCAGCGTGCAAAATGGTGGACAGAATGCCGCGCTGAGGATCCTCCGACGGCCCCACCACCACCGCGCCGGCGCCGTCGCCAAGCAAAATGCCAATGTTGCGACCCTCGTAGGAACCGTCAATCCGCTTCGACAACATCTCCGCGCACACGATCAATACGTGACGATACGCGCCCGTCTTGATGAAACTGTCCGCAATCGCCAGTCCGTAAATCAGTCCGGCGCATTGCTGACGGATCTCCAGCACCGCAATGCCCGGCAGACCGAGTTTCGCCTGCAGAAAGAACGCTGTGCCCGGATCGGCGTGATCGGGCGTGATCGTGTTCATGATCAGCAGGTCTATCTGGTTCATCTGCAATCCGGCGTCGGCAACGGCCGCCTGCGCCGCCCAAACCCCCAAATCACTGGCCGCTACGTGCGGCTCGGCATGACGACGACGGCGGACACCCGTGCGCTCGACGATGAATTCATCGCTGGTGTCCATCATCTTCATCAAATCGAAGTTGCTCACCACTTGGGGCGGCAGATAGTGCCCCGTGCCGAGAATGCGCGATGCCTTCATCGTTCCGCCAACCCCGCGTGTTGCAACGACTGTTTCACCAGCAACGCGCAGTTTTTCTGGAAAAACTCCAGCGGCAACAACTGCGTCCTGGCATACACCTCGGCGCCCAGTTCCTCCGCAAGCGCGCGAGAAGCCTTGCCCGCGCGGGTCGCATCCACGATCCGCTGGTGATACGCTTCCGTGGCTGCAAGCGCACCGGCAAAGTAGGCGGCGATCGCGTCGGCGCCCTGCAGAACCGTGTTATGGCTCAGGCAGAGCACCTCCGTCCGCAAGGCGGAGAGCTTGCGAATCGAGTCGAGCGTCGCCGCATAACTGGCGAAATAATTCGGCCACCACCAGTTCGCTTCCGGCAAATAGTAACCCGTCACATCGGAAATGATGAGAATCTTCCGATCCGGTTCGTAAAAACTCAAACTGCATTCGCTGTGGCCAGGCGTCTCCAATACGATAAACCCACCGACACGGTCGCCCTCCTTCAATGTGCGGTCCACGGCGATTTTCATCTCGGAAGGCGGTTCGGCCCGGTCCGCCTCGCCGATGGAGCGCGACTGCTGGAGCGCCGCTGCCAACATCTGGTCCATCTTGCAGAAGAAGGAAACGGCTTTTTCGTTGAGCAACGTCCGAGCCGCTGCTGCGGAACTGAGCACCTCGATACCGGGAAACAATTTGCGAAACACTGGCACCCCCATCACATGGTCCGGATGCGCGTGCGTGATGACCAGTTGCCGTGGCGGCGGCAACCCCAGCGAAGTCATCTGCCGCGCAATCACCGGCACGACGGAGCTGACAGCAGCCTCGAAGATCGTGTCCTCGAAGCGGAACACCGGATATTCGGTGGTCCCTAGCATCCAGAAGTTCGTACTGATGGGTGTGGGAGGACGCTTGATGAACATGGTTTGTCTCCTGATGAAAGCTTGTCCAGCGCGAACAATGCCGCGCCAAAGGCGCCGATGTGTTGCGGATTCGGAGGCACAATCACGGGCTGCCCGAACGATTCGCCGACCAATGTGGCCAAATAGGGATTGTGCTCCACCACACCGCCGGTCATTACCAGCGCCCCGTCCACAGTGCCCATCTCCATGATCCGTTTCACCACCGACCGAAAAGCGCCTTTGACGATGTCCTCGACCCTCTCGCCAGCGCGTATTTTGGCGAGGATTTCCGTCGCCGTAAACACCGTGCAAAAACTGCCCAGCGTAATCTCTTTGGTGGAGCGCTCGGCCAATCCGTTCAACTCTTCCACGGGCAACGCAAGACGCAGAGCGATTTCTTCCAGAAACGACCCTGTGCCTGCCGCGCACTTGCGGTTCATTTTGAAACTCGTCCGCTGCCCCTGATCATTCAGATAAATGAATTTGCTGTCCTGTGCGCCGATGTCTATCAGGGTCATCTTTCGGCGGACATGATGCCAAGCTCCACGGCCATGGCAGGCGATCTCCGTGGGACGACCGTGGCTCCACGGCACGTTATCCCGTCCATAGCCCGTGGAAAAGCAACAGGCGATGTCCGCGAGGTTCAGCTTGGCGGCCGCCAGCGCGTCGCCCAAGACCTTTTCGGCAGTCTTCACATAATCCACCCCCGATCGGGAGATGGTTTTGGCCACAATTTGAGCCTGTTCATCAATGATGACCAGTTTCGCCGTGGCCGCGCCGATGTCTATGCCGCAACAATATCGCATGAGTTCAGTCAAGTGCGGGAAACTGAGCCATGACCAGGCCGCGATGTCAACCGCGAAAGCTGGCACATTTAAACCCGTAACCTTGCGACGGTGGCCTCCAACGAGGCACAGTCCGCCACGTTGAGCACTTCGACATCCTTGTTGATGCGTTTCATCAATCCGCTCAGGACATTCCCCGGCCCCAGTTCAATGAACCGGGTATATCTCTGCTCGATCAACCACCGCATTGAATCGGCCCATCGAACGGGCGATGTCACCTGCCGCACCAAAAGTTGCCGAATCTCCTCCACCGTGGTCGCCGGGCGTGCGGTGACGTTATGCACAACCGTCACTGTAGGTTGACGGAGGGTCACTTGCTCCAAGATAGGAGCCAGTTTCTCCTGCGCCAATCCCATCAGGCGCGAATGATAGGCACCCGCGACCTGAAGCGGGATCACACGTTTGGCTCCGCGCAGTCTGGCCAATTCAATCGCCCTCGCCAATTTCTCTTCGGCACCGGAAATGACCGTCTGGCCGGGGCAGTTGAGATTGGCTATGTCCACATCGGCTTCGCGGCATACTTCCGCCAGTGCCGCGTCGTCCATACCGATCACCGAGGCCATGCTGCCACGGATGGCATCGCTGGCTTCCTGCATGAACCGGCCCCGTTGCTGAAGGAGGCGCAACCCGTCTTCAAAGCTCAATGCCTCCGCTGCGGTCAATGCGGCAAATTCTCCCAAAGACAAGCCGGCAGCCGCGGCGAAGTCCAGTCGAGGTAATTGAGCACGGAGCACATCCAAGCAAACGATGCTGGTGAGGTAAATGGCCGGTTGTGCGTTGTCGGTCTGCGTCAAGAGTGTTTCCGGTCCGCTGAAACAAATGCTTTGAATGTCGCGACCGAGAACCGCATTGGCGCGGGAATATCTGCTCCGACAACACTCGAAGCGCTCCCACAGGTCGCGTCCCATGCCGACAACCTGAGCACCTTGGCCAGCAAACAACAGCGCAGTTTTTTTCATGACATGATGCGTGTCTATAAAAAGAGATTCAGGAGTCGCACGCCAAGGAGGTGGGGGTGGGGAACCCCTCTGAAGAACGTGCAAGCTCCTGAATCACTATGTCGGCAACAAAATAATGCGAGCCGCCATTTTTTGCAACTAAAAATTTTGGGGTGCTTCCTCCCTCATCTCATGGCCCATCTACGGCATCAAGTCTGCGCCGTTTTTGTGCTCAAGGATTCCGTAAGTAATTGCTTGAAATCCCGTGAATTACATCTTTGACCGCATTTTCTCGAACACCTGTTGTGCTGCCAGCCGATTTGCGGACGTGTCGAACGTGCCAACCCGAATCCGTATGTCGGTGAGCTTATCTGAAATCCGACTCAGCGTGATGATCACTGGTTGGCCTTGCGCGTTGCGACAGTACAAAACCGCTTTCATCCCATCCTTGCGGCTTCGAGCCGAATCGGTTTTGAATTGGAATTCATTGCTGACGGCTTGTGCAGCAGCCCAAGCCCTGTCAAGGGTAACCTCTTGGACAGTCTGCAATTCGTTACCGTAATAGGATACAGTTCCTCCCGCTGCACCTGCCGCTGCACCTACTAACAACACCGCACAACCTTGCAGTAACGAGCTCGCCGCGAACAATACCGCAAACTCCAGAATGGCGTGGACTTTCATCTGCACCTCCTTGTCGGGCGACTTTCTACACTATCCTCCGGCAACAGGCAAGATAATTTCCAGGTGATCTCCCTCTGCCAGAACAACCGAACTCGCCTCAGAACGCGGTACCACTGCACCGTTCCGTTCCGTCACAACTTGGGTCGGTTTCCAACCCAACTCTGCAAGCAGCTCTACCAAAGTAGAGTCCTGTTTCACCTCGTACGGTTGGCCGTTCACGAAGATTTTCATACCGCCTCATTCATTTAACACAGCGTCCCAGTCCTTCCAAACCGGTTCGTAGCCCATTGCCGCCAAAGCGGTTGCAACTTCAAACGAGGAACGCCCATCAGCGATCTCAAATTGCTCAGCGGCGTGTTCCCCTTCCGAGCCAATTCGGCGAATCCCCTGCCCAGTGTAACCGCCCGGCTCGGTTCGGCTCCCAGCACTCATCATGGTTATGCCCACTCGCACCAACCCGTCCCGCAACGCCGACCGTTCACGAGTACTCAGCACAATCCCCACTTCGGGAAACACCAGCCGCAACGCACAGACCAACTGCACCAAATCCCGGTCTGTAACTGGCACCAAAGCCTCAAAGCCCCCTGCTGCAGGCCGTAGGCGCGGAATACTGACGGTTATCTGTGCCTTCCAGCAGGTCCGCAATAAATACCTGATATGGTCTGCCAATCTCACGACGTCAGCTCTCCAGGGCGCCAAACCGAGCAGGACACCCACTCCCAATCTTTTGAATCCTGCGGCATAAGCCCGTTCCGGGGTGTCCAATCTCCAATCGTAATCCTTCTTGGGACCTTTGGGGTGTAGTGAGCGATAAACTTCGCGGTCGTAGGTTTCCTGATAAATGACAAGTCCTTCCGCGCCAGCCCGAACAATCGGCTCATACTCTGCAGTTTCCAACGGCCCGACCTCAAGCGAAATACTGGACCAGTCAGAATGAAGACGTTGGACACATTCTTCCAAGTACTTCGCCGATACGAGACGGGGATGTTCACCAGCCACCAACAGGAGATGTCGGAAACCTTCTCGCTGCAGATGCCGCGCTTCAGCCAGCACCTGTTCCACATTCAAGGTGACCCGTTGAATCGGGTTGTCACGCGAAAAACCGCAATAGCGGCAAACATTGACGCATTCGTTGCTCAGGTACAAAGGCGCAAATAAACGAATGACCCGACCAAAATGTTTCAGTGTCAGCCTCTGTGACTCCTGTGCCATCCACTCCAGGTAAACCGGGGATGCGGCTACTGGCGAAACGAGCGCAGCAAAATCCTCCAGCGTTCGACGCCCTCTGGAAAGCGCCGTTTCCACTTCTGCGACCGTGGCGTTCTCCGCCAGACAGATCGGCAGATTGTTCGTGTCAACTTGATAACTCATTCACCCGTCGTTCAGAAAACCCGTGAGCGGACTCGTGGCTTGCGCCTCCCGCCGCTTCGGAACCAAACCAATCTCGTAGGCGGAACGCCCTGCGTCAACTGCAGCCCGAAACGCAGCCGCCATGCGAACCGGGTCGGCTGCAGTCGCCACTGCGGTATTGACCAGCACGGCGTCAGCCCCCATTTCCATCGCCTCCGCTGCATCGGAAGGAGCCCCCAACCCAGCATCCACCACGACCGGTACCGTTGCCTGTTCGATGATAATTTCGATACTGGCTTTTGTTTCAATACCTCGAGCGCTACCGATGGGCGAACCAAGCGGCATTACCGTCGCGCAGCCAACGTCTTCCAAACGCTTGGCCAACACCGGATCCGCATGAATATAAGGCAGAACGGTAAATCCCTCTTTGACTAGGATTTCGGCCGCCTTCAGGGTCTCGACCGCATCCGGCAACAAGTACCGCGGGTCAGGGTGAATCTCCAACTTCAACCAAGAAGATTGGGTCGCCTCCCGCCCCAGTCTGGCCAGACGGCAGGCTTCTTCCGCCGTGCGAGCGCCGCTGGTATTGGGCAGTAGAACATACCGGCTCAAGTCTATGTAACTGAGGATGTTGGCAAAACGGTCCCCCTTCTTGCTGAGGTCTACTCGTCGCAATGCCACTGTGACCATTTCACAGCCGCTCGCGGCCAACGCAGCAGCCATGATTTCACCTGAGGCGAACTTGCCGGTTCCCATGATGAGCCGTGACCGAAACTCACGGCCTGCAATGCGCAAACTGCTCATTTCCCCGTCTGCGGCCCGGTGAGTTTCCACCGGCCGTCTTGCATGATGAAACCGCGATTGCCCTTCGCCAATCCCTCTTCATTCTGCCGTTTCATTTCAGCCAGTTTCATATCCCAGAGCCGTTGTTTCACGATCCGAAACTGCTCGCGCAGTGCCTCAAGGTCGTTCAATCGTCTCTCCAGCGAAGCTTTCTCCATTTCCAGCCGCATGACCTGTTGTCGCAACTTCTCGACCAGTGCCGTCATCTCCGCGCGCGCCTTCTCCGAATCGGCCAGTTTGGTTCTGACATCGGCAAGGTCACGCGTAGTCGCCGCCAGTGTTTGATTCAAACCTTTGCGCTCGCTCTCCAAGGCAGCGATCCGTTTGGATTGCTCTGCCATTTGTTGCCCCGCCTCTTCCAACCGCTTGCGCAGCAACTCCACTTCCTGACGCACCTGCGTCAATTGCTCCTCCGTTCGGGTTCTCTCCGCCGTCCGCTGTTCCAACTCCGCCGTTCGCGCCGCCAATTGCGATTTGACGCCTTCCATCTCGGTCTGCGTCACCGTCAACTGGTTGGTAATGGTGATCAATTGCGTTGTCGTCCGCACCAGTTCATTGCTCACCACCGCCTGTTCTTGACGGGCCGCCTGGGTCGAGCGGACCCCGCGCACATGCAACCACGCCAAAACCGCCAGCGCACACGCCAGAATGACAATTACCACGTTTTTCATTATCCCACCTTTTGTTGTTTCTCAGCCAACACCTCATTGACGCTGCCTTGCCGATACCCCTGCAGGTCCAGCGTCACGTAGGTATAGCCAATCCGTTTCATCTGCTCGCACACCGTCGCGCGCAATTGCGCATCCGCCCAGCGCGCCATCTCCGAGGCACCCACTTCGATTCGCGCCAGATTGCGATGGTGCCGCACTCGCACCTGACGAAAACCGAGATCGCGCAACACATTCTCCGCCGCTTCCACCATCGCCAGCGACTCCGGGTTGAGCGGCTCCCCGTACGGGATCCGCGACGACAAACAGGCCATGGACGGTTTCTCGGCGGTCGGCAACCCGAATTGCGCCGACAGTGCCCGCACCTCCGCTTTCGTCAGCCCGGCTTCCTTCAACGGCGCCCGCACGCCCCAGCGGGCTGCCGCCTCGGCACCGGGTCGAAAATCTCCTGTGTCATCGGCGTTCTCGCCATAGACAATCGTCTGCCAGCCTTCCGCCTGCGCCAGTGCGGCCATCTTCTCAAACAACTCGCTTTTGCAAAAATAGCAACGATTCGGCGGATTGCTGGCGTATCGCGGGTCATTCATCTCCTCGGTACGAATCACCCGCACGGCAAAACCGGATCGCTTGGCCAGTTCCAACGCCTCGGCCAACTCGCGTCGCGGCAAGCTCGGCGTGTCGGCAATCACCGCCAACGCATCCGCGCCCAACACCTCATGCGCCACCGTTGCCAGCAATGCACTGTCCACTCCCCCCGAATACGCCACCAACGTCCGTCCACACTGACGCAACAGCGCGCGCAATCGCTCAAGCTTTTCCGACAACGTCACGATCCGTCCTCGCCCAGCTCGACATTCCAATAAGCTAGGTCAAGGAAATGTTTCCAACTCTCGTGCGCCACGGCGCTAATGGTCACATTCACGAACGGACGCCACTTCGGACGCTTCGGCTTGCGGATCAACCGCATCCCCGCCTCCTGCGGAGTGCGGTTGGCCTTGCGCGTGTTGCACTGGATACACGCGCACACGATGTTCTCCCAGGTGGTCGCCCCGCCTTGTTCGCGCGGTATCACGTGGTCGAGATTCAGCTCGCGCCGATCAAACCGACGCCCACAATACTGACAGGTATTGCGGTCGCGCTCGAAGATGTTGTGTCGGGTGAACTTCACTTCCTTGTGCGGCAGCCGGTCGAAAAACAACAGCAAGATCACCCGTGGAATCCGAATCTTGAACGAGACTGTATGCACCACATCGTCGCCGTCATACTGACGGGTAAAATCGCGCCATTCATTGAAATCAAAAGTCCGAAACACGCCCCCGCTTTCGGTCACCACCTCGGCATGACCCATGTACAGCAACCCAAAGGCGCGCTCTACCGTGCAGATATTGACCGCCTGCCAGAGACGGTTCAACACCAGCACGCTCTCGTTCAACACGTTCTTCATCTGCCCGAAGACTACCACACCCTCCCGCCTCCCGTCAACGCGCGCCACAAACCCCAGTTCACCACGCTCACGATGTTGGTCCGGGCGCACCAGAAACATTCCCCGAAGCCATCCCTGCCTCAGAAACGAATAGCTCACAGACTAAGACGGCTTCCGGGCAATCGCCAAAAACACAGGAAAACTACGAATAGCACTCGTAGCTACAGGTTTCTCGATCCGGTAAATTGTCTCAAACTCCACTCCCTCAAACCCCGCCGCACGGAGCTGTTCGGTCAATGCCGTGCGACAGAATCCATGATGATAAACCTCGATCGGGTCCTGATGGAAGGTCCCGTCCTCGCGGTCAAGATCGGCAAGCGCCAACCAACCCGCCGGCACCAACAGCTCATAAAACCGCTCCAACAACAAATCCACATCGCGCACATGGTGCAATGTCATAGAACAAAGAATCACGTCAAACACCCACCCCTCCAAAGGAGCCGCCATCAAGTTGTGCTGACACGCGCCGACATGCGTGAGCCCCGCCGCCCGCGCTTTCGCCTCGAACTGCGCCAACATCCCGGCAGACGAATCCACTCCCAACACCGAAACACACCGCGCCGCCAACGGCAGGGAACACAACCCTGTCCCGCAGCCGTAATCCATCAACCGCGGAGGCTTCGATGGGTCGAACCGGGTAGCCACCGCTTCTGCAATGGCACGGCCCATCGCAACCCGCCGCGGCTCTTCATCCCAAGAAACTGCTCGGACATCAAAATGAGACATTTCAGGAAATGCCCTCACCCTTCCCGCTCCATTCCATCGTGCTGCGCGCAGGTCATCAACTCGAACGGCCCGCCACTCGCCCGACGCCGATGGATGCGCGGTTATTGAGCTGCTTCCGCTTCAGCCGTTTTGCTGAACGACTGAAGCGCAAGGTAGCTGAGACCAAACCGTTTGATGTTGTCGAGTTGTTTGTCAAACTGGTCGAAATGCCGTTCTTCGTCACCAACCAGTGACTCGAACAACTGCTTCGAAATGGCATCGGCATTTTGGCTGGACTGAATCGCCGCCTGATTGTAACTGGCGACGCCGGCCTGTTCCATGGCAGCCGCTTGGACCAAAATTTTCTGCGCGTCGGTAATCGGCTCCACCGGCCCCGCCGCCACCATCTTCACGTCGCCTTTCAAGAACAAAATGCGCTCGGCCAGCCGTTCGACGTGTCCCATTTCCTCGATGGCAATCTTCTTGAACATGATCGCCAGCGGCGCAAAGCCCTGATCGTCGAGGTGGAAGTGCCAATACATGTATTGGTGAACGGCCTGCAATTCATCCGCGACAGCTTGATTCAACAACGCAATGCTTTTCTTCGTATCCATGATTTCTCCTCCATTGCTTCCCGTTATAGCTGCACCTTCTTGGGGTGCAAGGCTGAAGCTGTGCGGCTTGCCAACCGTCTCCACACCGTGTTGGCGAGCGCCGCCAACGCCAAAAGCACCGTGTTGCTAGCCACCATGGTCGGACCAGTCGGAAAATCCGCGACATACGAGACACTGATGCCCACCACACAACCCACCAACCCGGCCAACCCCGCCAATACCCACACCGATCGCAAACCACCACCAACCAACAACGCCGTCGCCGCCGGTAACACGAGAAAACTGAACACCACCAGCGCCCCCGCCGCGCGAATCGTAAACGCCACCGTCAACCCAATGGTCAGGAACAACAACGCATTCCACCAGCGCGCCCGCAGGCCGAGCGCCTGTGCCATGTCGGGATCAAACGAGACGAACAGGAATTCCTTGAAGAACGCTGCGTGCGTCCCGCCCACCAGCAAGAGCAACACACCCAGTCCCACAATCCCACTGTCGCTGATGGTCAGCACATTGCCAAACAACAGATTGACCACCTGCGCCTCCGCGCCCGCGCTGACCGCCACCACCAAAATCGTCAGCGCCCCCGCCGCCGCGTACGCCACGCCGATGATCGTTTCACGTGGTAACCGACGTTCCCGCGGCTGCGCGGCAAACACCAACGCCGCCCCCACGGTCAAAACCAATGCCATCGGATGCGCCAGCCACGGCAATTCGCCATGGGCTGTTCCGCCCATCGAACCACACAACCATAACGCCAGCGCAACGCCGAACGAACTCACTTGCGATAGCGCCGCTCCGACGAACACGGCCCGCCGCAGCACGATGAACACGCCGAGATACGAACACAACAACGCCACCATCCCCGTCCCGACCAACGTCCGCAGCATGAAATCCTGCTGTAACATCTCCAGAAGTTTGTTCATGTCAGCACCACCCGTTTCCCGTCGAATTGCTCGACGCGCACCGCCACACCATAGACCTCTTCGAGCACGGCGGGCGTGAACACTTCCTCGACCGGGCCGACCCGCACGGTGCCCTCGTGCAACAACAACAATCGCTGGGCGGCGTTACCCAGTTCGTTGAGACGGTGGGTCACATACACCACCGTCACCCTTCGCTCCACTCGCAGTTGCCCAATCAATTCCACAATGCCGCGCTGACCTTCGATGTCCATCCCGTCGGTTGGCTCATCGAGCACCAGCACCCGCGATTCGCTGGCCAGGGCGCGCGCGATCAGCACCCGTTGTTTCTGGCCGCCCGACAAGTCGGCGTAGCGGCAATCCGCTCTGTCGGCCAAACCGACCTGTGTCAATGCCTGTTCGACTTGGTAATGATCTCGCGCGCCGGGGCGCTCCAACCAACCGAGCGCCCCATATCGGCCCATCATCACAACGTCGCGCGCCGTCAGCGGATAAATCTCATCGAGGAACCCGCGTTGCGGCACGTAGCCAAACCGTAGTGCACCCGGCGTGGCGGATAGATCAACCCAACCGCCCTCCGGCAACGTGTCGTTCTCGCCTGGCTCGACTCGCGCCAGCACAGCGCCCCGCAGCGGGCGCAAAATGCCGAGCAACGCACGCAAAATCGTCGTTTTGCCAGAACCGTTGGAGCCCACGATGCCGAAGAACTCCCCGGCGCGGATGGTGAAACGTAAATCGCGCAACACCACTTGCCGCCGGTAACCCAGCGTCACCTTGTCGAATCGAATCAAGTCGTTCATGGCAATGCTGCCGCTACTTTCTCGGCCAGCCGTTTGACCGTGGCGGGATAATCCTTCGCGGCAGGATCACTGCCGGTTTGCACGGGAAGAACGACCACTTTGGCTCCCGTTTGTTTGGCCAGCAAATCGGACGTGCGACGTTCGTGCCACGGCTCCTGCAGGATCGCCTTCACGCCTGCTTGCCTCATTTGCTTCGCAACACTCACCAGGTGCGAGGGTGACGGCGGGATGCCGGGTTTCGGTTCGATCTCGGCAATGACTTCCATGCCATAACGGGCAACAAAATAGGTGAAACTCCGATGGTAAGTTATCACCTTCGCCCCGCGAAATGGTGCGAGAAGTTTCTGCGCTTCCGCCTGCGCCGTTTCGATGCGAGCCAGCAGTTTCGCCAATGCATCCTCGAACACAGCCGCCTTGTCAGGAGCCGCTCGTTTAAGCCCCGCTGCGATGTTGCGCGCGGCAATCTTGCCCGCTTCGGGGTCAAGGAGGTAATGCGGATTGCCCAGCGGATGCACGTCCCCCATGGCGCGGGTGACGGTTTCACTCGGCAAATCCAACGGTGTGACGCCCACGCTGGCATCCACATAACCGGCGCCGCCGGTCTGAATCCGCGCATTGCGGGTCTGTTTCTGCAACGCAGGCAACCAGCCGATCTCCAACTCCATCCCCACCAACACCAGCACATCGGCGCGATTCAAGGCCACTATGAAACTCGGCTTGGCCTGGATGTAATGAGGGTCTTCGCTGGGTTTGCCCAGACACGTCACGGTGACTTCGTTCCCGCCAATGGCCTCGGTCAGGGAAGCCAGGTCGGGCGTGGTGGTCACGACGTGGAGTTTGGCCTGAGCGGACAGGATGCCGCCGAGGAGTGCGACTGCGACAATGAGTAAACGTTTCATGATCATCTCCTTTCGTTTAGAATTTGTGCGCGGCGTGCGCGCCAATCAGGAACTCCAGTTGCAGCCAAACGGAATGTTCGTCTCCCCACTGCTCAATGTGGTCGTAGTTGTATTGCAGACGAATTTTCGAGAACTCCGTCGGATACCACGTTAGGTTCGGCGAAATCCGAGCGCGATCAAGTCGCCCATCCGACACAAACGTCGCGTTGTTGCCCGTCACATATTCCCCCCGCAACCCGGCCACCCAGCCGCGCGTGAAACCCCAGAGCAACTGTGAATACAAACCCCAATCTCTCAGCGTCTCAGACGGCAAAGCCGTTCCGCCCTCCCCCACCCGCTCCGCCGCATCATACCGTCGGAACAGCCATTCCGTTTGCCAGGAGACAAACGGAAACCCTTGATGCGCATTCACCGGCCGCCATTTCCAATAGAGATCGGCGCCAAGAATCTGTGTACTGGCATTCGGCCCGGAGTTGTTGGGGCCGACGGCGGCGGAGGAACCGAGCAGAAGCGTCTGCGTGTCGCTCAAGTCAAACGACACAGCCAGTCGCGGCACGTAGAGCAAATCCTGCGGGCCGCGCAGCGTCCGGTCCACCGGCTCGCCGCCGTGCAGAGGCGAGAAACCTTCACCATCCGCCCGAAAACTCGAATGATCGCTGTTGAACACGCCGAGACTCAACTCGGTGTAGAACGGCAACGGCGCGAGCCAGGAAAGTTGCGCGCCGGGATTGCGCAGGCCGTCGCCGCCGAGCAATCGGGTGATGACGATGGGTTGGTCCACAAAATCCCACGAGTGACTGTGGAGCTGATTGTGTCGGCCAAAGTTGGCAAACATCTGACCGGCCTTGACCTGCAGGTTCCATGGCAATGACGTGGTTTGCACCCACGCTTCTTCGAGTTCGACGACGGTTTCCCCGCCCGGCTCGAGCACCAGCGGAATGGTGGCCAACGCCGTGAAATACGGGTCCACCGCACCGTCGAGCGTCAGTTCGGCGCCCTGCAAAGTGAACCCGCGCTGGCTCGGATCATGATGCGCCCCCTCGATCCGTTCCACGTCCGGCGTGGTGGACCAGCCCAACACGGTGTCGCCCACCAAACTGAGGTTGACATACGCGCTGCCGGCCCGCCCGAGGGTGAGCGGTTGTTCCGGCGACCACGTTTTCGCCGGCGTCGTGGCCGCCGTCTCCGCCTTCGCGGAAGCTTCGGCGGACAAGCCGGCGGCCTTGGTAGGTTGGGAAGCCTTCGCGGACTCCAGTTCCGCGACTTTCTGCTGCAACTGTTGGACTTGTTGCTGGAGCAACTGCAACTGCTGTTTGAGCGCGTCGAGCGTTTCATCCGCACGAGCGCTTCGGACGACGAGCAACGTCGCCACCAGTACGGCGATACGGAAATACTTCATAATTCCTCCTGAAAAGGTTTTTGGGGGTTCGTTTGGGGATGGGGTACAACCAGACGTTGGTACTACGCCAACGTTTCAGGAGGAGCACGGCTTTCCGAGATGCAATACGAGAGGCTGGCGAAAACGACGCGGTGAACAAACACCACAGCAACCACTGTCCCGAAGCAGACAAACGTCGCCGCCACTAGGGGCACATCGGCAACACCCTGCGTCTGCCAGATGCACACGGTGCATCCGTGGTCGCCATGTTCGTGGTCGTGCTCGTGGTGAAACGTCGCGCCCTGCCACAGGGTGACGCCCAAGTAGAGCAATCCGACGACGATGGGTGTGAAGCGCCGCGTCATAAGCGCGAGCTAACTGTCACACACTCATGAACAAAGTTCAAGTGCCGTAGAGCCGGGCGGGAAAGTGGAGCGAAGCGATCCGTGGAAATTGCTCAGAGCTTCTTGATCTTGATGTGGCGGAAATACACCGTCATCGGCTCGCCTTTGTGAAGCTGCAAGGCAATGATGCCGCTCTTTGCCGCGACGGCGCTGTCGTCGGTGACATCCACGGTTTGTTTGCCGTTGATGAATTGCTGGAGGCGATTGCCCTTGGCGATGATCACGTAGTCGTTCCAGTCGCCCGGTCTGACGGCGGCCTGAATGGCATCGGGATCGCCCACGGACCCGACGTTTTCAATCTTGGGTTTTTTCGGGTTGTCGCTGTCTTTGATGACAACTTTCTCGCCGCGTCGGGCAAGGATGCCGCGGCCTTTTTCTTCGTAGAGGATGCCGGTGAAGTTCTTGCCGGCTTCGATGTCGGCCTGATAACCGGCCACAACGCAATACTCTGGTTTGACCACTTTGCTGCGATACTGGATGCCGGAGTTGGCCCAGCCTTTTTCGTTGTTGGCCACGAGCTTGAACTGGACGCGCAATTCGAAATCGCCAAACTCGCCCGCTTTGCAGATGAGGAAGGTGTTTTCCTGCACGGGGGTTTCCTTGGTGGATTGGCCGACGATGGCGCCATCCTTGACGCTCCAGAACTCGGAGCGGCCTTCCCAACCATTGAGGGTCTTGCCGTCGAACAGGGAAACAAAATCGTCGGCAGCGAACGCGCACATGGTCAGACTGATCGCAATGACGAGGTGGATTGTTTTCATGGTTATCCTCGGAAATATAAATACGCAGCCAGAATCATGGCAAGAACAATTCCAGAAGCCATCACATCCCAACGTCCCCAACTGGCGCGCGTGGCCGCTTTTTGTTCCGGCGTAGTGGTGGCAAATGTCAGCCCGCGGATCTGTTCGTCGGATGGGGCTTCCGTGAGATAGCTGACGACGACCATAACAACGACCGACACGAAAAAGATCAAGAGGCTGAAATACTGGAAGTAAATGTTGTTGACGATCCAGAGGAAACTGCCCGCCGGATAACCGTTTTCAAACCCTTTCAAGCCGAGCATCACGGGCGTGTCCACCGCCAGCCGAAACACGCCGAGGGCGAAACCAGTGATGAGTGCCGCAAGACAGCCCTTCCCATTGAGTCGCTTGAAAAAGACACCGAAGAAAAACACCGTGAAAATGGGCGGCGCGAGATACCCTTGAACGGACTGAAGATAGAAATACAGGCCCTTGGACCCCTTGATGACAGGAATCCACAACATGCCAATGATCACCATGATGGCCGTCGCCACCCGACCGATGCGCACCAGTTGATGTTGCGAGGCGCCCGGTCGCAACTTCTCGTAAAGGTCCACGGTGAACAGCGTCGAACTGGCGTTGAACGTGCCCGCCAACGAACTCATCAACGCCGCGAGCAACCCCGCTACGACCACACCCCGCAAACCGACCGGCAGCACATGGGCCACCATCAACGGAAATGCCGCCTGACAAGCGTCGGCATTCGCCTTGCCCGAGGCGTCGAGCAGTTGCCGAAACTCCGGCACTTTCCCCGTCAGCGTCAGCGCCATGCAGATCATGCCGGGAATAATGAAGATGAACACGGGCAGCAACTTCAGAAACGCCGCGCAAATCGTGCCGCGACGCGCCTCGCGCTCGGTGGGCGCGCCGAGCGCGCGCTGCACAATATACTGGTCCGTGCACCAATACCACAGACCGATAATCGGCGCGCAAAACAACATGCCCAACCACGGAAAATGACCATTGAAATACCATGCCATCCGGCCCGCCTCCTTGACCGGCGCCCACGTGCCTTCGACACCGACGGGCACCAACGGCTTCCAAAGATTGAACATGTCCGACGGCAACGCCGCGCGCAGTTCACTCCAGCCACCGAGTTTGACAAGACCAAAAACCGTCACCAGCACCGAACCGACAATGAGAATAACGGTTTGAATCGCTTCCGTGTAGGCCACGGCGCGAAATCCGCCGAGCACGGTGTACGCACCCGTCGCCGCCAACACCGCCAGCGAACCGACCCAGAAACTGTCCAGATGAATGCTCCCGATGTTCAGCTCCAACTCCGGCAAAAGCGTTCCAAACACCACTCCACCAGCGTAAATGCCAACCGCCAGTTTCGTCAGCACGTAAGCGACAAGGGAAATAATGGACAACACCCAGCGAGCCGTCGGGGTAAAGCGTTTCTCCAGAAACTCCGGCATCGTATAAACTTTCGACCGCAGGTAAAAGGGCACAAACACCCAGCCGAGCACCAACAGACACCACGCGTGCAGCTCGTAGTGCGCCATGGCCACACCATCGGTGCAACCCGACCCTGCGAGACCGACCAGGTGTTCGGAGCCGATGTTGGACGCGAAGATCGAAGCGCCGACAATCCACCAACCCAGATGCCGGCCAGCAAGGAAATAATCGTCGGCGGTGTCCTTGTTTTTCAGAATACACCACCACGTGATGCCCAGCAGGAAACCGAAGTAGGCGGCAATGACCAACCAGTCCACACCGGTAAACGTTGACGCTGCAAACATTGGATTGAGCATTGGCGCCGGATGCTATCAGAGCACCGCGCCGGTGCAAACAGCTTTTTTTGTCTCACCATTTCATTGCCGGAACAAGCCGAGCGGAGGGAGACGCCGTCTGCGGCAAACCGGAACAGGAACGGAAATCGCGGCGTAGCCAGAAGTCGCTAATCAGGAGTTGATCCTACCGACCCTATTACCTCGCACGGGGAACCTGAGCCAGACGCCGCAATCGCGGGTTTCACTGGTTGCAGGCTTCGGTGACGAGTTGCCAGTACGTCTGTTGCAGTTTTTGTCGGGAGAACTGTCGGCCATTGGTGCATTGCCTGCAATGGACCGATTGGGTTTTCTGACCCTTGCATACGGGGCAGAGCTTAGTGCCCTTGCAGTGCTGGCATATTCGATACCTGTCCCAGAGAGACCAAGAGAATTGCACCCATCCGTATCCGTCGCAGATAGGACAGTTCCCAATTCCACGGCACCCGGGGCAGTCTGTTTCGACCGTACCCTTACCGCCGCACGTCGCGCAGGTGTCAAACAGATTGGCGAAGGCTGACGGATTGATTACTTGCAGTGAATTCCAAGCCGTCTGCGCCTCCGCGCCAGCGCTCGTGCACAGCTTGCCCAAGTAGTAAATCGTCAGCAATTGTGCGCGGGTTGTGGGGGACTGAGTTGTGTCCGCTTTCAGTTTCAGTTTAGCGAGCAGATTGGTGTTGGTCAAATCCGCAGCCAACGCCGTGCAGATCGTGGTGCTGGGCGTCGAATGTACTTCGGCTACTATTTTGGCTTGTTCAGCCGCTGCTCTTTCCGCCTCAGCTTTTATCTTGTCGTACCCCAGTGTCTTCTGTAATTCCGGCGGCAGACTCGCCAAAGGAACGTTGGCAACACCTCGCTTATGATAAATGGTAACCGTTGGCGGCATTACTCGTCCGAAGCGGATATCTTCATAAACAACCCCTTCAATGGTGACACTGGGGATAACATCTTTGCGAGGCTCTGCGGCAATAATGACACCGGTCAATGCAATAACTATGAAACCCAAGAGTAGCACTTTCATCTTTGCGGTTCCTTTCCACTGATGCTTGAGTTTGGCAAATCTATTTTAAGGATGGCAGACGGCATTTGTCGAGCCCAACCCTCAATCGTTAGCATTGTGATGAAAGTTTCACTTTTGGGTGAACGTTTTTCGCGGGGGCCGGTCTGTAAAGGGGATGAGCAAACATTACTCGCTACGACCCCACCGCTTGGACATTGAGTTTCGTCCTGCC